>Ga0209270_1002985_pt1 | contig 15845 bp, 10 predicted proteins | sample MTBAKSrepl1MetaG_FD_187456 | JGI IMG/M metagenome (GOLD analysis project Ga0209270, IMG submission 187456) | Enrichment culture microbial communities from Arthur Kill intertidal strait, New Jersey, USA, that are MTBE-degrading - MTBE-AKS1... | ecosystem: Environmental > Aquatic > Marine >...
AACGGAGAACCGTTGGCGAATCTCGCCGTTGGCGACCCGGTTCAGAAATGCGCCGAATGCCACCCCGTCCCCGCCGCCCCGGAAGACGAGGATGAATACCAGCGCGCTATGCACAAGAACTGCCGCACCTGCCACGCCGCACACAACAAGGAGACCGGTACGAAAGACGCCCCCGTGCTGTGCAACCAGTGCCATAAGGGAAAATAGCCGTGCAACCTGCCTGCGACGCTGGTCCCAGTCAATAACACATAACCCGAGAAAAGGGCTATCATCCTAAAAACAGGCTAAAGAAAACCCCATGTTCTGTTACCCATATGGTCATAGTGGGCACACATCACAAAGTTTAAAATTTCAACGGCTCGCATTACCATCAGAGCCGTGAAATTGCCTGAAGAAGCTCCCAGATGCTTTCGTGCCCACTATGATTTTAGAAAAAATATAGGCTTAGGAAGTAAAATTCAATTTATGGATACTTATGATATAGTTTTTTTCTAATTCAGTATCAAACAGATCATAAAGACAATTTCCTTAGCGCCTCCCAGAATTCCCGATCCTTATCCTGCCAATTTGGTCCAAACTTATCACCACAGAAATTGGACATCTTTTCATACCAATGCCACCAATAGTCCTTACCTTTTTCCTTTGCCTCTAACAGATCCGACAGATGTTCGATGATATTTTTCATTTCCTCTTTTGGTAAAAAAGAAGCAGCGCCCTCCTGCCGAGCTTTTACAATATTGTCAGTGCTTAACGCATGCGCTGTAAGCATCAGAGAAATAATATTTTTCTTTCGAGCAATTTCCAACAACTCATATCCGTTAACACCCATTATATCTAGAATTGCAATATCAAAATGTTGATTTTCAAGAAGTAATTTTGCTTCTTCAAATGTGGAAGCTCTACTCAAACTTGCCATATCCAATTCTTCCTGAAGTGCGTCAAGCACATCAGATTCATCATCAACCAAGAGAATCCTTTTCCCTTGAAGCAAATTTTTTCCCATCATCATTTATTCCTCTATCGCAGATCCTAGCAAATAAATCATTATGCACCAGAAATTCTGCCGAAAACAGATTAAATATAACTCAGCCACCCATAGAGGTGCTTGTTCATGACTTTTTAGGCCAGTAGAAAATCCACCGCAAGTAATATAAGGCACCTTTTGCCTGATTTCTCACATCAATATCAATCGCCGCATAAGCACTCAGATAAATCTGTGGGGTAATAACATAATAAAATGTGGGACCTGTCCAAATTTTCCTACCCCACGATTGCCCGGGAAAATCGGTTAACTCCCGACCGCTGTCGGTTTCGTCTCTCTCCTTAAAATTTCCACCGATATCCCAGCCAACTCGCATGCTTTGGCCGACGCTGACAGCCGGACCTATAAGCCAATCGACACGGTTTCCGGGTTTAATGTTTATATCCTGATTTTCAAAACGATAAGTATACTCTACAGCGCCCTCAATGGCCCATTTTCCAGTTCCACCAAGAGGGCAACCATCAAAGAAAAATTTGGAGAAACGTAGATCGAACCGTGCATCATACTGATTGCTGCCAAGATTTACACTTCTATCGCAATCATATTCCCCAATAGGGAATTTGATGCCGAAACCTGGAGCAAAATTTATTCCGAAAGGCCTCCATTTTTTTTCAGCGTTTTCATTTCGTATCCAGGCATTCACCCAAACATCACCCATGCCGGAAGATGAATTATCACAACCAGGGAAATTATCTATCTTCAACCGCGAAACAGGGATCTGGCAATCGAATATCCAGTACTTGGTAGAATAAATCGGCCGTAGGAGCAGTATGTCCTGTGTCAGATCGATGTGTTTCCCGTCACCCATATATATCTCGTGACCTTCAGTATCCATGAACTCATTTGAGTGAAATCTCATCATCCAGACCTCCATCCAATATCCTTGGGGCATAGTAGCCTCAAAATGACCTGCCATTGTCGGTCCGGAAAAAATCAAAGGAAAGAAAATAGAAAATATGATTAATTTTAAATTTTTCACATACATAAATTTTTCCTTTAAAACTACTTGTAATCAAATATATTTTATAATATTTGCAAAGTTTAATCACAACTATAATGCAAATCTTTTAGTGTAGAATAACAATTTATTTTTGTATTCACGCCAAAATATTGTTTTTTTCTACACTTCAATATAATATATTAAATACATCAAGTAAGATTTATACACTTACGTAGATACAAAATCATATAATTGCGTTATATAAAAAAAATATAATTATCAAATATCTACAATTGCGCAAACATCAGAATCGTCCAAGCAGGCGCCGCCCAATAACGATCTTCTCAACCTCTTTCGTACCTTCATAAATTTCAAGAACCTTGGCTGCCCGGTAGAACCGTTCTACATCAGTGTCATCCATATATCCGTATCCACCATGAAGTTGTAGGGCCTCGTCCACTACCTCGACAGCAGTCCGGCCAGCATTCATTTTCGCCATTGCAACAATCTTGGCATCCACAATCCCGCTATCCAATTGCCCTGCCGCTCGGTATGCTAGCGTGCGCGCTAACTCAATTTTGGTTGCCATCTCCGCAATTTTGAATTGGGTAACTTGAAAACCGGCGAGCTTCTGTCCAAATTGTTCACGCGTTTTCACATGCCTGATTGCCATTTCAAGAGCTCCTTGCGCCAGCCCTACTCCGTGACCTGAAACATAACATCTTGAACGATCAAAAAAATTCATTAGCTGGCTAAAACCATTACCCCGTGTACCAATCAAATTGCTCTGGGGCACGCGCACATCTGCAAAAAATACATTTGCAGTGTCTGAAGCCCGTATTCCCATCTTTCCTGTGATTTTGTCGGCTTCATAGCCCGGATTGTCGGTCTCCACTAAGATGATGCTGTGACGTTTGGACTTTGTGGGTACCTCAGCATCAGTCTGGCAAAAAACAAGCATAAAATCGGCAACAGTTCCGTTCCCAATCATAACCTTGTTGCCGTTGACGATCCATTGGTCATCCACCAGAATGGCGCTCGTGGTCCCCGCGCCAGCATCGCTGCCAGCATTTGGCTCGGTTATAGCGAAACCCATAACGGCATCCCCGGTTACCAACCTGGTCAGGTATCCGCGCTTTTGCTCTTCTGTTCCATAAAGGATGAACTCCTCAGCCCCAAAGGTAACAGAACTGAACTGCTGTCCAATGCCAGGATCAATGCGCCAAAACTCTTCAGCAATCAGCGTTTGCTCCAAAAAACCAAGACCTGCCCCGCCATAAGCTTCCGGGATAAATACACCCACAAAACCCAGTTCTGCACCTTTTTTTATAAGTGCACGGGGAACCTCTTCTTTCTGCTCACACTCCCGAGCTATATCTCGAAACTCCCCTTCTGCAAATTCACGTGCGGCTTTCTGAATATCCTTCTGCTCCATAGTCAGTTGAAACTGCATTATGATATCCTTTCTCTTACTAACTTTTAGCGATTTTCACCCGGTATGATAATTCCTATTAATATCATGGAAATCATATAAATGCGCGCAGGCGAGCTCTAATCCATCACACAAGCAAAGGAGTAGGTTTACGCCGATACTGGCGAAAAACATCATTTCTGGATTTAGACGAGCAAGATATGATCTTCAGATTTTTATCAGCATTCCTAAAGAAAATTGCAAATATATAATTTGATTAACTTTTCGTTGCCATGACACTATGAATATTTTTCACACGTAAACATCTATGGCATTGCCACCATTCATTATAAAATACTCTCAGTTATGTTTCTCAAAACCATCGATTTTATATTCCGATACAGCTGAAAGTATTTTCAACTGCTCATTATTAAAAATCTTTTATCAATACGTCAACCTGCAAGTCTTATACAGCGCCCCAGGCAACTTTAGATTCTGATTCGAAGCGTTTCCGGTAACGATCACGCAGCTCACGCCTTAGCAATTCATAACCACCACCAAGCATCGGCATCTCTGAAATATCGATAAAATCGACAGATTTTGGCTTTTTATAACTGGCCAAACGCACCTTGCAAAATTCTATAATCTCCTTTTCAGTAGCAACCGCATCATCTTTCAGCACTACAACTGCCTTGACAGATTCGCCCCACTTTTTATCCGGAACGCCAATGACACACACAAGATTAACCGACGGATGACCCGAAAGAACATCTTCCACTTCTCGAGGATACACTTTCAGTCCGCCAGTCACGATCATGTCCTTTTTACGATCTACAACGTAATAAAAACCGTCCTCATCCACCTGCACTAAATCACCGGAAAACCACCAGCCATTGCGAAAATCATCAGCATCCGGGCGGTTCCAATAGCCTTTGGACACGGCATCACCACGGATAGCCAATTCCCCTGTACCTCCAGCCTGGACTGTATTGCCGTCATCGTCGACAACCATCGTTTCGTATCCGAGGCATGCTCGTCCGATAGACGTGAGCCGACGGGCCGTAGGCCCTTCTAGGGTCACTTCGTTGGGCCGCAGAACCGTCCCAAGAAGTCCTGTTTCGGTAGTGCCGTAAAGTTGGATAAATTTTTTCCCCAGTAATGCCGCGGCCTCTTTTAACAATCCTGCTGATATCGGAGCAGCCGAAGTGAACCAGTGCTCTAAATGTGAAAAATCCGTATTCTTAGCCAGGGGATGACGAATAACTTTAGAAAGCAACGTTGGGCTGAATTGAGTAAATGTTATTTTTTCTTGGTCAATAATTCGTAATATCTTCTCTGCGTCTGGATCGCTCAAAACCAATGAACAGCCGCGCATTGCAGAAACAATGCTAAGTCCGGTACCTCCTGAGGTATGCATGGGCAAAAGCAATGCCCAGCGGGTATCTGGATGAATGCCCATTTCAGCGGCCCACACGATAGCGCTGAAAGTCCAGTTACGATGCCTTAACGGCGCGCCCTTAGGGCGTCCGGTGGTTCCACTGGTGTAGATCAATGTAGCGATATCGTCCTCATCGACGTCTATATCCGGATTATCGGGATTTCCTTCAGCAACAAGGGTTTCGAAATCATATTCACATGGTTTTTCGCCGCCGATTCCGATGAAAATTTCCAAATTTTTGAGACGAGAACGTATGTCTCTGATTTTCTGCAGATAAATATCTCCGTCGACAATAAAGCCCCGAGCTCCGCTGTCCTCAATCTGATATGCAATTTCTTCAGGCATAAAGGAACGATCGATTGGCGCAATAGCCATACCGACCTTGGCAAGCGCAAATAGTGAAAGATAGTGACCAATTCCGGTTCCAGTCTGAACCGCCACTCGGTCGCCAGGGCGAAGACCAAGCTTCAAAAAACTTTGCGCCAACCGATTGACTGCAATATCCAGTTCGCCATAGGTGTACCCAAAGCCCCTTGGGAACACCTTTCCGTATTCGTCTTTCACAGCCAGTTTATCGGGGTAATTTCGTGCACAGCGTTTGAGTGCATCGCCTATAATCATTTCTGCTCCTCCCTATTCCAATATTCCTCCGGTACCGCGAGCTTAAAGATCCAATCGTAAACTGCAGCGCAAACAGCGATCCGCTTCTTTCACCGCATCTTTTTCATTGAGACCAAGTTCCACTTGTTCGAAATCCTTCAGACATCGACTCGGGTATAGGATCCCTGTCGCCAAGCATCTTTTGTTGAAATTTTCATTCTGATCCAGTACTGCTGGAATTTGCCTCGTTTTACTGTTGCGTCCTTGGAGCAAAAAGTTGTTGCCAACAAAACGATCTGCGGCTTACGTAGCTCGCTGTCCCATAACTATGTGGCATCTATAACACTCGGGGGACGGCTGACCGCATCTCCAGCAGCAAAAAACCCCCAGCCGCGAGGTCAAAAAGCGATCCGTCTCAATGCGCAAAAGCTTAACTTCCGGGGTGGAAAGCCCGAAGCCTGATGGTATTTCCTGTACCTGCCTAGATCCATGTGGAAATGATTTCCCAGTAGAACCCGGTTTCCAATCCGGAAATGGGGATTTTTAACCAATATCATCGTAATCAAACGTTAACTTCTGGGGCGACATGTAGGTTGCCCCACAAACATCCAAATCGAGGCCGCATTGTTATAAAATACCATTTTCGTATGGAAATTTGTCTAACATACATGCTCATAAAGTGAATTGTTTACAAATTAAATACATTAAAAATAAGATGACAACACGATAATTCGTAAAGCCGTAATTTATAAATTGAGCAGGGATCATCTATTTGTTTTCATCTTAAGGCGTATATCTTCAGTCTCTTTTTGTTTAACGGAAAAGTTTTCCGAATCGATCACTACTCCGTAATCTCTTTCAGCACTTTCTAATGAAACTAAACCGTCCCGCACGTCTTTCCACACCTCCTCCACCTCACGGGTCAATGGATCACCTACACCGCAGCCCCCTTGGACGAAATCCACCACCCGGGCACCACTGGTTAGGACAAATGCCTTGCTGTCGCGCACCTCCTGGTTGCTGACGTGACGTCCTTCAGCCAAGAAAAGCTCTTTGCGGTTTGGCGGGGGGGTTTGGCCACCTTCAATAGCCGGAGCAGCATAATAGTCATAAGGATCAGCGGCATAATGGACGAAAATGGGTTGAGTGCCACCATTGGCAACCCATTCATTGTGAACTCCTAAACCACCTCTCCACCGTCCGGGGCCGGCCGAATCCGTTGCCCATTCCCAGCGTTCCCATAGAATGGGATAAAGACTCTCGCATACTTCCATCTCTGGATAATAAAGCGTTCCACTGCAGATAACCGGCCCGTTCGTTGACCAACCATCGACACCCCACATAGCGCCGGCACCTGAGGCGCATGAAAGAAAGTCAGGAGAACCGTAGCCCTCTCCACGACGCGGGTCGACACCGCTGAATACCCAGTAGGGGATAGACCCCCAGCCTCCGGGAGTTTCATGAGGTAACACCTGTGCCAGAGCTGCCCAAACCGCTTCTATGATCTGTTTAGCAACAAAGTTTGTACAATTGCCGTGAGTAGCAGGAAAGGTTGCATGAGTTATTGTACCGGGGGTGGTACGAATATGTATTGGTCGATAGCATCCACCGCAACGCACATCAAAACGTTTTCCAAGAGACTGAAGAATGGCTTGGTATACGGAACTATATGTGTTGGCGATAGGACTATTTATATATTCGCGGCTCATAGGCCCACTATTTGTAAAATCGACCGTGAGTTCATCCCCTTCTACTGTCATATCACATACTATAACAGGAGCTTCTGGAACATCACCGTGAATTTCACTGTGATAAGTACCATCCGGAATTTTCTCTATTTCGGCGCGCATTAAGAATTCACCGTAAGCTAGCAAATCTTCAAGAAATACCTTAAAAATATCGCGGCCATAGTTATCCATGACTGCCCGGACGCGTTTTTCAGCCACACGGGCAGCACCGATGAGAGACAACAGGTCACTGTGTTGAACATCAGGGATACGTACATTCGTCATAATTAGATTTACAACACTACGCCGTTCGCGACCCGCCTTATATATCCTAAGCGGCGGAATACGCAATCCCTCTGCATAGATATCGATGGCGTGGGGATTATATCCACCGGGCGCACCACCTCCTGTGTCCTGTTGATGAGCTTTATTTGCGACCCATAAAATTTGTTCGTTTTGATAAAAGATTGGATAAACAATACACCAGTCTGCCAACTGATTACCGCCATCCAAGGTATAAGGATCATTCACCAGGAAAACATCTCCCTCACCAACATCATCCCCGAAATATTTTCTCACAGCATTCACAGCAAAAGGTGTAGCCCCCGTCAACACAGGGATATATTCTGCTAAGGCTATAACCTCTGCGTCCAAACTCAGCAGAGAGGTACAGAAATCGTGTGCCGAGAAATAGATAGGCGCACGCGCTGTCCGTTCCATATTGAGTCCCATTTCGCGCGCAATGGTGAAAACGGCCGAGGTCAGAACCGAGAAGTCCGCCGGGTTTACCCGGATTTCATATTGCTTTGTCATAGGATAGATCTCCTGTCTATTTAGTCAATTCGATTAGAAAGCTAGAATATGGAGTTACCTCCAAGAAGGCATCTGGTGGAACAAGAATGGTGGTAGTGATCATCTCCACGATAGCGGGACCTTTTATTACATTTCCAACTTCCATACTCTCACCATCATAGACAACAGTAGAGCTAAATCCGCCACTATCCTCAAAGTATGCTTGTCTCTGGCCTTTTATAAAAGCCGATGCATCACGACTCACAAATGCAGACTCTTCCAATGGAGGGGTATGTACGGTGCCACAAGCTGCCAGACGCAGGTTGAGAATTTCAGTCTCCGTAGTATCGCGATAGGAATATAGATTTTCGTGCAGTTCGTGAAATTCATCGACTAATTGTTTCAATGCAGATGCATCTAAATCCCCGTCTATTACTCCAACATTTTTATTTCGAATGGGGACTTCCAATTCATGATACTGACCCTTGTAACGCATATCTAGGGATTTTATGTAATAGCGGTCCGGTATAGAAATTCCCTCTCGTTCCAAGTACTCGTCCCCCGTCGAGCGCATCTCTTCGAATCCATAGTTGAGCTGACCTAAGTCAACGCTACCCATACGGCAAGTGATTGAGCGCACAAAATCATGACGAACATCCGCTATAACACCGCCCAGTGCACAGAAAACGGATGATGTTTTGGGCACAAGCAGGCGTCGAATTCCGAGAACCCGAGCGAGACTCGCAGCATGCAGCGCACCGGCACCGCCAGCTACCACCAAAGTATAACGGCGCGGATCTTCGCCTCGCTGGACTGAGACGATCGAAATTCCATCGACCATTTGATGATCAATGATCCGACGCATAGCCCAAGCGGCATCTACCACATCAAGGCCTAGCGGGCGTGCAATTTCCTCTTCTATAACTTTGTGAGCGAGCTCGGGATAAAGAGCCATCTCCCCTCCAAGGTAGTATTTGGGGTCGAGATAACCCAAAACAAGATCGGCATCGGTGCTGGTCGGCTTTTGTCCACCTTTCCCATAGCACGCCGGCCCCGGATCGGATCCAGCGCTCTGCGGCCCCATATGCAGAACCCCCATTTTGTCCAACCACGCAATACTCCCCCCACCCGTGCCAATAGTATGAACGTCTACCAGAGGTAATTTCATGTGATAGATGCCGCCGACAGCGCTCTCAAGAGTGGTCATAGGTTTCCCTTCTTTAATGAGGCAAACGTCAAAACTGGTACCACCCATATCCACCGTGATAACATTTTTAAGATCCAGGGCTTGACCTACGTAAGCGGCTGCCGCAGGAGCGCATGCAGGGCCAGAAAGCACTGTTCGGACTGCCTGCTCGATGGCCACTTCGGGGAAAATAACTCCCGCATTGCTTTGCGTTATAAGCAACTGACCGTCAAAACCCCCTTCTTTCAAAGAGCGCATAAGATTAGTCAGATAGGCTGAAAGTTTAGGACCGACATAAGCATTGATCACCGAGGTACTCATACGCCAATATTCACGAATCTCTGGTTGGATTTCGAATGAAGCACAAACATAGCAGTCGGGCATTTCCGCACGACATATGTCGAGTGCCCTCCTCTCGTGAGCAGGATTCTTGAAAGACCACAAAAAACAGATCGCAACTGCCTCAACCTGCTCCTTTTTGAAAAAATCACACGCCTGATATACATCTTTTTCACTAAGCGGCGTAACTTCATCACCAGCAAAATTTATGCGCTCCTGAACAGGCATACGCAAGTAACGAGGGCAAAGACTGTCGGGCTGCGGTATTGTGAAGTTATACGGATTCTCGCGGATACCGAACCGAATTCCAAGAGTATCTCTAAAACCAAGAGTGCATAAAAGACCGACTTTAGCCCCGCTCCATGTAAGTACGGTATTGGTGCTTACGGTAGTACCGTGAGTGATGTGAGTTGTTTCTCTGAATAGCGTTTTAACATCTTTATCGAGCATGCTTGCTACCTTGGATAATCCTTCCATAATAGCAATCGAAGGATCTCTTGGCGTCGATGGTGTTTTGGTAACATGAATTCGACCTTTTTCATCAAGGCAGACTAGATCGGTAAACGTTCCGCCGACATCAACTCCGATAACATACCGCATCGCTTGCCACCCTCCTCTTTTAAAAAGGTTTCCTGATTCTTCATTTTTATTACCAGATGGAATAACTTTACAAAATGCATATAGAGATTTAAACTTCATCATTTTTAAAACGATTTGCCGTTACAAAGATATCAGCAGTTTTTAAATTAAATTTTATCTGGAAATGAGAATTTTTTAAATAGTAGCCAAATTTAACTTATGCGCGAACCTAATCTGGTGGTCGCCGCATATGCAAACCTGCAGATTGACTTCTCGACTGGCAAAAATTCATTTCCGGATTAAAACAAGATTTATTCTTCGATCTGTAAGGCTCTAATTCAGATTTAAAACTGCAAATACTGTCGTTTATATTTATGCAAAATCTGATGAATATTTAGATTCTAGAACTTACATTGTGACTATACTTGATAGGAACGTATATCCAAGAGAATTGGCGAAAACATTTAAGGCAAGTTTCGAAACGGAAAAGCCAACGTTGTCCAACTTCATCGCGACATACAGGAGAAATTGTGTCATGTGCAAAGCGGATTCAACATTCCTCATGGAGCCAGGTTGAAAACTATCTTTTCCACGGCTGAGATAATCACGAAGCCGATGTTGAAATTTTGTCTCTATTTTTTTGGTTATATAAAATCGGCCAGTATTTTTCCACCAAACATTTGTTTGATGAATAGCCTTCTTCATATAACCTGTCAAGAAAAATTTTTGCGCATATCAAATTGTCAGGAAAGTACTGTAGTTTCAGATCGTTACAAATGAGGACGATTGCATTTCCTTCAGCCAATAAATATATCCTTGTAGTTTATGTTAGATTTGCATCTGTAAATGGTCTTCTCTGCCAATCTGGGTATCAATGTTGAGATTTGCTTGTGCGGTGTACAATAGGTCTCTTTCTCGCAAACGGTTGGTTTTCTTAATATTGGCAAACCGAGGCCTGCGGTAAAGCGGTGGGAATAAGCACGCGAAGCGTCTGAAGAAAAGACTCTCATTTCCGGATTGAAAACCGGGCCATGCTGGATGAAACATTTCCGGATGGATATAGGATAGCTTTATAATCTCTTTACATCCTAGACCAATCAGGGCATTATCGGTCGACGTGATTTTGAGAAACATTCGTCTTTCGCGGAAGTGTTTTCTATTGTCATTTAGCTTCTAAATTCAAAAAGATACGGATTAGCAGTTATCCGCTTCCTTTCTCTACATACCCGGGTTCTTTTGCGAACTGCGCAACCCATTCTGTTTTCCAGAAAAGTTGTATAAGATTGAATTTCATCGATTTCGTACACGAAAAAATCGCTTGACAGCATCTTTCTAACCCGCTATTTATTTATCAAATGTTCGTTTCATAAATAATCAGAGAGACATGGCACGGCCTAAAAACACCCAGAAAATTTTCGAAATCGACCGCGTGATCGCCCATCTGTTTGCTCGGAAGGGCTATCAACGTACTTCTATGCGGGACATCGCGCACGAACTGGGCATGAATCAAGCTTCTCTCTATTATTATTATAAGAGTAAAGAAGAGATGCTTTTCCGTCTCATGAATGGGGCGATGGAGGATTCTTTACTTGTTATTGAAGATATTTGCGCTTCTGATCTTTCACCCGAAGATAAGTTGAGCCAAGTTCTCAGTTTTTATAGTCGCTATTTTGCAGGCGAGCAAGAACGTGAAATTCTTTTATTAAATGAAATGAATTCTCTTAACGATCAACATCGTAATATTCTTAACGAAAAACAACGTCACTATGTCCAGTTGTTTTATTCTATCTTGCAAGAGCTCACCGACCAAAATAAAATGAAACCGATTGATCATACTGTTGCAACATTCGCTTTCTTCGGTATGGTTCATTATACTGTGCGTTGGTATAATCGTGATGGACCTATCAACTTAGAAGAGCTAGCTAATATGTTTGTTGAAATATTCACTAGGGGCATTTTCCGCTAGCCTTATATGCTATTATCAGTTTTCACAATTAGTCACAAATCATCATAAAAACAACAAATTCAGATAGACCATCATTTTTTTATTCAATTTTTCGTTTTTAGCTTGTTGATGAGGATCTTAGTCTTTATATTGCCCAAGTCCATTAAATGTATATGAATCGCTACACTGAGCTTGCGAGCTAGTTCCCGTTCGGAAATGACTTTTTTGCCTGTTTGGGTGTCAATCTGCTAGTCGCACCCGTTTAACTGGCCGATTTTATTGAAATTAGGAACCAGAACTTTCCGCAATGCGGTGGGACTGAGCATGCGGCGCATATACAAGAAAAATTTTTCATTTCTGGATTGGAAACCTGGTCGTGCTGCAAAAATCATTACCGGACGGATACGAGGCGTTTATGAAAATTGAGAAGATCGACCACATCTGTTTTGCCGTAAAGGATCTGGATGATTTAAAGAGGGTTTACCAGGATGATTTCGGGTTGACCCCGGCCTGCGAGTACGTTGCGGAGTCCGAAAAGATCAAGGTTGCGCGGTATTACATCGGAGAGGTGGCGGTGGAGTTCATGGAATCGACTGCACCGGACGGTGAGGTGGCGAAATTCATCGACCGGCAGGGGGAGGGTTTCTTCCTGATCTCCTACAAGGTCGATGACCTGCCGAAGGCCATGGCGGAGTTGAAGGAGAAAAACGTGAGGCTCATCGACGACAAACCGCGGGAACTGCTCGGCAACCGGTACGCCTTTGTCCACCACCCGAATCAGCTCCACGGGGTTCTGACAGAGCTGCTGGACGGCGAGTTCGATATGGAAGCCGGCAAGTGACGGGAAGGCGTTTGCGCCCTGTTTCGATCCTGTCCGAGGTTCTTTGGAAAGGAAGGATGTTCTTGTCAGCACGTGAATGAGATGAATGCGGGCGCCCGCCGTTCGCGGAACGGGAGACGGCGCCCGGGCCCGCGCTGACCCTCTGACATCATCAACCTATCAGCCATCAGGGGAACGTTATGAAGAATGATCTGAATGTCGTCGGTAAAAGGGTCGTCAGAAGCGACTCCCTCGCCAAAGTCACCGGAGCGGCGCATTACACCGCAGACCTGAAGTTTCCCAACATGCTCGTCGCCAAGGTCCTCCGGAGCCCCCATCCCCATGCCCTGATCCGCGGCATCGACCTGACGCGGGCCCTGAAAGTCAAAGGGGTCAAGGCCGCCGTCAGCGGCTTCGACACCCATGGGATCAAGTGGGGGGTCTTCCGCTACACCCAGGACCACGCGATGCTGCCCAGGGACAAGGCGCGCTACATCGGCGAGGACATCGCGGCGATCGCGGCGGTCGATGAAGAGGCCGCCCTCGAGGCCATCTCCCGCATCGAGGTCGACTTCGAGCCGCTCCCGGCCGTTTTCGACCCCGAAGAGGCCATGCAGGAAGGTGCGCCCCAGATCCACGAAGCGTACCAGAACAACATCAACATCCACGTCCACATCGACGTGGGCGAGGTGGACAAGGCCATAGAGAAGGCCTTCCTCGTCAGGGAGGACACCTTCCGGGCCGGGGGAGAGGCCTACGCCATGATGGAGCCGTATGCGGTCGTCGCATCCTATTCGAACGGCTTCCTGGACCTGTGGATGCCCAATGCGGGCCCCCATGTGCGCGCCAAGGCCCTGTCGAACCTCCTGAAGATGCCGCTCAACCGCGTGCGGGTCCGCCCCATCAACTCGGGGGGCGCGTTCGGCGGCCGGTCCGAAGTCTCCCCGGGCGATCTCGTCGCTTCTCTTCTCTCCATCAAGTCGGGCAAACCCGTGAAACTGGTCCTCTCGCGCGAAGAAAACGCCACCAGCACCCGACAGGTGCACGAGATGAAGGCCACGATCAAGACCGCCATGAAAAAGGACGGTACGATCCTGGCGAAGGACTACCGGGTCGTATACGACGGCGGCGCCTACAGCTCCACCGGCCCGATCGCCACGTCGATCCCCTTCTACGTCTACGAGGAATGCTACCGCCTCCCGAATGTCCGCTACAACGGCTACCGGGTCCTCACCAACAAGGGCATCCGCGGCATGTACGGGTGCCACGGGAGGGCCTTCCTCGCCGGCAACGAGGCCCAGATGGACCTGATGGCGAAGGAACTCGGCCTGGACCCCGTGGAGATCCGCTTGAAAAACGGGCTCAAACCCGGTGAGATGACCGCCACCGAATCCCGGATCTCGAGCTGCGGCTTGAAGGAGACGATCGAGGCTTCAGCCAGGGCCACCGACTTCAAGCGGCGGTGGGGCAAGCCGAAGGATCTGAACGGGATCGGCATGGGCAGCGTGGCCATCATGTGCGGATTCCCGATGGGCTTCCGGTCCGGGTCTTCCTGCTATGTCAAGCTGAACGACGACGGGCAGGCGACGCTCGTGACGGGCCTGGTCGACAACGGGCAGGGAAACGAGTCGATGGTCATCCAGGTCGCCTCCGAGGTCCTTGGAGTCCCCATGCAGGACATCAACCTCGTGAACGCCGATACGGAGGTGACCAATCTCGACCCCGGCGCCTACTCGCAGGCGGCGGCCTTCGTAGGTGCCAACGCCGTGCGCGTGGCCTGCGAAAACGCCCGCAAACGGCTTATCGCCATCGCCGCGGAGAAGCTCGGCATTCCCGAAGACGACGTCGACCTCAAAGACCGCCTGGCCTATTCCAAAAAGGACCCGTCCACGAAGATGCCCATCTCCTGGGTCGTGCGAGAGGCCTTCTTCCGCGGAGACCCGATCGCAGCCACGGGCACGTATTTCCCGAAGATCGATTTCGAGCGCGAATGGGTCTCGCGCCCCCGAGGCCAGATGGCGGGGACCTTCTCCTTCGGCACATCGGTCGCCGAGGTCAGCATCGATCGCGAAACCGGCCGGATCACGATCCCCCGCTTCACAGCCGCGCACGACTGCGGCCGCCCGATCAACCCCATGGCCGTGGAAGGGCAGATGGAGGGCTCGATCCAGCAGGCGGGGGTCGCCACCATCATGGAAGAAAACCTCTTCGACAAGGGGTTCCTGCTGAACCCGGACCTGCTCGAATACAAGGTTCCCCTCGCCTGCGACATGCCCGAGATCGAGACGATCATCGTCAGCTCCGTCGATCCCGAGGGGCCGTTCGGCGCCAAGGAGGGCGGCCTCACCGTCCGGATGAACGCCTACAGCGCCGTCGCCTCAGCCGTGGCGAACGCCACGGGAGAACTGTTCAGTGAACTTCCACTCACCCCTGACAGGGTCTTGAGCGCCCTGGAAGGCAAAAAGGGGGGAAAGAAATGATCATGCCCAAGTTTGAATACCGGAAGGCGGACAGCGTGACCGCGGCGATCGCCCTCTTCGAGGGCTTTAAAGGCCAAGCCTCTTACCTCGCAGGCGGGACGGACCTGGTCCCGCGGGTGAAATCGAGGCTCGCCATGCCGGCGGCCGTCATCGATCTGAAGGGCATAGAGGCCCTGAAGACCATTTCCCGGCAGGGAGGGGCCCTCGTGATCGGGGCCAACACCACGCTTTTCGAACTCAAGAACGACGAGACCGTCAAGGAGTACTTCCCGGCGCTCCTGGCCTCGCTCGACGCGACCTCGTGCGAAACCCTCCAGATGCGGGGCACCATCGGCGGAAACCTCCTGCAGAATACGCGCTGTCTTTTCTACAACCAGTCGCTCGCCTGGAGAACGGCGCGGGGCCTGTGCTTCAAAATGGGAGGAGATGTCTGCAACGCCGCCCCCGGCGCGAAGCGATGCTTCTCCAACTACTGCAGCGACAACGCCCTTTCGCTCCTGACCCTTTCGGCAAGCGTCGCGATCGCGGGCCCGCAGGGGGAGCGCA
>Ga0209270_1002988_pt1 | contig 15825 bp, 15 predicted proteins | sample MTBAKSrepl1MetaG_FD_187456 | JGI IMG/M metagenome (GOLD analysis project Ga0209270, IMG submission 187456) | Enrichment culture microbial communities from Arthur Kill intertidal strait, New Jersey, USA, that are MTBE-degrading - MTBE-AKS1... | ecosystem: Environmental > Aquatic > Marine >...
AATTTTGGACGTCATCCCCCAGGAAATCCATCAGCGGGTGCCCCTGATCATCGGCAGCAAGGAAGACGTCAAAACGGCTGAGGAATTCATTCAGGGCATGAGATAATTTTAAGTTAATTCAGAATCGTAAGGATGTCTCTGGAAAAACTTCTTTCCCCGAGGCCGGGTTGTGCCTCGGGGAATTTTCTGTCTAAATTTTGACACTATGAAAATCTTGGGTCTGGAAACTTCCTGTGACGAAACCTCGGCCGGCGTGGTTGAAGACGGCCGGATGGTTTTGTCCAACGTGGTTCGGACCCAGTTCGAACTTCACGGCCGGTTCGGTGGGGTCGTGCCTGAACTGGCCTCCCGCCGTCACCTGGAAGTCATTCTTCCCGTGGTTGAAGCGGCCTTGGCCCAAGCCGGACTCAATCTGGGCGATCTGGATGGTCTGGCCGTGACCCAAGGCCCGGGCCTGGTCGGTTCCTTGCTGGTCGGCCTCAATCTGGCCAAGGCCTTGTCCCTGGTCACCGGTTTGCCGTTAGTCGGAGTAAATCACCTTCATGGACACATCGCCGCCGGCTTTTTGAATCGACCGGCCATCAGATTTCCCCTGGCCGCCCTGGTCGTCTCGGGAGGACACACCAACCTGTATCGGGTTCAGGATTATTTGCATTTTGAGCTGGTGGGCCGGACCAGGGACGACGCCGCCGGCGAGGCCTTCGACAAAGTGGCCAAGTTGTTGGGCCTTGGTTATCCGGGCGGGGTGGTCATGGAAGAATGGGCGGCCGCGGGAGACCCGAACCGTTTTGATCTGCCTCGGCCCATGTGGAATCAGGGCCTGGATTTTTCTTTTTCCGGCCTCAAGACGGCCGTGGTCAACCTGTTCTCCAAGGAATTTGACCGGTCTGTTATGAAAGAGCAGGATTTAAGGGATTTGGCCGCCTCGTTTCAAGCGGCGGTGGTGGATGTGCTCACCCATAAGACAGCCTTGCTCCTGGAACGGGTCGAGGTGAACGGATTGATTTTGGCCGGCGGGGTGGCGGCCAACGGGGAACTGAGAAGACGGACGGCCTTGACCGTCGAGAACCTCGGGCTGGAGCTTATTCTTCCCCCGAGGCATCTGTGCACGGACAACGGGGCCATGATCGCCGCTTTGGGTTATCATCACCTGACTGCCGGCCGCCGCTTGGACCCGGCGGCTGACGCTTATTCCCGATGGCCGGCCGCAGACTAAACCGGGGAATTTTCGAGCTGCTCGGCCGAAAAATCCGCTACTTTTATCTCCGCCTCATCTTATTGCCCGGCACTCCTGAAAGAGTGGCCCGAGGCTTGGCCGTGGGGGTTTTTGTCGGTTTGACCCCGACGGTGCCCTTCCAGACCATGATCGCCGTGACCCTGGCCTGGCTCTTGGGAGGAAATCTGGTGGCCGCGGCCATCGGAGTGTGGATCACCAATCCTCTGACCATGCCCTTTTTTTACACGGCCTTTTTCCTGATCGGCCGAGCCTTGACCCCTTACGGTCATGAAATTCAGTTACCGATCCGCGGAAATTTCGATCGGATTATAGAACTAGGGCTTGACCTGGGCCTGGCCGCTTTGTTCGGGGGCATGATTATGAGTATAGTCGTGGTCCCCTTGACCTATTTTTTGACTTTCAAGTACGTCAAGCAGCTCCAGGAATGGGAGCGGGCCAAAATCAGGAGAAAATTTGACTTCTCCCCGGAAATTGTTAATCGAACAGGGTCTGGCCGCGCATAAGACCCGCGGCCAGAATTTTCTGGTCGACCCCGGTTTGGCCCGCAAGATCGTGGCCCGGGCCGGTGTCGGGGCCGGAGAATTCATTCTGGAGATAGGTCCGGGCCTGGGCGGCTTGACCCGGCCCCTGCTCGAAGCCGGCTGCCTGGTCACGGCGGTCGAACTGGACCGGGGTTTGGCCAAGTTTTTGGAAGATCGACTGGGCCCCCTTTTCCCCAGAGGTCTTAAAGTGATTCAAGAGGATATTTTAAAAGTGGACCTATCGGCACTCGCCGCGGACATGGGCCGGCCCTTCCAGGTCTGGGGTAATCTGCCCTATCAGATTTCCACGCCGGTCCTGCTTAAACTTCTGGACAGCCGGGCGGTGGTCCCCCGGGCGGTCTTGATGTTCCAAAAGGAACTGGCCGACCGCCTGGCCGCCGGGCCGGGAACCAAGGTTTACGGCCGGCTGAGCGTCCTGGTCGGTTATTTGGCCGAAGTCGAGCGCCTGATGGAGCTGGGGCCTGAAGTCTTTCATCCCCGTCCTAAAGTCAGTTCGACCTTGTTAAGTCTTTCTTTTAAAAAAAACCCCGAGCCGCCGGTCAAATCGGAAACCCTCTTCCGCCGCATCGTGGCCGCCGGTTTTTCCCGAAGACGAAAAACCTTGAAAAACGCCCTTGGTTCAGTTTTTCCGCCGGAACAGGCCCAAGCCGCCCTAACCTCGGCCGGCCTGAATCCGAATCGGCGGGCCGAAACCCTGAGCATTGAGGAGTTCGTGTCTTTGACCAATACTTGGCCTGTTTAGCCAAAACTGGGCCGTTTTCAACAACTGAAGGATTACCCAGTCTGTCGCCTGGATTCCCGCTTGCGCGGGAATGACGTTGTTAACTGAAGGTCATTTATCCGAAAGTTCACCCTCGATCTGCCGGCCGGACCTGACCCGAAATCCCACCCGTCACCCCTGCGCAAGCAAGGGTCCAGGAAAAGGCGGTGTGGGCACTTTATTCCTCGCGCCAAGGCTCCGCCTGAGCGCGCTCGGTCTATGAGGCTCGGCCTCAGTGTAATTTAACCATGCCCCCGACGATTGGTGCCCCACAGCCCTGCTGTGGGAAAATGTGGCACCCGACAAGAATTAAAGCGCCGTGTCGTAATGTCGAGGTCCGCGCCGCGCGGACCGAAGCCATCTCCGAAATTTATGATAGATTGCTTCGCCCCGTTGAGAACGGGGCTCGCAATGACCCTGCTTCTTACGCTCATTTTCCCAACGACTGAATGATTACGCCCTTCCCAATTATATATCTTGACTTTCTTTCTTAAACTTATTTAAATTATATTCAGCCGGTTGGGGGACCGGCGTGAGGAAAAATTGTGTGTCATCGGCTCAAGTGCGGAAGTTACTGACCAAGCAAACCGGTCCGACAAAAGGGGGCTCAGAACGGGGCTATTAGTTGCGTCGGAAAATTCTTTATTGTGTGAACAATCACTCCACATTATTACGTTTTGCAATGACAAAAAATAGAATCGAGGGCTCGTATAAGAAAGTCCCAGTAAGTGCAACATAATTCAGATTAATTCATGATAGTAAATAACAAATTACTTAAGGATTATAAAACAGTGAGGAAAAGAGATAAGTTCTTTGCTAACTTCACGCCTGTTGTCAAATTTGATCTATCCTTTGATAAAAAATGGTCACAAATACTTGATATTAAGTTAAAGAAAATTACAGACAATGAACTTTTCAACTATTTTCGACTAAGAGAAAGAGAGTTTAACCATGAAGGTCATGCGGTTTTATTGAGGAGAACCGAACCAATTGGATTGGATCTAGTTGCAATCAAAGAAAGTGTATATTTAGGGGTACATGAGGCTAAATTTGCCTTTGTTTCCGACCTGCCTAGAACAAAACATCTATCTCAAGTAAAACAAGTTCTTGCGGCGTCAAAACTTTTAAAATACAATGGCATTCTTTGCCCGATTACTTTCGATCCGTCTGGGCGTATTTTATCATTTATACATCCATTGGAAACAAAAGTTCCCTCAATTACATCGTTGTCTAAGCCAGAACTCAATGATTTAAAAAGCTTAACATCCCTTATTCCAAAAATTAAACCCGATGATCTTGTACTCCTTAATCAAATGGCGGAGTTGGGAGTTTCGCCCTTGTCATTATTACTCGCAGTAATACTGGTTGAAAGAACATTGATGCGTGGAGACAGAAGTGAAATTGGTTTTAAAGTAAGATTGTATTGTGCGAACCTCCTCGCAAAATATTATAATTACGATGAAGATTCAGTTTTCAATAGTGTGAGAAAAGCCTACGAGGAACGCTCCGCATTTGTACATGACCGACCGAAAACCAAGAACTCTTCCATAAAATCATTGTTTTATGATGTATACGACTATGCAGTGAAACTACTTAGACTAAGTGTGGAGTATCCAAATGTGATGGAGCATGAAAACCTTCAAAAACTGATTCTGAGTGATCATTAGGAAACGACAAGAATAACGTGGATCAGTCAAGACTTCATCTGACACATAGACTATTTCTTGCACGTCCCCACAGCTGGCCCCTAACAACCTCCGCGTACGCCTTCAGGCCAACAAAACCGCCTGAGGCAAAGAGGGCTGGCCGGAGAAGTCGACGGAAAGACACCAAAGGCCCCTTCCTGAATAAGCCGCCGGGCTGAACCGAACCACCAGGCTTCTCGAATAATCCACCCGTCCGGATCGAACTTGATCGGCCGGGACGTATTTCAACCTTTTCCAATCATAAATCCATCATAGGCGAGACGAACGCCGCGTCTGGTTCTCTTGTCCGGGCTGAAGGCATAACATGTTCAATCTATTATAATAATTGTTGGGTTTCGCTTCGCTCTACCCAACCTACCTTTAAAGGCGCTGACCGGCGGACCGGCCGTCAAGCCGGGCCTCTGGCCACCCCCAGGATCAAAGGCCGACAGAAGCCATCGCCAGGCCGGGATGTGGGGAATAAGGATAAATCAGCCCTCACCCCAGCCCTCTCCCAGAGGGCGAGGGAAAGACAAACAGCATTATTTTTTAAAATTTTACCTACCGCTACTGTTTGCTTTCTTTTCGTCCGAAGATTTTCCTGGGGGTCGGTCGGTGATAAATCAGGACAGGAAGAAAGGAGAACCAAGGATGGCGGAGGCGGAGCATCTTTACATTCTGTGGACCAACGGGGACCCGGTCACGGCGGAGAAGATGGTCTTGATGTACGGCCTGAACAGCCTGAAGCATGACTGGTGGAAAAAGGTGACCATCATTGTCTGGGGGGCGACACAAGGTTAGTGCCTTTTTCCCCCGCGTCAATCCTGAGCAGCCCTGGGCGGTCCTGGGGCGGCCCTTGACATAGGCCATACCGGGGCGACCCCTGGACCTCGATACCGGGCGCGGCCTCGACCAGACCGGGGCCATAGCAGATAACCAGCTAAATCTGATTGGTGGTTAAAGGGCGGCCTGCCCTGGGCGGTTGTTTATTCTTTTTTATCTCCGTGATGCTTGTGTCCAGTCTTGCCTCCGCTGATTTTCAAGGACGTGTGGTAGGAATCTGCGACGGGGATACTATCTCGGTGCTTAGAGAAGGGAAGGCAGTTAAGGTCAGGCTTCAGGGTGTCGACTGTCCGGAGAACGGCCAACCCTTCGGCCGACGGGCCAAACAAGCCGCCTCGGAGCTGGTCTTCAATCAAATGGTAACTGTCCGTGAATTCGGACAGGATAGATATGGCCGGATTATCGCAGATATAGTCTTACCCGATGGCCGCCTTCTTAATAATGAATTGGTTCGATCCGGGTTGGCTTGGTGGTATCAAAAATATGCGACCGACAATAAAGTCTTGGCCGATCTTCAGGCGGAAGCCAAGCAATCTCAGAAAGGATTATGGTCCGACCCCAGACCTGTTCCACCCTGGCAATGGAGACAAGGGGAAAGGGCGTCAATCTCAAAAAAGACTGAAATAGCTACCGAAATTATTTACCACGGCAACGTTAATTCTCGGATTTTCCATCGCCCCGGCTGCGGGTCCTACAATTGTAAAAACTGTACCGCTGTTTTTAAAAGCCGGGAAGAGGCTATAAAAGCAGGATATCGGCCCTGTAAAATCTGCGACCCCTAATTGGTTTAACCTTTGTTAACGTGTTTATCTCACCCCCCTGGGAGAGGGCTCGGCTGTCGCCCAATGGGTAACAAATTCTTACCCCTCTCCTCTCGGGAAAGGGCCGGGCTTGCCCGCCCAAGGCGGGGTGAGTGTCTATCCTATTATATATATTGATCCCCACTCCCAAACCTGCTAACCTGGTTCCGCCGGTCGGGGGTCCCGGCACAAAAAGGAGGTCGCCATGATCAAAAGAATTTTTCTCTTGGGCGTCGTTTTGATTTTTTTGGCCTTATTCCTTTTCCCTTTATCCTCTCTTGCCGGCCCCAAACTAACCTTTAATAATATCTGCCCCGGTTCTTCTCAACCCTATTGCGATGACGTCGGCCAGTGGGCCTATAACGCCCAGGGGCCGCCTGCCCTCCGCGCCGTTCGTCTCGGCAAAATCGTCGGCGTGACCTGGAAGAAAAAAGGCGCCCTGATCGGTGTCTCTGAAGCTCTACCCCAACATGGTATCCCGGCCAAATACCACCTCTCCCCCCGCGACGCCTTCTACTACATCATAGATGAGGGCAGTGGCTATAAATTCCTTCGCCAATGCCGGGAAATCAGACCGCAGCCTTAAACTATTAACCACTTTTATTTATTAATAATTTACACCAACCTATTTATGTGCCCAACTTTGTGAAAAATAACTTTTAAAAAATTGGCTCCCCGTCACTTAACTTATAATATTTTAATTGCGTCATTTCCGTTATTTTTATATCTTTTACAACTTTAATTCGTTAAATTTGGACAACCAGAAATCAACCAATTTCACCCCCGTTTTAACCTGCTTTTAATCCCATTTTCTGCCCAAAAACGCCTTGTGAACTTGTGCGGCAGTTCCGACTTTCAAAAATCGGATATTCTATTTATCTTCCCAAAATAATTATATTTTCGCCTGTTCCGAGTCAGTTCCGACTTAGTTCCGACTTTCGGCCCCTTCAGTTCCGACTTTCCGTCGGCCGAAATCGTCCTTTTTATTTTGAATCACAGATAATTAGGCAGGATTCTGCCCAAGTTGGCTTGCTCAAACTATTTGCGATTTTTGCCCCGAAATCACTGTTTCATTTGTCGCAAAACATTTTCCCGCCGCGTCCGGACAAATCCCCCTAACTCCCGCTTTAGCTTAACAATTTCCCTCCACATCCCCCCTCATCCCACCACATCCCTTAATCTCAAACTAATTGCTATTTAACAGCGGTCTGACCTTCCCTTGAAGAAAAAACCTTACACAGGCCTTATACTGGGAGTCTTGGGAGTAAAAAAAGGGTTACAGCGATTAACTGTAACCCCTTGATTTTTTTGGTGCCGAGGAACGGAATCGAACCGCTGACACGGGGATTTTCAGTCCCCTGCTCTACCGACTGAGCTACCTCGGCTTTGAGTAGAATGTAGGGGACCGCCGGGTTTTTGTCAAGAAAAAAGGGGGACAACCTCCCCGCCCCGTCGACCCGAAGGTCCTGGCGACGGGTCAGGGAGGCGCTTCCTTTCGGCATCAAACCTCGGGCGGTTGGCGGGCACCGATGGCTCGGGTTGAAACATTAAACATTAAAAATATAATTCGCCTTCTTCTTCCTCGTCTTCCTCCTCGTCCTCTTCATCCTCTTCCTTTTCATCTTCGGAGTGCCCGAGGAGTTCTCGTTCGATAAATTCTTCGTACTCCTCCCTGCTCATCAGGTCGTCCAGTTCAGCTTCATTGGACAGGGCCAGCCTGATCAGCCAGCCTTCTTCGTAAGGGTCTTCAAGGATCACTTCGGGATTTTCCAGGGCTTCTTCGTTGAACTCGGTGATTTCCCCGCTCAAGGGGGAATAGAGCCGAAAGACGCCCGGCTCCGAAGTGGTGAAGCGGCCGAAGACCTCATCTTTAAGAATCTCCTCCCCTTCACGCCGCAACTGGAGTTTCCTTATTTCAACCGGGGCATCCAAGGCGCTCTCACAGAGGCCTAAAGTAGCCTGTTGATCGTCATCTAAACTGACCCAAATATGTTCGGTTGAGTAATGCAAATCATCCAAATCCAAACCAAACCCCTCCCCTTGAATTTTTCAGTCGAGGCCCCCGAGCGGGGACTCGGCCCAATTAAGCCCAAGCCTCGAGTCTTAGTCAAGACCCGGCCGGGTAAGGTGAAAAGCGAAAAGATTCAAAGAACGTAAGCCATCAGTTATTGGTGGTCTGAGTTCTTTCGGCCGACGAGAAAGAACCGGAAAGGTCCACTATTGCCCGCTAGCTTGCCCAAGAACAACAAAATAAGGAACGTCCTTATGATTATTAACTCGGAAACGGCGCGGAACAAATGTTCAGGTCCTCCCGCCGGATCAAGGAACCGCTTTGCCGGCTTTGGCCGTCCCTCGGTCATTAAAAACGGCGGGGCCGGGCCATAAGCGGCGGCCTCGCCGGATCAGCATGAACAGGGAGAGCAGGGCCAAGGACAGGGCGAAGATTTGGGTGGCCGTCAACGGACCGATCAGGCCGGGGCCGCGAAAATCCCCGCGCAGGGTTTCCAGGGCGGTCCTGGCCAGGCCGTGAATCAGGCCATAAGTCCAAAACACCTGGCTTTCGAAGTGTTTTCTGTTTTGAAGAAAGACCAACAGCCCGAAAATCAGGAAAAGAGACAAAGAAGAATAAAGCTGGGTGGGGTGGAGGGGCTGATGGAGAGGGGCCAGGGACTGTTCATCGGTAAAGGTTACGGCCCAGAGCAGATGGGACGGACGGCCGTAACAGCAGCCGGCGGCCAGGCAACCCAGGCGGCCCACGGCCTGCCCCAGGGCCAGGCCGGGAGCCAGCAAGTCGGCCGCGGTCCAGAGGGGTAATTTTTTGCGGCGCGTGAAAATAATGGCCGTAGGCACGGCCAGAACCAGTCCTCCGTAAAAGACCAGGCCGCCTTGCCAGACCTTAAGGATGTCAAGCGGATGATGGACATAGTGGTTCCAGTGGATGAACACAAACCAGAGGCGGGAGCCGATGATGGCGGCCAGGACCAGATAGAAGCAAAGGTCCGAGACCGCGCCGGCATTGAGTCCGGCTTTTCCGGCCGAACGAGTGGTCCAAAGGACGCCCAGGAAAAACCCCAAAGCGGCCAGGAGGCCGTAAGTATGGATGGCTATTGGACCGATTTTACACAGGACCGGCAACATCTTTGCTTATTGTTCAATTATTTCCAGCTTTGTCAAGGGAAGTATGTCCCCTTGGAGCCCAGCAAAAAGTTTTAGGAGCACAACCACCTTGCTGAGGGAAATCGGCGATGGCGCCCAGCGGGTCGGCCCTTTTCGCCTCTCAGAAGCCCGCCCGCCTATTCTTCAAATTTAAAATCCACCTTGATCTTGAAAATCCTTTCCGCCGGCAGGTTGTAAATTTCCGTAACGCCGACGGCCCGGGCCAGATCGACCAGGTGATTTTCAATTTCTTCCATGGACGTGGCGATGAAGGTGAACCAGACGTTGAGGTCGTGATTGCGGATGTAGTTGTGGGTTACGCCTTCGAATCGATTGACCGCCTCGATAAACCCGGCCAATTTTTCTTGAGGAACCCTGGCCGCGCAGAGGGTGCTGGTATAACCGAGGCGATGGGAATAGAAGTTGCCGCCGATGCGGCGGATCACGCCGATTTCCCTGAGGCGGCGGACCCGGTTCAGAAATACATCTTCGGACAGCCCCAGCCGATCGCCTAATACTTTATAGGGCCGGGGGGTCAAGGGGAAATCCGTCTGGATTTCGTTTAAGACCGCCCGATCCACTTCGTCGAGGTTTATTTCGGCATGTTTTGGGGTCAAGTTACTCAGGCTTCCTTATTTTTCCGCTTGGGTTGATAAAGGCAGAGGGGTTCTTCGGCCAGATAGTCGCCTGTAGCCGCATAGGCCCGGGCCCGACAACCGCCGCAAACCCGCCAGAACTCGCAGACCCCGCACTTGCCCTTGTAACGGCTTTGGTCGCGAAGGTCAAGAAATATGGGTGAGTTTCGATAAATTTCGCCGAAATCCTTTTCCCGGACCCGGCCGCAGTCCAGGTCGAGGTACCCGCAGGGCTGAACCCGGCCGGTGCTGGAGACAAAGACGAAGCCCTGACCGCCCAGGCAGCCGCGGGAGACGGCGTCCAGGCCGTAGGTGTTCAGGTCGACCTTTCTACCTTCGGCCTGAGCTCTCTGGCGGAGGATGCGGTAGTAGTGGGGGGCGCAGGTGGCCTTGAGTTGAAGTGGGACCTGGTTTCGGCGGTCATGGAACCAGTTCAAGGTCTTTTCATATTCCTCGGCGGTGATGACTTCATCGGTGAGCTGACGGCCGCGACCGGTGGGGACCAGGAGAAAAATATGGTGAGCGGCGGCGCCCAGGGAGACGGCCAGGTCCTGAATGGCTTCGATCCGGGCCAGGTTACGGCGGGTGACGGTGGTGTTGATCTGAAATTCCAGGCCGGCGGCCTTGGCGTATTCAAGGCCGGCTAAAACCCGATCAAAGGCCCCCTCGACCCCCCGGAACCGGTCGTGTTCCGCGGCGGCGGCCCCGTCCAGGCTGACGCTGATGCGCTGGACGCCGCTGGCCGCCATCAAGCGGGCCTTTTCCGGGGTGATCAAAGTGCCGTTGGGGGCCATGACCACCCGCAGGCCCCGTTGGGTCCCGTGAGCGGCCAGGTCGAAGATGTCGGGCCGCATCAAGGGTTCGCCGCCGGTGAGGATCAGGATGATCTCCTGGCTTAGGACGGCTATTTGATCGATCAGGCGGAAACCTTCTTCGGTGGTCAGTTCGTCGGGACTGGGCTCGTAAACAGCCGCGGCCCGGCAGTGAACGCAAGCCAGGTTGCAGGCCCTGGTCGTTTCCCAAGCCACCAGGCGCGGGGCCTGACCGGGCGGGGGGCCTGGATGAGGGGACAAGACTACTCCTTCAACCAGCGGGCGGCTTGCGGGGCGAAATAAGTGATAATCAGGTCGGCCCCGGCCCGTTTAATGCCGGTCAGGGCTTCGAGGACGGCCCGGCGTTCGTCCAGCCAGCCTTTTTCGGCGGCGGCCTTGATCATGGCGTATTCGCCGCTGACGTTGTAGGCGGCCAGGGGATAGTCGAATTTTTCCCGGACCTTGGCAATGACGTCCAGGAAGGGCAGGGCCGGCTTGACCATGACGATGTCGGCCCCTTCTTCGATGTCCAGGGTTACTTCCCGCAAGGCTTCGAGGACGTTGGCCGGGTCCATCTGGTAGTCCCGCCGGTCGCCGAAGGCCGGAGTCGACTGGGCCGCTTCCCGGAAGGGTCCATAGAAAGAAGAAGCGAATTTGGCCGCGTAACTCATGATGGGCACGTGGGTGTAACCTTCCTCATCGAGAACATCGCGTATTTCGGCCACCCGGCCGTCCATCATGTCCGAGGGGGCGACTATGTCCGCGCCGGCCTCGACGTGGGACAGGGCTTGGCGGGCCAAGTGTTCCAAGGTCAGATCGTTGTCGACTCGGCCGTTTTTAAGCACCCCGCAGTGGCCGTGGGAGGTGTATTCGCAGAGGCAAACGTCGGTGATGACGACGATGTCTTCGACGTCGGATTTCAGGGCCTTGACCGCCCGCTGGACCACGCCGTCGGACTCGGAGCCCGAGGAGCCGACTTCATCCTTGGTCTCGGGTAAACCGAAGAGGAGAACGGCCGGAAGGCCGAGGTCGCGGGCGGCGGCCGCTTCCTCGACCAGCTTGTCCACGGAGAAATGATGCTGGCCGGGCAGGGAGGCAATGGGCTCCTTGACGCCCGAACCGGGGACGACAAAGAGAGGGTAGATCAAATCATCCACGGACAGCCTGGTTTCGCGGACCATACGCCTGAGGTTTGCAGTCCGCCGCAAACGTCGAAGCCGGTATTCGGGGAAATACATATTGACCTCCCTCGGTTTGGACGGACCAAGCCCTGGTTGAAACAACCGGCTCGGTCCCCAACCCGATTAAAGAATTTCTTCGTCCGTCAGATAGCAGGCCGGGTCGGGACTCCAGACGTCCCCGGTCACGGCTTCGGCCCGAGCCCGGAAGTTGCCGGCGCAGATATCCAGCCAGCGGCATTCCCGGCAACGTCCGGTTACGTAACTTTTTTTATCTTTGAGTTTGGCCAGGAGCTCGATGGACGGATCGGTCCAGATGCGGCTGAAGGGACGCTCCCTGACGTTCCCGAAGCTGTGGTTACGCCAAAACTGGTCGGCGTGAACCCGGCCGTCCCAGGAGACGCAACCCAGACCCCGGCCGGAGTTGTTGCCTTCGTTCATTTGGAGCAATTCCAAGACTTGGGGAGCCCGCGGTGATTTTTCTTTGATCATGCGCAGGTAGAGGTACGGTCCGTCGGCGTGATTGTCCACGGTCAGGACTTCAGTCGGCCGGCCGCGGTCGTGAAGGTCCTTGGTCCGATCAGCGATCAAATCGACCACCCGCCGGGTTTGGTCGTGGTCCAGGTCTTCGTTCATCAGGGCCGAACCCCGGCCTGAGTAGACCAAGTGATAAAAGCAGATTCTGGGAACGTCCAGTTCTTCGAGCAGATCGAAAATAGCCGGTATCTCGGCGGTGTTTCGCTTGTTGATGGTGAAGCGCAGCCCGACCTTGAGGCCGGCTTCCCGGCAGTTTCTGATCCCGGCCACGGCCTGGTCGAAAGCGCCGGGGCGGCCCCGAAAACGGTCGTTGACTTCGGCCAGGCCGTCGAGGCTGACGCCCACGTAGGACAGGCCCAGGTCCTTTAACTCGGCCGCTTTGTCCTGGTCGATCAGGGTGCCGTTGGTGGATATAACCGCCCGCAGGCCGCGCTGGACCGCGTGTCTGATCAAGAGGGTCAAGTCCGGCCGAAGGAACGGTTCGCCTCCGGAAAAAAGAAGGACCGGCGCTCCGAAATCGGCTAAGTCGTCGATCAAGGCCAGACCTTCCTCGGTGGTCAATTCATCGGGGCCGCCCGAGGCCTTGGCTTGGGCGTAGCAATGGACACATTTCAAGTTACAAGCCCTGGTCATGTTCCAGACGACCACGGGCTTTTTGTCGGCGGAGAACTGGAGGAGGTGGGCGGGCAGAGCTTCGGACCGGCGACCGTACCGTAAGGCATCTGAGGGTTCAACCGCGCCGCAGTAAAGCTTTGATATGCCGATCATGATCTGTTTCAGAAAAAAAGCCCCAAGCCGGGGCGAGGGGCGTTATTGATCCTGTTATTTATCCTTTGCCCTTGGGCTGAAATAGTTCGGTGATCAAGTCGTTGAGGAAGGTCTCCGGGTTCTGGATGGCTTCCCTGGTGATCTGAAAACGGGCTCGGCCGGTCTTTTCCTTGATCAGGTTGAGTCCATATTCGAAATCCCGGGTGAACATCTCGCAGACTTTTTCCGGGGCCAGGCCCTGGGTCAGAATGCGATAGACCAATTCGTCGGCGGCCCCTTCGGAAAACTCGATGGTCAGTCCGTGTTTTTCAAAGAAAGACAAGGCGCAGGCTTCGACCTGCTCGTAAATCTGGTCCAGTTGACTGGCCGCGGACCCCAGGTCGAGAAATTGGTTCAGGATGAAATCGGCCAGCAGGTTGACCCGGGCCGGGGTCAAGGACAGGCTGAACTGGTATTGGAGCAGTTCGCTTTGTTGACCAATGGCCGCCAGTAGATCGGCCCGCTCCTCGGCGCTGAGACGTTCGTAATCCCGGGTTCGTTCCGGGGCGTCGGGCTCCCGGAGCAGGCGGTCCAGGTCTCCTTCCGGGTCCTGGACACTTCTGGCCGTGACGCACATTCGTTTGATGCTGGTCGAGGGTAATTTGGCTTCAAAGGGAATCAGAGCCCGTTCGATGGCGCTGACCAGACCGCGGGCCCCGGTCTTTTCCTCCGCCGCCTGCCGGGCGAATAGCCTCAAGGCCTCGTCGTCGATCTTGAGGTCGATGCCGTAAGATCGGAAATCCTTTTTCTTACTGGTGATAATAGGGTTGTTTTGGTTTTTGAGAATCTCGAAGAGGTCGTCCTCGCTCAGGGGGTCCAGAACGGACACGACCGGCAAACGCCCCACGAATTCGCTCTCGAAGCCATACTCAATCAAGTCTTCAGCCCGGACATGATGGAGGTACTGGGCTTCGGCATCCTTGGAGGTGATCGCGGCCGTGAAGCCCATGGCGTGGGCTTGCATTCTTTTTTTGATAATCGGGACCAAGTCGGAAAAGGCGCCGCTGCAGATAAACAGGATGTTCTTGGTGTTGATGGTTTTGCGTTCGGTCTTGCCGGTCCGGCGGTAGCGTTCGATGGCCTGGAGCTGACTGATCGGGTCGTGAGGGGTCTTCAGATCAATCTCGGTCTCTTCCATGGGTTTGAGCAGGTTTCTTTGGACGCCTGTCCGGGAGACGTCGGGACCGAACAGATGATGGCTTGAAGCGATTTTATCGACCTCGTCCAAGTAGACAATGCCGTGTTCGGCCAGTTCCAGGTCCTCGCCGGCCTCCTGGTAAAGCTGTCGAATCAGGTCTTCCACGTCTCCGCCGACGTAACCGGTTTCGGAGAACTTGGTGGCGTCGGCCTTGACTATGGGCACGCCCAGCTTTTTGGCCACCAGTTTGATCATATAGGTCTTACCCACCCCGGTCGGGCCGATCATGATGATATTGTTCTTGATCTGCCCCACACTGCGGCCGCCGTCTTCCTGGGGCAGGCTGCGGTTGAAATGGATGCGGTTGAAATGGGTGCAGACCTTGGTGGCGATGATGGACTTGGCCCGGTCCTGCTTGATGATGTATTGATCCAGGTATTCCTTCAATTCCTGGGGCTTCAGGTTAAAGTTCACTTTTTCCAGGGAGGATTTCTTGCTTTCCGTCTGCCCGGAGAAGGCCTTGTCGCGATTGGAAACGATCATCACCGAGATTACCTCAGTTCATGTCCACTAATTAAAGGTTAGCGGCTAAATTACGGCGGCCAAAGACCAACCTTTGATCGGGACCGGGTTCGATTCAGATTCCGGTCCTCATGACACCATCATTATAGTCATCAATGCGCCGGATTTCAACCCGGAGCGGGTCAAGACGTTCAAATCCGGTTATCCGGCCCCAGCCTCAGACCGATTTTTCCTCTAACCCTGACCATTCGGCCTTATCTTTAAAGGACGGCCTGGTCAAACAAGGCCGGTTTAATTACAGATTAATGGTAATCCCCGGTAAAGTCAATGTCTCGAAGCCAAACGGGCTGGAAGCCCGGGCCACGAGCCAAAGGCCTCTGACGGTGGATGGATTCTTTTTTACATTTTGTTCAGGGTGGCCCGGACAATTCCGCCCCGGCAGGGTGGTAGTGACGGTCTGGGTTGGTTTTTTGGGGGTGGCTCCGACAACTCGTTGTCGGAGCGCCGCAGGCGCAAGATGCCCCGTTCACGGCGGGTCAGTAAGACGACGCCTTTATTAGAGTCCGCAGGGACTATCCCACAGCAGAGCTGTGGGGTACCGGTGCCTCCGCTTAGAACAAATGAGGACCGGACTCCGGGTCCGGGCCGTTTTTGCCGAAAAGACCACCTCGTCCATCATGGACATCGACCACTTTCGGCCGGACGATCAAGCCTAGCCTTCGGCCACCCCTTTTTGCTCCCATCGATTCATAAAATATCTCTGGACCAAGATACAAGGGGTGTTCAGGTCAAAACTATATAAATATTTGATTATATTATAATATGTAGGTTGGGTAGAGCGCAACGAAACCCAACATAATTCATCGGCCGGGCTAGGGGGCGCAACTCGATTGCTCGGAGCAGTTATCCCATAGCAGAGCTGTGGGGTGCCAGGCAAAAAGCAGAACGAGGAATGAGCAACGCTTTTTACTCTACGTGTGCTGTGCCGGGTAGAAGCCCAATGAACCCTGCGCCATATCCTCAACCTCTCGCATGGACGAGCTTAATTTGATTTTTTTGCTTATCTGTAAAAGTCAAGAGCCTTCCGTACAGTTTGCCCTCTCGGGACATGTAGTTTAGGCTGCGTTTAACTCCTCCTTTCCGGCTTTGCCGAGTTCAAAGGTTTCCAGAGGT
>Ga0209270_1002991_pt1 | contig 15797 bp, 24 predicted proteins | sample MTBAKSrepl1MetaG_FD_187456 | JGI IMG/M metagenome (GOLD analysis project Ga0209270, IMG submission 187456) | Enrichment culture microbial communities from Arthur Kill intertidal strait, New Jersey, USA, that are MTBE-degrading - MTBE-AKS1... | ecosystem: Environmental > Aquatic > Marine >...
CGCTCCGCTCGCTCTCCTGGCCCGCCTGGTCCACCGCCGTCATGGACACCGTGTTCTCCCCGTCGTCCAGGGGAAGGGTACCGGACCAGGTCCTTGCGGCCGGGTCCTGGACCTCGAGGATCTGGCCCTCTTCCCCGTAGATTTTAAAGCCGGCGAGATCCGCCGGCGGGTCGGCGTACTCCCAGCTCACCGCAACCTCGTACTCCCCGGCCATGACCAGGGCCGCGAGGCCGCAGAGCAGCAGGAACAACGCGATGCAGAAGCCGTAGTAGAGTCTCAGCGCCATTCATTCCTCCTTGGGGATCATCCGGAGGTTCTTCACCGCCCACTCGAACTCCTCCGGGAGCTCCGCGTCGGCCCCGAGGACCGCCCTGACCGTCAGGAGCCGGATCTCGATCTGGTTGGCATCATCGAGGATCCTGTTCTGCTCCGACGTCACCGGGATCGTTACCTCGGACGCCGGATCGATGGACGTCCAGTCCAGGATCTCCGTCCCGCTTCCGGCATCGTCGATCCGGTACTCCACCGCGGACGGGGCTGCCGGCTCCCCGTCCGCGTCCAGGAACACGATCTCCACCTCGAACCGCGCCCGCTCGTTGACGACCGTCCTCACGCTCACGAGAGGGTCACCTCGAGGTCCAGGGTCCAGGTCTGGCCTGCCGCCTTAGTCCCCTGGTCGGAGACGAGCCGGTTCATGTTGTCGCCCGTGTCGTCCGCCCCGTTGATGATGGTGAACTCCTGCCAGGAGAAGTTCGCCGCGGCCGTCCCGAACACGCTCCGGAACGTGGCCTTCTGGCTGGTCCCGTAGGTGGGGTACCCGGTTTCCATGGCCGCGTAGGCCTTGTTCGTTGCGGCCTGGAGCCCCGTCTGCGATGCGGATGCGGCCGTGTTGCTGTCCCCAACACCGAGGTAGGCGTTGGCGTTGCTGTATGCGGTCGCCGTGCCACCGCAGATCAGGTTCCACATCTCGTTGATGCCCTCGTTGAGGAGCAGGTTCCCCTCGAGCTCCGAGATGCGCTCCGCCCGGGCCCGGACCCGGTCCGTGACCCGCTCGGCCCGGCCCCGGGCCTCCATTTCGCGCCGCATGGCCTCAGCCGCCCCGGCCGCATCCCCGCGCCTCGCGCAGGCCCGGCACCGCTCAGCCCACTGGTTGGCGGCGAGGAGATGGAGGCCTGCGGCCTCGGCCCGGCCCCTGCACTCCCGCTCGTACCGCTCGGAGTCGTAGCGGCCGATCCTCCAGACCGGTCTCCAGAAACCGCACTCCGAAAGGGGGGGCACCCGCGCCCCGACCCGCGCCGCATCAATACCATGAATGTGCTCGTGCATGATCGATCTCCTCCATCAGATGATTCTGATATTCACGCCTGGAACCCGTGCCGCCGGCCGTCCCGACGGCTCCCGGAGAGTCATGGAGGCCCCTGGAACCCGGGCCCGCATGCGTATCTTGACGATGATCGCCTCCGCCTCTGCGCGCACCCTGACGGCGTCCGAGCCGTACGCCGCCTCGGCCAGCGCCGCGACCGCGGCGGCGGATATGGTCTCCGCGCCGTGGCCTGCCTCGGAAAGTAACGAAGCGGCGGCGATCGAGAAGCCGTCGGACCCGGTGGCGGCGTCGATGATCTGGATGAGCCTTGCCACGGCGGCGGCGTCCACACCGACCCCGGAGTCGGAGAGCGGCACGGAGGCCGTGACGGTTGCCGCGTCGTTCCCGCCGACGGCGTCGGCGAGCGCCGCATGGGCGGCGATGCCGGCTATGATGTCGAGGGCCGTCCCGGAGTCGGTGAGCTGGATCGTCACCCCACCGACGGTGACTGTGATGCCGTCCATCCCGGCGCCCGACTCGGCAAGGGCGAGGAGCGCCGCGAGGCCACCCACGGCATCCGAACCCGCGCCGGAATCGGCAACCGGAACCCCGGCCCCGATCCCGCCGATCACATCAGATCCGGAGCCAGTCTCCCCGACCGGCACCCCGGCGGCGACGGACCCCAGGGCGTCCGTGCCGGAGCCTGTGTCCTGCTGCGCGATCGCGGTAAGGAGCTGCCCGATACCGTCCGCCCCGCCTCCGGTCTCCGTGACCGAGGCGGCCGCACTGACCCCTGAAACGGTATCAGCCCCGGCGCCCGACTCGGCAAGGGCGAGGAGCGCCGCGAGGCCACCCACGGCATCCGAACCCGCGCCGGAATCGGCAACCGGAACCCCGGCCCCGATCCCGCCGATCACATCAGATCCGGAGCCAGTCTCCCCGACCGGCACCCCGGCGGCGACGGACCCCAGGGCGTCCGTGCCGGAGCCTGTGTCCTGGAGGGCGACCTGGGTGCCGGAGGCAGTGTAGAGATCCGCCCCGATGTCAGTGGTGGTGCCGCTTCGGGAATCGCCGTCGAAATCAATCGATGGGACTTGGGCGTCGGAGTCCGGGCCGATACCGGCACCCATGGCGTCGGTATCCCCTGCAGCGAGGTGGTAGTCCTCGCTGCCGACGAAGGAGAGAGTGGACTGAACGCTGTTCGAGCCCGGGGCGTCCGAGGAGAGATCCGACAGGTTGAAATCCGAGTCGGAGTGGTGATTGCCCGCGTACCCGTCGCTGCAGTTCTGGGCGATGCAGTTCCGCGTCCTCGCGCTGAATGACGATCCGCACGCATAGCCTCGGCCGCAGTTCACCGCTGTGTTGTTGTACCAGTACGACACCGATGCACCACATGTCGTCGCGTCACAGCCGGTGGTGTCGTACACGAACCCCTCGATGAGGTTGTTCAGGATGTAGAAATTGATCCCGGAGCCCGTCATGTAAACGCCGCGATTGCTGACCCCGGCGCTGATGCTCCCGCGGATCCGACAGCGCTGCACTGTGGACTCTGCCGCCAAGCTGAATCCGGACCGGTAATTCCCCGTGGTGACGTTCAGCTTGACCTGAATCTCCTCGAACACGCCGCCTGGCACACTGCTGCTGATGCAATTCGCATTCGTGACCTCGAGCCGGTACCGGTCGGTGTACCACGCCGTGAGGCTGGCCTCGTGGCCTGCATCCGCCGTGATCCAGGGCATGACGCCGGACACCCATCCCGTAAGGTTGACCGCTCCGGTATCCGCGCTCCCGCCCGAGGACCGGCAGACCGCCGTGTTCTGGTCGCCTGATGATCCCTGGGTCTGCGCCCACGCGGCCCAGTCGCTCAGGGAGTTGTAATCGCAGTCGACCCCGGGGGTCCCGTCGGGGTCTATGATTTTCTCGCTGTCCGCCATCAGAGGGCCACGAGCCGCCTGAGGAATTCCTCAAGGGTCATTTCCAGGGAGAAATTCTTCGCTCTCTGGAGATCGAGCACTGTCTCCGCGGTCAGGCAGTATTCCCGGATGCTTTCCAGCTCAGCGGCCAGGGCGGAAACCTTTTCGGCGTTGAAGGCCGCGAGTGCCTCGGGCTCTGCGTCCCTGATGGTGATCTGCCCCAGGCCCTGGCCTGGGACCCGGCCTTGGCGGTACGGATAGACCGTTACCGGGAAACCGATGTCGAACCGCGCCGACTCGATCTTCGCGTCTGGATCAGCAGCCCGCTCTGTTATCCATACCGACACCTGGACCGGCATAGCGTTCCCCTAAAGTGGCATTCATACGGAAATCTTAAACAACCCAGGCCAGGGCCCTGCCAAGGGAGCTCACTGGAGCCACGAAAACGCAGCCGCAGCCCGGCTTTTTGTTCCATGCGGGCCGGAGAATTCAGGTATTCCGGAGCAATGCCGAAGAGCAATCCAGGCGGCCTGTCCAGGGGCACGGCGGAGCCGCCTGCGCCTCCAACGAAACCCCGGCCCCGTCCCAGCGGCGCGGCCGGGGGGATTTCAGGGCGTGCCCTCTGGAAACACAGAAGATTGAACAATGGGGCCTGACGACCATTACCCACCAAGCCCCCGCCCCCGGTGCCGTTCACCGGAACGGTGCCGGGGGCTGCTTTTGGGCCTGTCTTTCCCCTTCCGGTGGACGATTACAACCAACCTTAAGCCATCAGCCCTCTCATCGAGGAGGTCTTCCCGGACCTGACCCTTGAAGGGCGATCGATACACGGGTATTAAATTTTTTAATCCTGAGATACGGAAGGAGAGGCCGTATCTGTGAATCTTCCTCCAATGCCTCTCGCAGCCGGAGCATGAAATGTCAATGACTGCAAGGACCACATTACAAACAATTCAAAAGCTTATCAGTAGACTTTCACACTCGGACGAACATGAATGTACCATAATATGTGTAACAATTGCTCACATATTGAACGCGTTGAAATTATGGGCAGAGTCTTCCGATGATGCGAAAATACATCATCCAAGCTCCAGAAGTGCATCCATCTATATTACCGAAATGTACGGACCACTTAATGCTATTGCGGGCCTCTACGACTATGATCACGATAAGGAGCAATGTCTCAGCTGGTTGCGTAGTGGCATTGAGAAACTCGCGAGTGTGCACTGTTTTGATGTCCGCCTGTGACTGGCACGAATTCTCCTCCTGCATTGTATCCATGTTTTCATGAGTCTGAGTCCGACTGGTATAAGAGGATGAGCTCCCCCCTCACTCCCCCCCGCTCACCAGCTCCCTGACCCTGTCCGCCGGGATCCTGATCCCGGCCCGGCCCACTGGGATGGCGGTCAGGTCCCCGTTCCGGACCATCCGGTAGACCGTCCAGACCGAACACCTGAGTATCCTCGCGGCCTCGTCCACCCTGAGGACCGCCTTCCTGTCGAGAAGATCCCTGTCACTGAGCATCGCCGCCGCCTCCGGGTCCGAGGATCCGCCTCTTCTGCCGTTCGATCTCCTCCTGGGAGCGGACGCGCGTCTCGCCTGGCGCCGCTCCCGCCGCGCCGGTGATCCGCCGGATCTGCTCCCGGATCTCCGGGGGGATCTCCGCCTGGGCCTCCACGCCGAGGGGCCCGGGCCCCGCCACGGCCTCCGGCCGGAGCGCATCCCCGCTCCCCGCGCCGTCCCTGTGCCCCCGCAGGCGCTCCTCCTCGACGGCCCGTTCCCCGGCACGGTCCAGATCGTCCGCCGCCTCCCAGGCCATGCTCCGGAGATACCCGTGGGACTGGAGGGGGAGGCGCCTCGGGGGCCGCTCGATGATCCGTTCCATGGCGACGCCCCAGGCCCGGGCCTGGTTCGGCCTCGGGGGCTTCCGCTCCCAGCGGACATCCACGGCCTCGACGAGCTCCTTGAGCTCGAGGAGCAGCCGGTGCGCCTTGGCCCAGCGGAGCGTGCGCCCCGGCGTCCTGAAGAGACCGAGGTAGGCGAGGACGTGTCTGGCCACCGGGCCTGGAAGCCCCGCCGCGATGGCGAGGCACTGCCTCGCCTCGGCGTCGTCCGTGAAGAACTCGGCGCCCCCGTGGGCGCCGCAGGACTTGCAGACGAGCTTCACGGCAGGCCCCTCCCGGGCCTGTCATCGAGCTCCGGATGGGTCCTCATGTACTCCATGAGGGCGAAGCAGCCGAAGGCCGCGTGGGCGAGGTGGTGGAAGCCGCTTTCGGGGTCGCGGTCCTCCCCGGCCCAGAAGGCCCACAGGTGGCGCTGGATCGCGGCGTGGATCCGCCCCCAGTCCATGCCGCGCTCCCAGTTCCGGTCCTCGTACTTCACGGCCCCGTACGTGTACACCCCCACGAGCTCCATTAGGGGCCCGGGCGGGACGAGGTCGAAGCGGGCCTTGCCCCTGTCGAGTTTGATCCCCTGTTCAGCCATGATCCACCTCCACGCCGCGGCCTTCCTCCGGGAGATCGAGGAGTTGTGCGGCCCGCTCGTACATCGCCATGCCCCGGTCGAACTTGGCCGAGGCCCCGAGAAACGCCGGCAGGGATTCGGCGTCCCCCCCCCTGTGGATCTCCATCTCGGCCATGGCCTCGTCCATGAGGGCGCGGGCCTTCCGCAACATGCACTCGCGCAGGCCGCGCATGAGGTCCTCGTCGGAGATCATGAACACGGCCGCCTTCCGCCGGACGAGCTCCAGGAGCTCCGCGCGCGTGAGGCTCTCGAACCCTCCAGCCCTCGCCGTTTTCCTGCCGTTTCCCGCCATTTTCACCCGTCCTGAAAGGGGCGGCCTCCCGGCCGCCCCGTCTGTTCAGCGCCTCCCCGCGGCGTCCCGCAGGGTGTCGTCAATCGAAGCGATAACCTGGTACAGCCCGGCCCATGCCGATTCCGAGAGTTCCGGGGCGTGGCCCGGCGGCCAGCACCCGAGGGCCTCGCGCAGGAGCGCGAGCACGCTCCTGGCGTTGTCGATGAGGTCTGCCGGATGGAGATCCGGTTCGCCGTAGACCCCCATCAGTTCAAGATCCCATTCGCCAGGCACGTCCGGCCCGCGAACGCGGCCACGATGGCCTGCCGGCGCCTGCGCTCCCTGTGTGCCGGCTTCACCTGCGGGAACACCGCGCCCATGGCCTTCAGGGCCTTCTCTGTCTTCTGGAGGGCGCCGAGCTCGAGCCCCACCGCCTTGGCCGCCTGGGTCTGTGTGAACCCTTCCATCCTGAGCCAGATGATGTCGAGCACGCGCGAGTGGTTGAGGTCCCCCATGCCGAGCTGGAAGGAGTCGATCAGTTCGAGGCACGCCATGAAGCCCTCGATCCGCCCCCGGCTGAGCGCCGCCCCTGCCTCCTCCACGGTGCCCCTGAGCTCGGCCTCCATCGTGTTGAACGCGCGGATGTACGCCTCCTTCCACCGGGCCGCCTCCCGGCCCGTGAAGCCCATGACCAGGAACACGAACCCGTCCCTGGTCATCTCGTACATGGGCTGGGTCCTGCCCCGATCGTCGATGTAGTCAATCGGCGCAAAATTGAGCTCATTGAATTCCGCCGAGCATTCAAGGGCCTGGATGTCCCTCAGGACGTTTTTGTGCTGCCTGCCGAAGTGCTCCGCCACGTCGAGGGACGTGGCCCGGACCTGGCCGCCTCGGACGACGAGCCTCGGGGCCTCCTGTGGGTCTGCCTGCGGGATCTGTGTCTCTGGATGCATGGTGCTACCTCCGTGAGTTGTTGGTGTCCGGGCAAAAAAAAGAGCCCGAGTGTTACCAGAGGTCCTCACGGAAACCTCCCCGGCGCGTCGCCACGCCGGGACACTCGGGCAAAAGAGCCCTGAAACAGAAACACCCCTTCCCGCGCCGGAATTCGGCGCGGCGAGGCCGGGGCAGGCCCCGTGAGAATTACTGGTGCTCCCATTATGGGGCATGCCCCGGCCCGGTGTCAACATCCTCGCCGCTTCTCCCCGCCCACCCTGGCGATCTCCATGAGGACGTCCACCGGGTCCAGGACCTCGCCGCAGCGGTCGCAGGTGACCCTGCGGGTCGCCTCGTCCACGGTGACGCTCCAGTGCCGGCAGCCCCTGGCCGTTCTCCTCCGGAGGCCGACGCGGTGGCCGTTCCCCGGTTCCATGGACACGATCTTCACCACGGGGCTCCTCCACGGCTGCTCGTCAGGCCCGGGGCGCCGCCCCCGGGCGACCCGGCCGGCCCCATCCGAAGGGCGGCCGGGTTTCGCTGGAAAATACGCGCCCCGTCTCGCCGGGCGCCCGCGGTCCGGTCACGGGCAGGAGAGTGGACCCGCCCGGGCTGCCGGTGTTTTGGCCCACCGCCGGCTGGGACCCCCGCTGTTCGCCCCTGGGACGGGGCATTGGATGGTGGCGGGGAGGTATGGCGTTTCAATCCGGCGTCACAGGGCGGCGAAGTCGAGCCTGAGGGTCTCCCACTCGCCCCCGTCCGCGCGCCTCTGGAAGAGGAGGTAGGCCTTTCTGGAGACCACGCTCACCGCCTGGCTGATGAGCTCCATGGCCTCCTGCCACTCCCGGTCCTTGATGGCGAGGCGCCGGAGGCCGAGGATCCGCTTCGTGTCCACGCGGCCCTTGACGTCCACCTTGAAGGCGTCGAAGACCACGGCGCGCAGGTTGGCGTTCGCCCCCTCGCTCCAGCGCCCGAGGCACTGGTCGATCTTGGCCTTGGCGAACTGGAGCCTCTCGTCGAACTCGATGAAGGAGACCTGCTTCAGCATGACCCGCTTGTCCCCGGAGAAGTTCATGAGGGTGTAGTTCCCCCCGGGGTTCCGTTCGAGCCCGGCCTTCTTGGCCGCGCCCTCGAGGTAGCCGTCTATGGCCTCCTCGGCCAGCTTCCGGAGCCTGGCGAGCCTCTCGTGCTCGGCCTCGGCCTCCCGGAAGACCCTCTCCACCAGGGCGTCACGGGCCTTTTCGATGGGGGCCACGTACTTCCTCGGGACCGCCTGCCCCGTGGCGTCGATCCAGTTTCCAGCCTCGTCAGTCCGCGCCATACAGTTCCTCCTTGTCCTGGGGCGCTCCCGCCGCCGCGAGCTCGCCCATGGGCCTCGGGGGGACGATGCGCCCGCCCCGCAGCCGGTCGAAGTTGTCGAGATAGTCCTTGATGATGAACAGGATCTCGTGGGTGAGGGGCCGGATATCCATCTCCGCGAGGCCCAGCACCTGGTCGAGGAGGTGGGGGAAGGCGCTGAAGTCGACCGTGACGGCCGGATCCCCCTCCACGGTGGCCCGGCGGACGCCGAGCCCGAGGCCGAAGCCGCCCTCCTGGCCCCCCCCAAAGGCCCCGTGCTTCGCCTGCGCCGCGTCGAGGGCCCTTTCCGCGGCCCTGGCCCGCTTGTAGCAGCCGTCGCAGAGGCCCTTGGCGGCTATTTTCTTCTCCTTGCCGCAATGGGCGCATTGGCCGAGCTTTTTCTTGGACATGGCGTGGTTCCTCCTTGTGTTTGCGCCCAGGGCTCTCCGCCCCCGGCGCGGTTCCGGCCGCCGCACGCTGCAGAACGCGCAGCCCGGGGCCTCGAATCCCGTCCTTCCGCCCCGTTCCTCCGGCATCCGCGCGTGGACGCGGCGGAGCAGGCAGACCCGCTCCGGGATCCGCCGGCCGAGATCGGGGCAGAGGACGGTCTCCATCTCAGAAAGCCCCTTCCGCCCCGGGCTCCTGAGGCGGTTGATATGGATCCTGGTCCAGGAGCGCGTCCAGCGTGACCCGCGCCTCGTAGAGGCGGGAGAGGGCCCTGTGCTTGGCCGCCCGCTCCCCCCCGGTCGCCGCCACGAGGCGGCAGACGGCGAGGCTCGCCTCGCAGAGGTCCGCGCAGGCGCTCTTGATGGCCCGCTTCATCTCCCTGTCCACGTCGCGTCCTCCCCCCCGTGCGGCCACGAGAACGCCGTGTACTCTCGGACCGGGTACGGATCGCCCCCGGCGCCGGCGGCCTCCTGCCTCTGCGCCGCCGCCCGCTCCATGCGCCCGCCCTCGTCGATCATCATGTCGAGGACCACGCAGGCCGCGCAGGCCGCGCAGATCCAGAACGCGGCGGCCCTCGCCGCCGCTCCGGCGCATCCGCCATGGGTCTTCTTCATGCGAACCTCCTGTTCCAGCGCTCCCTGACGTCGTGCTGGCTCCGCCCGACGCCCGGGTGGTGGATCACCCCAGGCATGCACGGGCAGGCCGTGTTGGCGCAGCGGACGCAGAGCCGCTCCTTCTGGTCGAGATAGATGAACGGGGCCTTGCCGCAGAACGGGCAGGGCCTGAAGTCCTCCACCTTAAACATGGTCCAGTTCACGCGCGGGCCTCCTTCCTGGCGATCTCCGCCAGGACCTTGAGGAGCCGCCTGAGCTGCTCCGGGTCCTTGACAAAGCCCACGCGCTCGACCCCGCAGAGGCCACGGCAGAGCCCTGCGAGGCGCGCGGCCCAGTTCTCTCCGAGGTACCCCGGGGCCCTGCGGAAGATCTCCGCCAGGAGCGCCTTCCTCTGCGCCGCCTCCTGGCCCCCAGCCCTGGCCCGTTTCGGCCTCCAGCCGAGGGTTTCGCAGTGGCGCAGGAACTCGTGGAGCTCCCGGTCCGTGAGGCCGGCGGCCGAGTCCGCCCGGCCGTCCGAGCAGGCGCGGAGGCAGTCGCGGTACGCCGCGTCGTCCCCGCCCAGGAGTTCCTTCTTGGCGATGTGGGCCTTGGCGATCATGGCGCGCCTTGCCGGGGAGACCGCCCCGCCCGCCGGAACTTTGCGCGTTTTTCCCTTCGTCGCCGCGAGGATCATCCGAGCACCTCCGTCCGGAACCGGGACCGGTCCGCCACCTGGTAGACCGCCTCGATCCCCGTCTCCGACGCCCGGCGCCGCCCCACCCGGCGGACGAGCCCAGCGACGGCGAGGCGCTTCACCAGCCGGTTGATATAGCTCCGCTCCTCCGCCCCGGCGAGGCGCATGAGGTCGGAGCACGTCCACGTGGGGCAGACGTGCATGGCCTTGAGGATCTTCGGCCTGAGGGCGCCACGGCCGGGCTTCCGGTAGGCGTGGTTGTAGAGGTAGCCGCCCCCGGCGGCCCGGACGACCTCGCCGCGCGCGAGGAAGTCCGTGACGGCGCTCCGCACCGCGTCCCGCTCCGGTCCCGGCGGGATGCCGATCCCGCCCGCGGCGTCCGCCGGGGTGAACGGCATGCGGCGGGCGCGCATCCACTCCCTGAGCCTCCCAGCGAGGCCGGGCTTCCCGCTCATCGGGCCACCTCCCGGGCGAGTTCCTCCGGCACGTGGTCGAGGCCGCTCGCCTTGACGGCCCGCTCGATCGCGATGGCCGCCGTGACCGCCGGCCTCCAATCGCCTCCGGCGCGCCCGTGGAGGACGGCCGCCGTCCCCGGGGAGAGCTTGAGCCCCATGGCCTTGGCGTAGAAGAGCGCGAGATCCGCCTGGGAGAGGGGCCGGAACTCCATGCGCCGGCGGATGCGGGAGACGATCCGCCGCCTCCCGGCGACGCGGGCCGCGAGCTCCTCCTCCCCGATCAGGACCACCGGGCAGCCGCAGCGCTCGTTGATCCCCCGGAGCGTCTCCAGGACCTTCATGGGCACGAGGTCCGCCTCGTCCACCAGGACGATCCGCCGCTCCCGGGCCATCTCCTCCTCGATGATCTCGAGGCAGGAGGCGGTGGTCCGGGGCTTGAGCGCCGCGAGCTCGAAGGCGATCTCCCGGAGCACCATGAGCGGGGTCATCACGGGCAGCGTCCGGACGTAGACCGCCGAGGTCTGGACCGCGTGGTACCGGGCGGCCTCGGTCTTCCCGCGGCCCGCCCGGCCCGTCACCAGGGCGAGCGTCGGGCCAACGAGCCCGTCCGGGTCCCTGAGCTCGTCGCAGATGTCGTTGAACTCCTGGTAATTCTCGGTGGTTACGAAGACCTTTTCCAAGGCTCTCCCTCCTTTATCCGCAGGGGCTGCCGGCGCCGGGGACCTCCCGGGCGGCGTCCCAGTACTCGCGCCAGTCCTCGGGCATCCGGGCCTGGTACTCCGCCATGAACTCGGCGTCCTCCCCGGGGAGCACCCCTCCGGCCCGCTCGTACTCGAAGCACCAGCGGAACCGGTCCCGCTCGGTGAGGAAGTAGGCGGGGCGGGGGGGGAGCTTCCTGGGGGTGCCGCCGTTCTTCCCGGAGGCCGCCTCGAGGGCCTTGACCTCCGCCGCGAGCTCCTCCGGGGTTCGGAGCCTGGCCTGCTCCCGCTCCAGGGCCTCGGAGGCCCCGCGGAGCGTCTCCCTCGCCGCGGCCGCGGCCTCGATCCGCTCCACCGGGAGGTTGGCCGGGACCTCGCTGTAGCGCCTGAGGTCCGGGACCGGGGCGGTGAACCTGCGGTAGGCCTCCCGGAACCGGCGGTGCATCTCGCGCTTCGCCTCGATCTTCCGTTCCGTGAGGCCGGAGTCCACCATGGAGCCCCAGCCCATTGGGGTCGCGTCACAGAGGTACTTCCCGCCCCGGAGTACGATCACCGGCCGCTCCCGGTCCAGGGGGTCGTAGCGGAGCTCCACCCTGGTGCCGCAGGCGAGGTCCGCGAGCTCGGCTGCCTCGTAGAACATGGTGTGGAGCTGGACGCGGCCCCGCTGGACCGTCCTGGAGGCCCGGGCCAAAAAGACGAGGTCCAGCGCCCGGTCCGAGACGTAGGACGGACGCCAGCCCCGGGCCACCCTGTGGAGGAGGTAGGCCCTCGGGGTGCAGGGGGAGGGGGCGCGGCCCGCCTCCCTGCGCCACTGGTCCGCGAGGCCCCTGTGGTGGCGGTCGAGGTTGTAGTGGTCGCACGCCTCGATGAGCCCCCTCGAAAACTCGGTGAAGGTGGGGAGGAGGCCCGCGCCGGCGAGGCGGTCTATGTCCTCCTGGTCCACCTCGGCGACCTCCTTCGTGGCCCCGAGGATCTTCGTCGATCCGGGCAGGCGGCAGACGCTCCGCAGGATCTCGTCCAGGACGCCGAAGGTCCCCTCGATCATCTTCGCCTTGGCGTTCCGGACGATGGCGAGGCGCTGGCCGGCCCCGAGGTCGGCGAGGATGCCGCCGGTCTCCGGGTCCCAGTCCTCCGGGAGGGGGAGGTCGCCGCTGGAGGTGGCGTGGTCCAGGTTCATGGACCCCATCCCCTTGCGGCGGTCGAGCATGTACTTCGAGGTCTCTGGCTTGCCGTTGTCGGTGTAGACGCAGCCGAAACGGCCGTAGATCTTGAGGCCCGTCCAGAGGGCGTGCCCCGCCATGATGCTGTCGTAGCGCCTCCCGAGGGCCAGGCCGTAGATGGAGCGGGTGCAGAGGTCCTGCCAGAGGTAGCCCTCGGGCCGGAACAGCTCGTCCGTGTCGTCGTCCCTGACCCAGAAGTCGAACCGGTGCTGGTCGCCCACGATGATCCCGAAGGGGTCGAGGTCGGCGTAGTCGCGGCGGATGGGCGGGAGGTGGTTGTCCAGGGCGCGGGATCCGCCGTCGCGGTACACCAGGAGGGCCTCTGGGATCTCGTCCCGGACCATGAGGGCGCTCTCGTAGGTGCCGATCCGCCACCGGCGGACCCCGGCCTCTGCGGCGAGGTGGCCGTAGAGGGCCTTCAAGGTCATGTGCCGGTGCTCGCGCTTGAGCACGAGCCCCTTCCAGTAGTCCACCGCCTCGGGGCTCCACGCGGGCCTGCGCCGGCGGGAACGCTGGTTCCCGTGGAGCAGCCCGTCGAGGCCGGCGGTCTCGAGGGCCTTCATGTTCCGGTAGAGGGTCTGCCTGCTCACGCCGTGGCTGGCGGCCACGTGCGCGATCCAGCGGGTCCGGCCCTCGGTCCAGCCCGGCGGGACGCGGCCGGCCTCGGACACCATGGCCGCGATGCGGCGCACCCTGCCGTCGGTGAGGGAGCGTGGGTCCGAGACCTGGAGGGGATGCGCCCTGGCGTCCTCGATGGCCTCGGCGGCCCGGCGCTGGGCGATGGCGAGCTGGGTCGATGCGGGGAGCGCCGCGGCCTCCTCCGGCGAGAGCGAGGCCGCGGCCTCGGGTGGAAGAGCGGCGATAACGGCCGCCTGGACGTCCGGCGGGAGGGAGGCGAAGGGATAGAGGTGGCGGCGGCCTCCAAGGCCCGTCGTGGCCTCGGCCGGCCACCCCTCCCGGCGGGCGCGCTTCTGGACGGCGCGTTCGCTGACGCCGAGGACGGCGGCGAGCTCCCTGGCCGCGTAGTGGGTTTTCATGCCCTGTGGTACCATGCCGATATCACACGAAAATCGGAGGCTGAACCATGTCCGAGAAGTTCGACTTCGCCGCCTACAACCAGAACCTCTATGCCATCCTGGACATCGCCCACGCCCAGCACGTCCTCCAGATCGAGGGCATCCCGCGATTCCAGTACGGCCTCATGAGGACGTACCTCTGGGTGGCCGCCTTCCTCCTGACGGCGGAGGTGGGCATCGCCAATCATTTCGGGATGCTGACATATCTCGCGCTGGATGTTCTGCAGCCCAGGGATCTCGCGGCCCTGCTCGGCTGGATGGGGGCGGTGGCCGTTGCGTTCTTCGCGTTCTGCTTCGGCATCGACTCCATGAGGGGCAGGGGAGAGCGCCACATGGTCATGAGCAACCCGGCGGCATGGAAGCATCTGGCGTGGAAAGAGGCCCATACCGACTACGCGAGGGAAAACTTCCTCGACAGGGCCCTGGATGAATTCGATGCGGCTATAGGGCGTCATCGAGAAGCCAACAACACAGTAGCAATGCGATTAAAAACCATGTCATGGTCGCTGCTCGTCTCGTCCGTGCTCTTCGCGTGGAGCGTCCTGCTCCGGATCACATAAGAAAGGAGGTGACCCCCGAATGGCCGAAAAACCCCCGGAAGCCACCCAGAAGCCACCCCCAGAGCCTCATGAAAAACCCGTCCCGCCGCCGACAATGCACACGAACGCCAGGCGGCCCGGCGAGAGACCCAAGCCGCCAACCCCGGAAAACACCACGCGGAAGAAGTAGGCCGGCCCGGCATGCCGGAGGGACACGCGGCGTTCCGGCAGGCATCCCCGCATCATGGGTCCGTGTCCCGGTCACGCCGCTTCCTCCATCTCGTCCGGCGCGCCGAGGATCTCCCGCGGGCACCCCAGCGAGAGCAAATGGCTCGTGAGCCGCCTGGATGCGTTGTCCCCGTTCAGCCAGTGCGTCACGGCGCTGATGCTGACGCCGAGCTCCCTGGCGATATCCGTCGGCCGGTGCCCGTTCCGGAGCATCCAGACCCTGATTTCGATGCCGTCGAAGGTTCCGCTCATGCGCCTATCTTCTCCAGCACGGCCCGCTTCCTCTTCCTGCGGGCGCGCTCCTCTGCTGTGATCTTTCCAAGCTCGTAGTAGGCCACCTCTTCCGGGGCCAGGACCTTTATGCCTGCGCCGCCGGCCAAGGCGGCCTGCAGGAATCCCACGTCCCCGGTGATCGCGGTCAGTGCCCCTGCGTACTCCAGGGGGAAGCGCCGGTCGCCCTTGGCGTCCGCGACCCAGTTGTTCACGGTGTGGACGGACACAGGCTCTCCGACCAGGCGCGAGAGCTCATCCGCCACCGTCTCCCTGTCGAGGCCGCAGCGGTCGAGCGCCTGCTTGAGGGCCTCCTTGACGCCCTCTTTCACCCGCAGGGAGCCGGCCCGGCGGTTTCCGGTGGGGAGGCTGGACATGGGGAGGGTGAGTTGAATGGTCTTGTGGTCCAAAAACGCCCCTCACTTAGACGTTGATCGAGCCTCGGACCCCGTGATACAAAGAGGGTGCCGATCAATTTCTTGAAGGATTTTAGACTAAAAAACTATTTCTTGTCAACTAGAATTTTGGTTCGGACTTTTTTTTAGACAAAAAAAAGTGTCAAAAGACTAGTTTTTTAATTATACCAACACGTTATAAAGGGAAATATCTCAAACCGCTGGTTCCGACTTAGTTCGCACTTCGGTTCGCACTTTCAGGCCGAAAGCGCGAACCAGGAAAATGAGTGCCTATGACAATCGGTGATAGGATTAGGTCTTTGCGAGGCGACATAAATCAGGCTGAATTCGCGGCCATGATGGGTGTGAACAAAAACACGATGGGGGCCTATGAACGCGGCGCTACCCAGCCACAAGCCAATTTCCTGAAGCAACTCATCGAGCGCTTCGACCTTAACCCATCATGGCTTTTACTCGGCGAAGGTCCGATGCATAAAACCCGTGACGGGTCACCTGAGGTATCCAATGGCATGGATGTCTCCAAAGAGCTCCCAAAATCTATGGTTGCTATCCCTAGATGGGAACAGCCGGAGCCGGGCTATTTCGATTTCGTCCCAATGGCGCAGGCCCACCTGTCGGCGGGGGGCGGGGCCTTCGTCTTGACCGAGGATGTCCTTGGTTACTACGCCTTCAGGAAGGAGTGGCTGAGGCGTATATCAAGCGGCGCCGCCAACGTGGTCCTCATGACCGTCCGGGGCACCAGCATGGAGCCTGTTATAAAAGATGGGGACGTGGTCATGATCGACACCGGCCGGCGGCGGATATTCAACGGCTACGTGTACGCGGTGCGGGTGGGGGAGACCATACTGATCAAGCGGCTGGACGTCCTGGGAAACGGCCA
>Ga0209270_1002994_pt1 | contig 15790 bp, 17 predicted proteins | sample MTBAKSrepl1MetaG_FD_187456 | JGI IMG/M metagenome (GOLD analysis project Ga0209270, IMG submission 187456) | Enrichment culture microbial communities from Arthur Kill intertidal strait, New Jersey, USA, that are MTBE-degrading - MTBE-AKS1... | ecosystem: Environmental > Aquatic > Marine >...
CAATCCATACTAACTCAAATTTTGCCGTCGCAAAATCTTGGCAACGGCATCGCTTCAAGACCCCCAAAAAAGAAAAGGGCAGTTAAAAAAGTAAATCCCAACCACCTCGTTATTAATAGTTATTTTATTGTTCAAGAATGTCCCTGTTATCCTTTTGTAAGTTGTTTTAGAACCAATGTCCCCTTTTATGGTCGGCAGCCAAAGTGAAAAAGTTCGCTGCAAAAGCTGCGGGAGCGGAAAGGTCAAGAAGATGCTGTCCGCCCCGGCGGCTTTTTCAGGGGGATCCAGGGATCGGATGCCCGGCCCCGGGGACACGGCCTGCTGCGGTTCGAGCCCGGGGCATGCGGGTTGTGCAGGCCCGGGAAGCTGCTGCGGAAAAGCCCACGGATAAGGATTGTCGGCCCTGAATCGCTGATCCCTTGACTGGTATGCGTTTGGCTTGGTCCGACTCCAGAAAAAATGGACAACTATCGACTTTCTCCCTCCACGTCGCCGCTTGAACCAAAGATCGGGGGCGCCGTCGTAAACACCTGCAAATATGCTCATGAATGAATATAATTCACGGCATGAACGAAAAAACATTTCCCCGGCCCATGATGACCGTACCGGGTCGGCGATTGCACGTGACACCAGCCGTCATAATTCTTGACAAGGCGCCGTGTTTTCCTTACACTAAAAGTAAGGAAAATTATTCCTTACTAAGAGGTGCATGATGATTACAGCCAAAGTAACATCCAAAGGACAAGTCACCATTCCCAAAGAGGTCCGGGAAAAGTTGGGCGTTCACCCGGGGGAAGATGTGGGTTTTGAGGAAAAAGAGGGACTGCTGGTGATCAGCAAAGTCGTTACCAAATCCCCCTTTGACAAATGGGTGGGCAAACTGAAACATCTCAAAGGCAAGCGCAGCGACAACCTGGTGCGGGAGGCCCGCGGGCATGATCACAGCCGTTGATACGAACATCATCCTCGATATCCTCATTCCGGGGGAGCCTTTCGGAGAATCCTCCAAAGCACTTTTAGACCGCCAAGTATCCAAGGGGAAACTGATCATTTGCGAGATCGTTTTTGCCGAACTTGCGGCCTGGTTTCCCTCTGAAGAGGAACTTGCGTCGTTTCTTGCCGATACCAGGATAAACCTTGTCCATTCCAATGAGAAGTCCCTCGCTATGGCGGGTTCAAGATGGGCCGGATATGCGCGGAAAAGTGCAAAAAACCGGTTTTCATGCGGCAAATGCGGCCATGCCTTTGAGGCGACCTGCCCCAAGTGCAAGGCGGTCCTGACGAAGCGGCTTCATGTCCTCGCGGATTTTCTGATCGGCGCCCATGCCCTTGTCCGGGCGGACTCTATTCTTTCACGGGATCTTGGGGTGTATAAAACCTATTTTGGCGACCTGAAGGTAATCGACTCGCTATGATAAAAGCGGTGGAACGGAATAATATAAGTGTGGTTAATCCATGTCGTAGTTTCCGGAGAATCTCTCTGGGGATTCTATAGGATGAATCTGAAGGTATGGATGCCTGCTTTCAGGAACTTCCGGTCACACGAATGAAAGCGAAAAATAATTGGTAGACGGTGAGTTATTGAATTATTGAAGAGCGTCCCGGTTACCGGAAAACCGCAACGGTTTTATTGACCGGATTTACAATAAAATAGGAGGCGAAGACAATGCCCTGTATCGAGCTAAAAGACGGGACGCTGATCAACGTAAGAGACGGAGCTACGCAAAACAAATCATTCGCAGCGGCCTTAAAGAGTGGGGCTATCGAGAGACAGATTCGATCTATGTTAAGGGACTCGGATTTACTAAAGAAGAAAAAGCGGTCCGTAAAATTGCCGAAGCGTTAGGGCTTGACCTTTACTCCTTAAAATCTTGGAACGGCAACGCTTCGAGACCCCCCAAAAAGGAAAAGGGCACTCAGGGGATTCTATTAGAATGAATCTGAAGGTATGGATGCCTGCTTTCGAGTAGAATTCCCGGTCACACGAATGAAAGTAAAATAATAATTGGTAGACGGTGAGTTATTGAATTAATAAAGAGCGTCCCGGTTACGTGGTTTTGCGGTACGGTTCATCCCCGCGTGTGCGGGGAACATGTCATATGTGCGGGACTGAACGGCATAGACATCGGTTCATCCCCGCGTGTGCGGGGAACATGGCTTCGGGTCGCTTATAAGCCCGACCTGCTGCGGTTCATCCCCGCGTGTGCGGGGAACATGACTCGAACTACCGCCTGCGGCTACAATCTCACGGTTCATCCCCGCGTGTGCGGGGAACATCGCGCCGTCCGGCTGCACCAGTATTTTACTAACGGTTCATCCCCGCGTGTGCGGGGAACATTTTTTCCACGTTTCTTTCGTCTTGACTCGCTTCGGTTCATCCCCGCGTGTGCGGGGAACATTCGACATGCTGGCTGCATTTTCTTGCGCCGAACGGTTCATCCCCGCGTGTGCGGGGAACATGAATCAATCTGCTGTTGGGCTATTCCGAGGTACGGTTCATCCCCGCGTGTGCGGGGAACATGGTCGATGTACGTGCCGAACGAATCGTTTGGCCGGTTCATCCCCGCGTGTGCGGGGAACATAACCCATCGCTGTTATCGAGCACCCGGGGCAGCGGTTCATCCCCGCGTGTGCGGGGAACATATGTTTGGTTCTTTACATGACGGATTGTTTTTCGGTTCATCCCCGCGTGTGCGGGGAACATGTTCTCGACCTCCACCCGACACCCTCGTCTTTCGGTTCATCCCCGCGTGTGCGGGGAACATTCAACGAGACCGACCCGACATATTACGGCGACCGGTTCATCCCCGCGTGTGCGGGGAACATACTAATTGTAACCCTTTGCCAATATTAAATTTTCAAAGAACGAAAATGGCTACCGAAAAATTACGCCATTTCATCCACTGCCTCAATAGGTTCAGAAGACTTGTTTTCCGGAAGGAATGAAACCAGTTTTACCCCGTCCATTTCACATGGAATCCGGCGGTTTGTGCCATATGTTTCAAAATCAAATCCCGCTTCAGTATTCGTACTCCACGATACAAGGGCGTTGCCGTCACCGATACCCACACATACTTGATCCCAAATCATTTCACGAATGCGACGGGATACTTTGCCGACATATACACCTGCACGAATTTCCAGCAGCCATACTGCCAACCTTCCCCTCAGGCGTTGGGGCGCATTTTCAACCACGATGACCAGCATCGCCGATACCCTCCTTGTTGGGAATTGCAATCTCCACGGCTTCTTCATGAACCTTGGGCATAGGGATTTCTCCTGCCGCAAGAATTTCTTCAATGCCGGGTATAATCCGATGAAGCAACTTTGATTGACGAAACACATCCCGGCAGGCAAGACGCACTTCACGTTCAGGCTGGCCCGTAAATCTTGCGGCAATTCGAAAAGCTACCGGCACCACGGTTTCAAATTTATAAATATCAGCGATATCGTACACAAAGGACTGGGGCTTGCCGGTATGTATAAAGCCTATGGCAGGAGCATATCCAGCGGCCAGGATAGCAGCTTCACAAATTCCATAAAGGCTAGCCGTGGCGGACGATAGACATCGATTGGGCACATCGCCGCTGCCCCATTCCGTATGGTCATAGTTACGGCTATTCCAGGGCACCCGGTACTGACGGGCAAGCAGTTCATACATCTTGCGAACCCTCGCGCCCTCTATTCCGCGCAACTGCTGGATACTGCGTCTCTCAGGCGGTTTTTCCTTGAACCTCATCTCATACATCTTGCGGACGATTTTAAGTCTGGCGTCATCGTCCAACGCCAGTTTCGCCTGGTACAGCAATCGGTCCGCCCTTGCACCACCCGGCTGGCCGGCCGAATACAGCCTTACCCCTGCCTCTCCCACCCATATCAGCAGGCAACCGACTCGTGAGGATAGAACCGCTGCAGCGTGCGAAACCCGAGTCCCCGGCTCCAGCATAAGGCAGGCCACACCGCCAACAGGAATATGGGTTCTGACGCCGGTTTTATCAACCAACACAAAAGCCCCATCCAGAACGTCAAGATGACCTTTCTCCACAAACAGGACTGAAATGCGGTCCTTGATGGGGATGGGTTTTAAGGGTGGAAGAATGGGTTCCATCTTTACCTCATTTTTTCTCTGTTTTCAAATTGCGCATTTGAGAACGGGTGCGATATAGTTTTTCGGTGAAGCCGCCTTCTTCCAGAAACTCTTTTTCCAAGGACCGAAGCTGCTTATCAAGCAGGTAATTTGCCTGATGAACCAGGCAGATCATGGTGTTTGCTGCAATTTCCGGAGGCGAAGCCTCCACATAGGGCTTATAGGTCAGATAAGACCTATTCTTTTGGTAGCAAAGAGCCCGGACTTCCTTTGCCTTTGGGTGATCCTTGCCCCAAAGATTCAAATTGTGCTGTCGCAGAAAATCCTTAAAATCCACCAGAAGCTCCTCCAAACTCGCCCGGGCCACCCCAATGAGCTTCAGCTCCGTTTTTTTGGAGGTGCCGGAGGCCATGCACCCTTCTGCGATATTCTGTTTGCCGCTTCTGGCGGCCTGCACCATCTGATCGTGGGTGCGGGATCGCCGGTCGATAAAGCGGTTGCAAAATACCACCGTGGCATCATGGGCAATTTCCGACATCTGGTAGGATTGCAGGGTTTGATATCCGCCGTGGGGCGGGATGAGTTTGGGCTGACCGGGCAGGTTAGGCATGGTTCATAACCTCGATTGTTATCGGTTTTTTTTGAGCATTATACAATGTCTTGCGGATGCCTTTGCCTCGAAAAACAGGAATTTTCGTTTCCATCATCATCCCCTTATCTCGTTTTGCCTGCCTGTATTTATAATCTCGTCCATAGATTTTTAAAACCGGCGAATGAGCATCAGCCCACAGCCGAAAGTTTTGGCTGGACCGATGCGGGTTGCATAGGTCTTCAAGCCTGCTCCTTTCCTTGTAACGTTCGCACTCTTCTTGGTGAGAACATTCGTCGCTCTGAAGCAAACGATATTGGGGTATCGGGAAGAGAATCGCGACCATCAATAAAGTTTTCAACTTCCTCTTGTCGAGTGAATGATTGGAGTGGCTTTTCTCCGATGAGAAGATGCAACGCATCCTCTCGACTTTCCTTTAACCCAACAAACACTGGGGCTGACGGAATACATGTTTTGCGTCCAAACCAGACGCCCCATTTCGGGTTGACCAGAGCGGTAGAGATTTCATACAATAGATTCGCGCCTCCTTCGATTAGAATACCAAATTTTGCATCCATCAGGTACTGGCGATAAGTAATATGGCAATCCTTGATTTTTCCATCGGCTGTTTTGGTGTATTGGATAGTATGAAAATCATCCAAACGTCGGACCGGAAGTTCATTTTTAGATATATTACGAGGGATAGCAATAGAAGTCATTCGCACAGCTCCAAACAAGTTAAGGAACTCTTTTTCGTTGTTGCTTCCACGCGGCAGTCCAAGCGCAGCACAGCAAATTCCGGCAATGGCGCTCTTAGTCGGCATCAGACCAGTGGTGCGACGATTGTATTTACTGACGAACCCCCAAGATTGAAGAGGGCTCTCCAAATGAAGGGCCAGAAAGCTTTTATCAGATGACATGGTTCACCACCTCATCAAGAAAGGTTTTCAAATTTATATCGGGAATCGCCTTTTCGAAAACAGCTTTGATCCCCCATGTATCGGTGAGCTTTGCATACTCCAAATTGAGCAGTTCAACTGATTTAGGAACATAACCCTGCGTCGAACGAACCGGTGCTTCAAAAGCATTAACCAGTTGAACTGGGTGTCCCTTTTCCCGCACAACACCAAGGACATAAACCGGAAATGTGTTTCCGTTCATAGTGTTCTTACGGGCTCCGGGAATGGCTTTAATTGTTGCTTCCAAAAAGGTGCGCACCACATCTTGCCGCTCTTTTTGAGTCATAATTGCAAGGTGTTCAGAATCTGCAAGCATATCGAGATTGAGAGCGGCAAAGCGGTAGTAAGTTGCAGAATTAAATTCGAGGGTGCTCGTTATACCCGCACCGGATTCTTCTTTGGGTTGCAAGTCATCTACAGCGGCAAAGAAGTCGATTTCATTGTCAACTTTGTGAGTGGAAAGAGCATGTGAGAACATGGATGCTGCTTCAACTGTCAAAGAGTGATCGTTGGCGACCATTCGCCCAAAAATTGAAATGTCAGCGGCGTCCTTCAACGATTTTGCATCAACCGACTTCAGGGCTTTTTTTGTATCCTCCGTTTTAGCATAGACCTTGGCAAGAGTTTGAAGCTCAAGCGGAGACATGAAATAAAGGGTTGTTGACTTCACCTTGTCGGCCGATTTTGTATCGAGCTTCACCAACGCATCGATAATCTTCTTTGCCCCATCTTCAGCGCCATCATCCGTTAGACCAGCAGATTTCATTTCTTTGACAAGTGGCGCAAACATCAAGCGAGTTCGTTCCCCCTTGAAGTATTGGGGAGCGATTTCCTTCGCCATCTCCCGAATAGCCCGCTTCCAGGACTGGCTCGATACTCGAGCCCGCTGGACGCCGCCGAAGACAGCCGTCTTGGGTGAATTGAGGTCATCACGGTTGAGGCAGGCAACGGGGACTGATTGAATGATATGCAGTTCTAAATGTTTCATGGCAATTCTCCTTATGTGTTTTGCGATTGCAAATTTATTGGCGCAAGTAGCAACATGCCAAAACCGAAGCTCTTGGCACTGCCGATTCCTGCGTGATAAGAGTCGATAAATTTTTCTTGATCGGTCACTTCAAGGATTCCGCGAAACTGAACGCCGCCATGGTAGCCGGTCTGCCCTTTCTTGCGAAAATGGCTTTCTACCATTGGACTGATTTCGAGAGGCATACCTTCTACGATTCGAAATCCGCCAGGTACATCTTGGCCGGTATACCTGTCTATGCACCTGACTTCGCCTTTGTGTACGAGCCAAGCGCGCAGTTCTTTCGGTTTTACCAGCGGCACCCTTTTTCCGCTCATTCTTTTCCCATCGGGTCGAAACAATGTCTCACCATTGGGGCCTCGCTGCACAATTGTCTTCACGGGGTTTGCTCGCAGGTCAAAGGCATAGTATCGGTGTGTGAGGAACGATGCAGCAATCTCAGTGAGGGCAAAGCCATCAGGGGGACTCCAGTGCGGTCGTTTTGGTTTTCTATTTGCCAGAACCCATATAAGAAATGTCCCTTCGAGTTGATCAATTCGCGTCAGAAAATCTCGTTTGGCATCCGGATCACCGGGAAAACATCCCTCCCATAACCGCTTGTGCCAGGCATAGCTGTCTATCATACCTTCATTACGAGCGGTTTCCACATCAACTTTTAAACGGGCAAGCCAGTTCATTTGTCCTCCTCAGTGCCAAGTGTTGCGCTCTGTGTCCAGAAAGCGCTCGCCCATTCGGTTTTGGTGCGATCGCCCCAGAATTTCAGATCCGGAATAAGTTTTTCATAGTTGATCGGGACACCCTGCGACTTTGCCATTATAACCAACCGCAGAACGCGACCATACAACTCAGGTCCCTTTTCGGCAGTTAGCAGATGCTGAAATCGCCGTTCAGTCGATGTCAACTTGCTGTCATCGTTTTGTTTGTCACCCCGCTTTTGTTCGATTGCCTTGCAGGTGGCACCGAAATTCCCGATGGATATCTCTTCGGGATGGGTAGCGAAGAGTCCGGCAACATATGCCAAATCTTCGTCTTTGATTGCAACCCCAATACGATTCAATGCGGGCCATGCACGATGTTTTTTATTTTCCACAAATACGCATCGGAGATTGGCCATCATCCCCTTGTTATTATTGTGCTTGCGAAGTCTTTCAAGAAGCTGGCTCATAATTTCCCCCCTTATTTTCATTGGTATCCGTTTTAGGTTTATCCCGTGCTACTGTCAGTTTCTGCCACCCTTTGGCAAAGGCTCGCCTGTGCCGAGGAGTCTCCTGTCCGCAGGAAATGCGGTAAGCCTCACAGGAAGAAGAGAAAATCATCTTTCGCCATGCTTCGCGGGTAGGGATAGCAGCATCAGTGCCAACGGCTTCGATATGGGTCATCAGAATTGGAAGATTCTTTTCGACGGTTGTCCAATATTGGGTGGTGGCAAGGGAGTGCAATTTCGTTTTCAATGCCCACTTTCCAGGCCCAGCTTTTTTCAGCCGGCCTTCCCATCCAATATCAATTTCTTCTCTATATCCTTCAACCGCCCAACCTAGTCGACTTGCCCATGATTCAGCAATTTTGACCTCGGATTCATAGGTTGCGGTACCTTCAGTCGTACGAAGTAAGGCCGGAATGTGAAAAACCGATTCCACCACATCAACAATCGTTGCTTTATCACGTGCCAATGCGGCAACAATTAAATCACATCCTTTTCCATCTTGAATAGCGCGAAGGGACAAAGGGCCGCCCGACCCTTTTGTTTTTCGTTTAACAACAACTGCTGCAAGTTCACGCCAGAGTGCTTTTGCCGGTCGGTACGAGAGTAATGCTCGCACTTCTTTTTTCCCCTTCTGTCTGATCACCACTGTTGCCGTTGGTTCTGGGGGGAAGCCATCGGTAAATGGCGGATATACTAAACCATCACCCAACAGCATTCTCTTACCAGATGGATGTAGACGAATAAGTCGTGTCATTGGCACCAAACGCCCTAAATACGTTGCCGTCGCATTTTCAACCCTGACTGAATCAGCCATCGAAGTTGGCAGCATCTCCCATACTGGCTTTCCGACATCCCGTTTTCCATAGCTGAACTGAATATCTTCATAGGTTGGCAGATTAAGGTGTATCGTGCCCAAAAGGTTTTTCCCTCGTAGGAAGGCATGAATCATGGAAGCAGGTACACAAGGACCGTCCTTCGATGATTTCCCGCTTTGTTTGCCATTCCAATAAACCTGAGAGATCAGCCCGCCCGGTGAAAAACATTGAAAGGTTAACAGTGAGATAAGTGTATCCTCTAGTGTAATACTCCTGCTTTCACTCATTCCTCCATGATCGAAAAGCGTCGTGTTATTTCCTGTCGCAAAGGAAAAGTTGAGTTTCGAAACTGGTGTCCAATCCTCTATGGGAGTTTGTGGAGTTTCGCCTTTCGCAGCTTTTGAAAGTCCAGCCACCTGTAACCACGGCTTTGTCTCATGGAACAACTCAAACGAATCTTTCCATTGCGTCAGGTATTCTCGGACTGCATCAGGCAGGCGTTTCGGGACTTCGCACCACGCAGGGTAATCCTTCGGTCCGTTGAGTGCGGCATGTGCGACACAGAGAAAAAGTCGCATCAAGGAAACCCGCTCGTGGGGGTGCACCGCCAGATCGACGAATACCTCGCCATCGGTGAGTAATGAATTCAAGCTAGCGAGCTTCCGTTCACCCGAAGTGGTTACCACCGGTATCCACTGATCAAATGCAACATTCATATCTCCTCCTTTCAAGATGGCTTTTCTATGCCAAGTCCCAGTTCATCAGAATAGTAGAGTCGCGATCCGCTCTTTAGACCATACACCTCAACTTCTCCATTCTTTTCAACAATTCCGACACTTTGATTTCCGTAGAGATAGTCGGCAATAGCAGGGCATGACTTAATGTTGTCGAAGCAGTACTCCGGGACCTTTACTATATTCTTGTGAATTGCTTGAGCCGTAGAGATCCGAAACATTTCCCCGCCGAGTTGTCCGGAAGTGCCGTCAATAAACACTGCTTCCTGCTTGTCGATGCTCCGGCAAAGAACCACCGAAACTGTAGGCAACTCGTTGAGGCGGGTTTGAACGCCTTCTTCATCGGGCAATTGCGGTTGCCAAAAGTTGCTATTCATTGCCGCTTTGAACCGTTCATTAGAATTTCGGACAAATCGGTCATCAAATAGCTTCTCCCACGATTCCGGATTATCGATCCGGTCAATATAAGTTGCCTCAATCAGCTCCCGTATTTGTTTTGGGATGACAATATTCATATAGTTATTATTTTTCCATACCTGAAGAGTTCTCAATAACACAAAAGGATCATACACATGCGCCTTTCCTCCAAGGGCATCTACTATTGCCTTGGGCTCCATCTCTCGGAATTCTTGAAGGCTATTGCCTTCATCGATAATCCAGAGTCGCGCCCTATCGACCGGACGCTGTCCTCGCTCATGCCGCCAAAGCCGCCCAAGACGTTGCAAGAGCATGTCAGTGGGCGCCAGCTCGGTAATCAAAAAATCAGCATCCAGATCAACGCTTTGTTCAACAACCTGGGTGGAAATTAGAATTGACCCGCATCTGCTAATTCCACTTTTGCCAAAGCGTTCCATCCATTCATCTTCAAGTTTTTCGCGCCGCCAATAAGGAAACCGCGAATGAAGAAGACCGATGGGAAACTCTTTTTGAGCCAAACTCATAAACCGTCGGTATTGTTTTTGGGCCGCTTCGATGGTATTGCATATCCAAAGCACTGCTCCGCTGTTTAGAGCAACCGCCATCGCCTCTTGAGCTGCTTTATCTTTGGCAACAAAATCTACCTTAACAGTCCGCGACTCCAGAGGATTTGTCGCTAAAGGAGCAAGAACGTGCCCTTTATATCTTCCAGTAATCAGCGGATAGGGACACTCTGCATCTTCCGTTTCATCTTCCGGTCGAGAAACCATCTGACAACGTCTTTTTGCCGTGAGTGTAGCAGAAAGGACTAATACCGTGCAGCCAAGAGCTTCAAGAGTTGTGATAAGTTTATCGATGAGTGTTCCGGTGTAAAGGTCGTATGAATGAATCTCATCAAGAATCACAACCTTTCCGGCGAGTGCAAAATGCCGGACAAAAAAGTGCTTCGCTGCTACTACGCCAAGCAAAGCCTGGTCAATCGTACCAATCCCAAAAGGTGCAATGAGAGCCCGTTTTGCCGATGCGAACCAGTCCCGACCGGCTCTATCATCATTATTTTTGGAATCGTGGCTTGTAGCAGCCGGTAATAACACAGCCGACTGATCCAGCAGCCATGAATTGCCATGAATCAGGCGAGTTGGATTTGAGGCTGGGGATATCCGCTGGACAAACTCCTTCATCCGCAAGTACATACGGTTGCTCGTAACCTGAGTGGGGAGCGCAAAATAGATTCCCGATGATCTTCCAGTAACAAGTAGCTGATAGGCAGCCCATAACGCCGCTTCGGTCTTGCCCATACCCATTGGAGCCTCGATAACATAGACTCCAGGCCCTTTTATCGCAGCAAGTGCTTTCTGTTGCATCTCGTTAGGAACCCACTGCATTTCAGGGCGTTCTGCATCATGGAATAAATCATGAAACGATAGGTTAGGAACAAATTTGGTTTTATGAATGCCGATTGTTAAGAGCGCTTTTTGGGCAAACGTTGATATATCTTTTTCCTTTGTTTCGCGTTCAGGAGGAAAGAACCGTTCATCGGAACCGATCCAGTCGGCAACTGAAGTGAGCCCCGCAAGCCACCAGAGCGATGGAGAGTCGTCAGAAATGTTAATGATGACCGGATGTTCAACAAATCGATCCCATATCATTTGAGCATTCGCCATGCGTTCGGCATCCCAATCAATTTGGCTGGCAGTATCAGAAATTAGCTTCTGAGGACGGTACCCACGATCATTGGGCGGATTCAAACGGCCATGATGAGCGCCAAGTATAGCTGAAACAAACTTGCCAGTCTCATGGTCAATACCTTTCCCCAGAAAAAAAGCCTGAATTGCCGCGTGGGATACTTTACCGTGGTCGGACTCCATTGCCGAATCCCAGCGCCAATTGCGATCAATTTTCGCAAGATTGTTCTCCTCCAGCCATAATTGGCATTTCCTCTGAAATCCTGGAGAAATCTTTCCAAGATCATGGAGAGCTGCAAGAGCGCCAACAATAGATGATTGCAAATTAAACCACTCAAGAAGTCCCGGTCTGATTTCGGCAATACAACGGGCGACGCACCCTACATTCACCATGTGTTGAAAGACGGAAATGCCGGGTACTCCCTCTTCAGTAGTCTTGGCCCAAAAGTGAGTCATTCTTATCCTTTTTTAAATCGCTTATAAAATGATATGGCAAAAAATGATAAATTCCATCTTTTCCATTCTTACCCCAATATCGATAATAATGTTCGTTCATGATATAAAGGTTGGGTGCTCTGTTTTGGTTTTAATTCTTTTGCGTCCTTTATATCACACCCTTTTGACAGATACGGTCAAACCCTCTAAAATTATTTTAGCATTTTTGCCGGCGGCTGCCGGGATCTCTCTGGTCCATTTTTCAAAGGGGGAATAATTAAAATCCCTCCTGTCTGCGTGCAGGAACGCACAGGCAGGCGGTCTCCCTGTTTATTCGTCTTTCCCTAAAAGCGGCTGGTTCTTTTGGGTATGCCCATTTCGAAAAATCTCCCTGATTGTATGACAATAACAATAATGCGGATTATTGTTCCAATTGGTCCCGCAGGCTGTGACTGGCACGCCAGTCATGTCCCTCCGTCATGTCATAGACGCCTTCGGCCAATTGGATCGCCTCTTGCCATACAGGCAGATCTTCAAATCAGATTGGAAAACCGGCAGGCAGGGTCTGCCAATTGAATGAATTTTATCCGTCTTGCTCTGAAAAAGACGTTGGGTGTCCCAGCAGAAAATTTATTTTAAAAAATATCAGACAGGGTTGCCAGAAGCGGCCGGATTGAAAAGCAACAAAAGTTTATAATTTCCGGTTTGTTCTACCGGCCCGCCGGCATTTTGATGATCGATCGGTCCAGTCAAACGGTCATGGTCGACTCCTGCCGGAATTAGACTGAACTTCCCCAGGGAAATCCAGAAGCAATGGAACCAGACATTTTTTAGCGCAAATCGGCTTATAGACTAAATTTCCAGTCCTTTTCGTTCATTGTTAATAGCCGTTTTCGCTGGTGCAGGCAGGCCATGCAGTTGCAGCCTTTCGTTAACGGGTGCCGGCCCAGTTTTTCGGCCGGTTCAAGAGCGGTCTCGATCGTTTCGATGATCATCCGGCGCCTTGCTTCACCGGAATTGTTTTTTTGCGACTGGATTCTCATAGTTTAAATTTTGAACCGCCGTCCTCATCAGGCTGAAGCCGGGCGATATATTTCTCAACCATACTTTTCTATCCGAAGCGGTCGGCGAATAAACGAATCCTTTCCATATCGATCGGTTCAAAGACGCCGGGCACCTCCCCTTTTTTGCTGGAGGTTTATAAAAGCCGCAATATCCGCCTCATCTTTTATGCCCCGTTCAGGGTTATTGGCAGCTGCCATCATTTTTAAAATCAGGTAGTCGGTTAAAACATTATTCAGCTTTTCAGGTTTTGATGGTTGATCCATACCCAGCGTTTTCATTTCGGTTTTTCGGCAGACTGCCCTTGATACTAACTCCCATGCCCGGCGTGGGCACAACGAATCATGAAATCCCCCCGTGGCCCCCCTTTGCAAACTATCCTTTACCCATAACTTGGGTTGCTGGACACAGGGGGTCACTGAGGATATGGAACATGGAATTTAATCATTACCTTCCACATCGCCGTGAGGTCATCAAGCCGTTGCAATCCGATCCAAAGACTTTTGGTGCCGGGTTCACCGTCACTCTTTCGTCCCAAAAACCCTCCAAGGCTGGCTACCATGCGGATAGCTCCTCGCAGGGAAGGTGGCCGCTCAGGAGCAGTGGGGTTTCCAGTAATATAGGTATTGAGCGCTTTCCACTCGGCCTCTTCAAAAAATACCGTACACGGCACATCAGGAATTTCACGCCCCAGCTTGGCGAGATGAAAAATCCGCCATGCCACCACCATATCAATGGCCAGACAGGCTTCAATCCGATCCGCATGGCCCAACTGCCGTTCCTCGATCTTACACCCGCTTTTAAGCGTGCGATGATAGACTTCAATTCCCCAGCGAATGGCATACCAGGCCAGCTTCTCAACAGCTTCATCAAAACTGGCCACCGGACAAGTGCTCAGAAGCATCCATTCGATGGGCTCCATATCCTCCGGGGCATCCACTTCTCTGGCCAAAACCGCCCAAACGGTCAGTTCTTGAAGCTTCGCCTTGCTTGTCGGTGGCTTGAGGATAATCTCAGCAAAACGGACTTCAAGTCGGGCAACTCTATCGGGACGCTTCCCCCGGCGAGGCATACAGACTTCCTGCATCCCCGCCACAGCTTGTGCATTGACTTTCTCCCACAAATGCCCCTGCTCTTGGGCAAGTATACGATTCTGACTGGCTCTTACCAAAAGTCCAGGTCCATCGGGTTGTTTCAAGGCCAAATCAAAGAGTTCGTAAATATCCGCTTCGCGATCCCCCACGCTAACCAAGGTCGTCTCGGGACACTGCTTTTGGGCTTCAATAACTTTACCAAAACTTGTCAGCCACTTATAGCTTTCTTTGGCTTCAATGGGCACTTTATGACGACGTTTCTTTTTCCCAAAATCCGCTTCATCTCTGGCCCAACACTGCACATCCAGCAGCCCCAGGGGAGTTCCCTCCCGGGTAAAGGTCATGGTGTCATGAAGAATCAATCCGATTCCTTTGTCCAAACGATACCCAATCGGACCCAGATTCTCCGTGGCGGGATGGGCGCTATAATTTACCGTGGTGGTATCCTGCACGGCCAACACCACCTCTTGTCTGCTGATACGCCCCAGGGTCGCGGCATAATGCTGCTTAAGAACTTTATCCATGCTGATATGCGGATGTTCAAAAAAACGATAAGCCGCCTTGGTCTTGGCGCGGCTCTGACAAGCCTGTGGAACGCTTGCCTGCGGACGGGCATAAAAGTCCCGCACAATGTCTACCAGGCGCTCTGTAAGCCGAGCGTCTCCCAAATCGGCCCGGCCAAATTCTTCCTCAGCCCAATCCCGGGCCAGCTTAATCTCCTTTGGCTTACAGGCTACCACAGGACTCATCGGCTCGCAACTCAGCACCTTGCGGGCATCCTTTCTAAGAGAAAACAGATAGACATCTTTAACCGGCAATACCTTCATTCGTTCCCGATCCTGCCGGCCTCTGCCGCAGGTGCTGCCGACATGCTCCCAGTTAGCCGCGCGATAACAGGCGCCTGTAAATCGATCCCGCTCCACAAAAGTCTCCAACAACACCGGTTCAAATCCATAACGTTCCAGCCAGTCGCCGGCCAGTCGCCGAACACTCAAAGACAAAACATGCGAAGCCAGATTGGGCACCTGAACCTGAGGCAAAATCAAAAAACGACTGTTACAAACCACCTTGGCCAAATGGGTTTTTCGGACAGCATCGCTCCAGCCAATCCAGCGATCTCGCGCCTCAACTCGCCAAGCCGCACCACTAAAGGACAGTCCTCCCAACCAACCACTGGAAGGGCTTTTGATCAAATAGCGTATCTGCGCCCCACACAAGGGACCGCTGCCCAAATAATGATACCGGTCCATGAGGGTTTTCCACAATCGCGAACTTCGACTCTCGCGACTCCCTACCCGGATCAGCTCCACACCGCCCAGTTCCCTCAACTCACAGCACACAGAGCTCATTTGCTCAATGGGCCATTGGCGCTCTGGACAGGCGTGAAACGATGGCTTGGCAGCACACTCGGGCAGATGGACAACCCCTTGTCGATGCAATTTCAACAAGGCCACCCGGCAACTCATCTCTTTAAGTCGACCATTGGGGCTTGTCCAATCCAACCACTGGCAAACTCTAAGGGAAAGAGCTCGCCGAGAAATCGTGGGCTCAGATGCAATCGTTTTGTTTACCTTACGGATCACCTCGTCCGTAAAATGTTGACCGCAAACCAGCATGAAAATATATTAACACACTGGCACCCCCTGTGTCCAGCAAAAACTTATGGGACATGATCAGTTTGG
>Ga0209270_1002995_pt1 | contig 15784 bp, 15 predicted proteins | sample MTBAKSrepl1MetaG_FD_187456 | JGI IMG/M metagenome (GOLD analysis project Ga0209270, IMG submission 187456) | Enrichment culture microbial communities from Arthur Kill intertidal strait, New Jersey, USA, that are MTBE-degrading - MTBE-AKS1... | ecosystem: Environmental > Aquatic > Marine >...
TCTTGTGGATGTGCGCCATACCTATATTAAAATAGTAGGGGCTCACAAAGTCAAGAAAAAAATACATATCCCATGAAAATTTTTATGAAAAAATGATAAGAAGAGGCGAAAATTAAGGGGTCTTACAGGAAGAGGGAAACTAACTTGCTGTTATAATGATATTTTTCTCGTAAAAATCGGCCCGGCGGTTAAACTCCTGTCAGACGCTCTTATATCAAGACTTGGTGCGGAGGTCGGAGTCACACAAAATGTATATTTACTATTTATTACAATCAGTTAAAATATATTATGAAATGTGGCAAACCGGAAATACCCGCTTTTGTACCCGCTTTTTGTACGAGTTAATCCGGCTGGGCACCCATCTGTCATACAAACAGAACAAACTAAGAAATATAAATTTAATATTTTACTTCAAGTATTTGGTATGGATTAAAATCAAACCTGCTGCTCCCAGATTGGGTATCTACCATTCTATCTCGACCTGCACAGGGCATGAAAATATCGGCTGTATCTTCTTTATTTCTAAATATTTTTTCTGGCGAAGTTAACGTTTTTATTGGCAATTTAATACAATAAAAACATTTATTTGGCTCATCATTCAGTATCATGTATAGATCTTTATCAAATTTATGAAAGGGTATGTTTAGCCACCACCCAACTTCTGAACCATAATTTACCAGATTTGACCAATGTGTGTTAGATGAACTCAATATTTCGGGCGATAATTTCGTGTTTAAAATGCGGATTGCTTCATTTTTTTTCATAGCACCACCAACTATTTTTTCCAACCAGTTTTCCCCTTCCAGTACTCCCCATTTTGCTTGATTGTACCGAAATATTTTCTTGAATCGCGTACCCTTTCTCCCGCAGGCGTATACCAATTATCATTGATCTTCGCAGGTGTCTTTCTCCAGGGAGCTTTTGAATCAAATTTTCCAAACCAATAGCCCATAACAACCTCCTTGTTTTAATTCTTAATTTTCTTCATCAAAATCTTCTAATATGTTTTCCATTACAAGTGGCCATGGATTCCCAAACATTTTTGCATCTTCTTCATTTTTCAATAATTGTTTTAATATATCATCTGGTACATCTACTCTATGATAATAGAGTAATTCATATATAATAAATCCTTTATGATAACCAATTCTCGTCATCAAATATTTTCTTTTTTATTTTCACAGTAGTGCTCTGCTATTCCCTCATAACAGCCTTCAATATATGACCAAGACATCTCCCCCCTTCTATCTTCAGCTGTTAGATTGTTTTCATGGTTTACCCATTCATGTAAAATAATAGCACCATCCATAAGATCTTTGAATTTAGGTGTTAACAAACGCCACTCATTTAGATTTTTTTTCATATAAAAATGATCGTTGACCTCATTAACTCTTTCGTATTTAGACCATTTTTTGTAGGGACCATGTCCGCTTAATACTCTGCAAATATATTCTTTATCCTGTGAAGAAAGATTTTGTGCTATTTTGTTTCCATCTTTCTTCCCTTCAATCCTGTAAACTCTACTTACTTCAGCAATAATCAAAAGATCACTAATTGCGTCCTGGCAAATTTTTGAGATTTTTCGCTCATTAATCAGTTCATCTTTCAGATCCTGAATTTGATTATACATTGCGTCTGGGACGCTAATAGTTATTCGTTTTGCCATCCTTGTACCTGATATAAATCATTATTTTTTTGGGCTTTACGTAATTTATAAATTATGTAATTCCCAATGTCAAGTTTTTTTAAACGTTGACCGAAAAATAAGTCACCCTAAAAAAAACAGATCAATTTGCGCTGTGGGTATTGAGAACTTACGATTTTTTGTAAAAGTTACGTACTACCACCACCCTGTTGGGCTGGGATATTCCATCAAATCCTTTTCGCAACTCCCATATCAACTCCGGATTCACGCAATTCCTTGAGTACGGCATCGGCGATTTCCTTGGCATCCGACTGGAGGGCTTGGTGAGGTACTGACAGGCTTCGGATGATCTCCCTCTGGCGATCGTAGGCAACTTCGCCGTAGCTGAAGAAGGTCGTCAACACTTTTTCATGCCCGATGTTCTGGCTCCAAGCCTTAAACTGTTCAGGGGTCGTGCAGATCTCCTGGCCAAATTGAACCAAGGTGTTGCGGAAGCTGTGGGGATTGAAATAGGGCAGGCCGGCGCGTTCAAAGGCTTCGCGGAAAATCTTTCTGATGGGCGTGGTCGTTTTCCAGTGTTTCCTGGCCAGGCCTGATGCTTCAAACTGCCGAGAGGCCCCAAGCGCAATGTGAGTCGCCGGGAACAGGGGATCATCGTTGCCCCATAATTTTTCGTTCCGGAGATACTCCACCCATTTCGCGATGATCCGATGGATTTCTTCCCCCACGGGAAAGAAAAAGGTAGTGAAGGTCTTGCTGAATTTGGTCTGCACTTCCCGGGCATCCTGGTTGACGCAGCCGGCAACCAGGTCGACATGCTTGAGCTTCATAGAGGCAATAGCCCTGTCTCGGGCACCGGTGAGCAGCGTGAAAGCAACCAAGGCACGGTTGCGGCGCTCTATATCAGTTCCGGCCGGCATCGTGTTGATGACATGCCTGATCTGCTCCATGGTCGGCGCATCTTGCTTCCGCCGGGCCGTGGCCACCCGGGTGTCCTTGTCGGACAGGTTGAAATATTCCGCATCCGGATATTGTATCCGCGACTTATATCCCGGCTGCATGGACAGCCATTGGAAAAAGCGCTTGAGCTGGGTCAGGGTGGAATGCAGGGTCGCCTTGCTCAGTTTCTCGCCGGACCGCTGTCCCTTCTGCCCAGTTAGGTGCTTCTTGAAAGCGATGGCCTGTTCAAAATGAAAGGCTTTGAAATCCCGATACCGGGAATAGACCTCGAAGCGGTTCAGGGCCTTCGCCGCGCCATCGACCGACGGTTCGCTGTGACGTTTGGCCTCCTTCAAAAAGGCGAAATATTTTCGCTTGATCCGTTCATTGGCCGCATTGTGCTTTTTCATGGTCCGATACTCCCTCTCTCAAGTCACAGTTTACGGTGGGTTTTATCCTCTCAATTATGTGTCGCACCCCCTCCGGGAAGGAGATGTCCATTTTCTCACAAAAATGCCCAATCTGGGCCAAGCTGACCCGTCGGTTCATGATCGAGTCACATTCCGGGCATATGGCGGTCAGGTTGCCATATTTCTCCGTGAAAGGTGTATAATCCGCCATGTCGCCCGCAGGAGACCTGGTGGAACGGCAGCGGACACAATAAAGTTCCCCCGGTTTGCATCTCTGCCTGTTTTTTTCCCGGCGCGCCTGGAGAAATGTCACCAGGTCCCGGCCGAGTACCAGCATTGGCCGTCTGTCATCTATGACGGCAAGACCGGCCTTGACCCAGGCACGCACGGTATTTTTATGTACGCTGAACAATCTGGCGATCTCCTCGACTGTATAGTTGCGATGGATTTTCACCAGCCGGGGATTGGGGTGTCGTTTGCGCATCGCTCACCTCCCCGAACTGCTGCTGACACTTTTTCCGTCGGCTGGGTTGAAAACCGATAAAACCGGCGAAACCGATTCCGCCACCTCAACCTGCCATGCCTCTGCTGACCGGTTGCCACTGGCGCGGACAAATCGGCGGCCATCCACTATGCGTCCGGAGTGGCGTCGTATCCACCACCCCAGCTTCCGGCGATTGATCTCTCCCCGTTCATCGGCAATATCACGGAGCACTTCCCGTAATTCAACGTTATCATCATCAGAGTAGTAAAATGCATCCTTGACCGCTTTGCGCACCATGGTCGCGGTCCTGCCGAATACCGAATGCCAGGCGGTCAATAACCGTCCCAGGGTCTCCCGGTCCGGGTCTTCCACCATGGCCTCGAAAATCGAGACAGTCGGGTCGGCACAGCCAAGCCAGAGGAGCGGTTGCCGGCACAGGTCGGACCAGTCGGTATACCCGGCAAGCGATCTGCAAGGAGTTATCGGTCGACCGGCTTCGATCCAGGCCCGAACGATGGTCAACGAGGCCGAGACATAGCGGCCCCGGTTACGCAGGACATCCCGCACCAGATCGGGTCGCTGGAAAATCCGGGCAGCCGGGATCTCGCAGCCGGGGTCAAGACGGATGGACAGGCACCGCCGGGTCATGTCATGAACGGGTCCAACATTATTGCCGCTGGAAAGAAACAAGGCCCTGGTGCTGACGGTCGCCATTTTGGATACGCCGAGGATGCGGCCGCTCATGTATTCCGAGGTCAACGCCGTGCACAGGCTCTTGTGCGCCAGGAGGTCACCGGTCAGGTTGTCGAACTCGATCACCGCCGGTGCCCGCAGCAGCTCTGCCAACAGCATCTTGCGGCATTCCTCATCGTCCGCGGCAAAGGTGGTCGGCGTTCCCCGCTGAGGAGTAGCAAACACCGTGATCAACCTACAAAGATAGGATTTGCCGGAACCGACCATGTGCGCCCGGATATGGAACATCGGGGCATGGGGGAGACTTGGCCGGACTGCGGCGGTCAAGATCGCCGAAAGCGTCGCAGCCAGGTCAGCGTCGCCGGCAAAGGGAAATTCTGCAAGCAACTCCTTCAGCAGCACCAGGGCGGCCTTCGCCTGCTCCCGGGTCGGGCAATCGGGCACAGAAAAGTCTCGCGCATTGAACACGCCAAACATCCCGGTAGCCTTGTCATATCCGGCGTCCGTCATCAGGCTGCCATCAGGCCGAAGATAAGGCTGGCGCGCCAGGCCATTCAGTATCGGCAGATGCGGATAGCTGGACGAGTCGAACAGCACGGCAGCGTGGCGGGCCGGCGGATCAATTCGTACCCAGTCCTGAATGCGCCCATCGAACCGCTCCCAGGTCGCGGCACCGGCCAATGCCCTCACCAGGGCCGGCTGGCTGATATTCTGTATCCTGGTTTCCCGTGTTCCGGGATCGTTGACCACGGTCACGATCAAACCGCCGCGCTGATAATATTTCCGAATCCGGGCAAGTTCCTGCTCACCCGCGTCCACCACATGGTTCAACTCCCCCGGTATGACCCTGATGATCGGCTTCATGCGCGCGGCGCTGACCTCGATGTCGAGCACCTGCAACAGGTCACGGATATGTCTGTCAGCACAATGGCCATGCTGGCACTTGAAACCGCCGATGGGCCAGAGATCTTCCGGTTCAAAGTAGGCCGTGCCGCCATCGACCTGTCCAGTATGCTCATGCACCCAGGGACAAGTGACGTCATGTTTGCCTTCGCCGAGCGGTGCCTTGTAAAGAGCGCGATTCTGCAGAGCAACGATAACGGCATTTTCCTCCGGGCGCGGCACCCAGACTGGATCGCCATCAGTCGGTCTGTCCTGGATGGTCCGCGTTCCAGAACGGCTGGGGCGGCCTGTTGGGTTCATTTCCAACTGCAGGCCATCAACCAGTTCCTCGACCGAATAACGCAAGTCAGGCGCCCATGCCACCAGCCTGCAGGCAAAGGGTGGTGAATGCTTGCCGTTCACCGCCTCCGGCAATCTGGCGAGGCGAGCCCTTGGCCCGTTGGCCCCGGGATCGCACAGGCCGGCGGCAACTGCGGCGTTCATCAGACGATCTGCCAGAGGTCCATCGGTAAGGGGTACGCTCAGCAGATACCCTGCCTGGCAGTTGCCCGGGGATGTCTCAACCAGCCATGACGGCTTCAGAGTCAGCCGTTCCATGGGCACCTTGGTCCCCACGTCATCGAGCATTACCGCGTGCAAGGCCATAAACCGGGCCTTCTGCCGACGATATTGCCCTGCCTCGTCGGGCCTGAAAACCGCCAGGCTGAAATAATTGTTGGCGTCGGCAGGTATTTTGCCTGTCATCTTTCCACTGCCCAGCCATGGCCATCCGTACCAGGCCTTTTTGGGCACACTGAACGGGTCGCCCTGAAAACTGACCACAATCGGCAGGGCATCATCAATCTCTGCGCCAAAGACCGCCTGAAGGAACTCCTCGTTGCCGACAGAGTAGGTTTTGTCGGTTTTACCGGTTTTCTCCAGGTCGGGCAGAAAAACTGTCACCGCCGCTTTCATCTCCGCACCCATCACATCAGGTCCTTGCGGGCCGCTTCCAGCTCCGCCACTAACTCACGGATTTCGTCGTCGGTTTTTCCGGCAATGCGGGCCGCGTTGATGGCATCCACCTCATCTGAAGGCCAGCCAACCGCACGAGCACCAAGTGAAACCGGCTTTGTCCAGAGGCCTTGGGCAATGCGCTGGTAGATCGTGGAACGGGCAAGGCCTGACTGGATTTTGACTGTTGGAAGTCTCAAAATGGTACGCTTCATTTTCACTCCTCATCTGCTTTGTAGAAACCTGAAGCATCCCCGAATTACCGCTGTTATTCTCCTCGGCCAGTCGGGCAAGCTCCACATCAAACAAAAAGACCCCGCAGAGGCTGGCCCGATAGAGCCCCTGCAGGGTCTTGATTTCGCCGTGTGGCGAAAATTAAAAACGCCAGTTATCGGGCCAGCGTGTTTTCAAACACTTGGCGCCACAACTGGCGTGGCAATGCTACAAGCGATGTAGCAAACGAAATATTTTTAAAAAATTATCCAGTTTTGCTCTTTTTCCGGAGCATATTTACAATAAACACCTAAGCTGATAGCGTTTTTGAGATGGTAATAAAGCCGTTCGTTTTCTTTCTCAATCTTTTTTAGTGCTCGCCTGATAGCCTCGGAAACTGCTTTACGAGCTTTTTCGACATCATCGCTCATTGCCCTCAACTCGCCGCCAAGTCCACTTGCTCTTATGATTTCCCGTCGCAAGGCAACACGATCTTCCTCTAATTTTCTTTTCATGGAAAAATTTCTATCGTCTTCTGCATTATCAATAAGTCGGTCTAGTTCTTCGATTCTGTTTTTATAAGCTTTTAGGGCTTGCTCATCAATAATTGGATTGCCGACTGAAACTTTTCCATCTCCTCCAACTGTACCTACTGCTTCCTCGGCATTCATCTTATCCTTTTCATCTTCGCTTATTACACCACCATAACCAAAAGAATCCCTAACATCAATACGATTTGCTTCGCCCTGCAACTGTTGAACATGAAATTCCTTTCCTGCACCTCTCAACAACAGGAAAATATAAAGGAATCCTTTAATGTCATCAAAATAGTCCTTCTTTTCCGCATATTGCACACGCCACATCTCACCTTCTTTTCTAAAAATATTCTCAGATGAGGCAGGCTCAAGAGCAAGAAGCGGACGGCAGCGAAGCTCGATATAGTCAATCGCTTCAAGACATTCATCTGACAAATATTCTTGTCGTTGTCTATCCGTAATTTGATTCTTTGTAAGCAATACATTGAGATCGTCGAGTGCCCGTACTGCTCTTTTGCAAAATTCTATTTCTGATTGTTGCTGCCTTTTCTTTACTGCCTCGACGACATCCTCCTGAATCCTTGGCAACAATTGGCTGAATTGCACTTGCTCCCGAAAATCTCGCTGATGATTCTCTTGCTCTATTTCATATTGCCGTTGGCAGTTGGCCGGATCACGGGGAAAAATCTTGACTGGCAGGCACAGTTCATGGGATAAAAGGAACAACCTCAGTTCATCTATATTAATTTCAAAATCTCCAAATTTTATGGGGCGAGTCGATCCATCAATTCTATATCCATGCGCGGAGCGATAGTCTGTAAACGTTTTGGCAACCTCCCAGTCTAGCCGGTGTGATTCCTTTTTTCCCGGCAAATATATCTTCAATGAAGGCTTACAATAACTTGTCCAGGCAAGGACAAAAAGCAAACTGTATGCCCGGCTCCCCAGCGGGTTAAATGGCGGCATATCCTCCTCTGGTATTGTTTCCATGAGGAAGATAAAAGCCCTTTTGTTGATGGAATAAATCGGATCTCCGTCCAATGCATCAATCAATTCCTTTACTGATAACCGATCAGAAAAGGAAACTCCGCCTTCTTTCTCAGTTCCCCCTGATTCGACCGGCCACCAGTTGGACAATAAATTACCCTTATCCAGTGGCCATTTGTTTTCCGTTTGCAGCCATTTTTTCATCTCATCCCTGTGGACAACAAAAATCCTTCGTTTTCTACGATCAAGACCTTGGTCCTCGGGAAGGAGGTCCTCTTCCCCGTAACCCACCCCGAATACTGATAAGGGAGCCAGCTGACCCGGTGGTCGAGGGTCCCTGTATTTTCCAGGATTCCTGGACCGTTGATGTTCCATCTTTATTTGTGAATTTTCTTCTATAGTCAGCACATTAAGAGCTTTTTTTCTGATAGCTGTTTTTAATAAAACCTTTAGTGCCTTTTGAAGCTTGACTTCGTCGGGATATAGGAGTTGAGCAATATTGTCTATGTGGAGTGCAGGCGGAAGGCACCCAGCTTTCGCAAGTTCAATAACTGAAAGCGGTTCTCCAATAAGAGGGACAATATCATGAAATTCCTTGCGAAATGGCATAGTGGCAGTTCATTCTTAATGTTGAATATTTCAGGTAGTTAACTCGCGCCCTTAGAAAGTGCCCTACGTAAAATTATATTCCAACAGACCTATATCGGGATGCCAAACAGATTATGGTGGTTGACCTCCTTCAATTCATTACAGCATAGGGCCTATAATACCCAAAAAAGTAGCGGGCAAAAAAAGCATTGGAAACGCTGGCAGAAGAAATTCTTGGTAGAGCAAAGTCTGGTCACAGATTTCCCCCTTGGGTATGGCGTCTTTTATTCGTTTGGATTATACCGGACATTACAGTATCGTATCATACAGTTACAGCTAATTTTTTCCAAGTGCCTCGAAATGAGATCTCCCATCAATAGCTCAAGAAAAAATCATCCTCTCCAGGCACAGAGCGCGTAGATGATATGTTTAAAGTTGCCAGGGACAAAATGCGTAGGGTGGGAAAAAAAGGAAGCTGAGTAGGGGGACCTTTTGTCATGGGGCTGATAGAAAAGGATGTCCGTCGGCAGCAGGCATACTCCCAGGAAGATTTGGTTCCGCCCTCGTTCTGGGCTTATTCACAATCAATCGCTGGTACAACAAGAAGGACGGTGCCGTCGAAGCCGGCAGTGCGGAAGTTCCTCTTGTTCTAGAAGCAAAGGGATGATTCAGGCCTGGAAGGGGGCAGACCATGAGCATGAACGAAGCAGAAACCAGATATCATCTGATTGACCCTGCGCTCCGTGAAAAGGGGTATGTCAGCCGGGATCAAATCACTCTCGAAACCATTCTTACTCCACCTCCGGTCGAGCCGACCGGCCCGAAAGGACGTCGCCGCAGGAGCCCCGGCCGCACCGATTACCTGCTCTGCGTGCAGGTTGGCGACATGCCACGGCCCTTGCCCGTAGGCGTTCTGGAAGCCAAGAAAGAGGGTGAAGACCCGCTTAAGGGGATGCAGCAGGCCAAGAGCTATGCCGACTGCCAGCGCTTCGAGGTGAAGTATGTCTTCTCCACCAACGGTCATCTTTACGGCGAGTTCGATTTCTTCACCAATCTGCAGGGCGGCCCGTTCCCTTTTACCAATTTTCCTCCCCACTCGATTCTCACCGCCCGCTATGCCAAAGACTCCGGCATCGACATTACAAGGCCCGAGGCCGCCATGCTCTTTCAGGCCGACAGTCCAGCCTGGTCGCTGACCCGTTATTATCAGGATGCCAGCATTCGCGCCGCCCTTGAAAAGATTATCCACTGCCGCCAGCAGGGTCAAGCGGCCCGTGTGCTGCTGACGCTCGCCACTGGTTCAGGCAAGACCATCATCGCCACCAACCTGCTCTGGCGCCTTAGCCAGGCCGGACAACTCCCCAAACCGGCGCTCTTCCTCTGCGACCGCGACGAGCTGCGCGAACAGGCCTACGACAAACTGTCCGCCGCCTTCGGCGGCAACGCCCGCATCGTCAAGACCGATAAAGGGGGTAACGCCGCCGCCAACGCCCGCATCCACATCGCCACCTACCAGACTCTGGGACTGGACGACGAAGACGAGGGTTTCGCCAGCTTTCTTTCCGAGCATTACGGTGAGGATGCTTTTTCAGTCATCATCATCGACGAATGTCACCGTTCCGCCTGGGGCAAGTGGTCAGAGGTACTCAGACGCAATCCAAATGCTATCCACATCGGCCTCACCGCCACACCGCGCAAGCTGCAGGAATCGAAACATGCTACCGCCGAGGACCAGGAGATCACTGCCAACAACCTGAAATACTTCGGCGAACCGGTTTACGAATACACCCTCATCCAGGCCCAGGATGACGGCTATCTCGCCGCCTGTGAGATCGTCAAGCGCAAGGCCGATATCGACAAACTCGTCTTCACCCGGGAGCAAATCCTGGCCGCCGGCGTGAAGGACATCCGCACCGGCAAACCGCTCACCGCAGCCGACCTGACCAAGGACGAATACACTGGCAAGGATTTCGACGACGAGCTGTTCATCGAGCTACGGACGCCTGCGATGTGCGAGGACCTGTTCGCCATGCTCTGCCGGAACGGCGGACCGGAACAGAAGGTGATCATCTTCTGCACCCGCGAGATCCACGCAGACCGCGTAGCCATGCAGATGAACAACCTCTATGCCCGCTGGTGCAAGGAAAAAGACCGGATGCCCAAGGACCACTATGCCTTCAAATGCATGGGCGGTCCGAACAACGGCGCGGACATGATCGAGCCGATGCGCGGCTCCGGCGAGCGCGCCTTTATCGCCTGCACCGTCGACCTGCTGGAGGCGGGCGTCGATATCGAACGCCTCAACGCCGTGGTCTTTTTCCGCTACTTGCAATCACCCATCAAGTTCTACCAGATGGTAGGGCGTGGTACCCGTATCCACGAAGAGACGCAGAAATACAAGTTCTGGCTCTACGACTACACAGACGTTACCCGCCTCTTCGGGACCGATTTCATCACCAGGCCGCCCCGTCCGCCCGGTGGTGGGGGCGGTGGAGGCCCCGAGCCTCCTGAACCACCCTTTGAACCGCCCAAGGTGGCAGAAATAGGCGGACACTATGTGGGAATCACTCCGCAGGGCCGTTTCATCCTCACCAACCGCGACGGCCGCGACACACCGATCCCGGTGGACGAATACCGTCGCGAGGTTATCCAGCGGGTGCTTTCCGAGGCCCACAACCTCGACGAGTTCCGCCAACTGTGGATTGAAACCCAAAAACGCCGCCGACTGATCAACCACCTGCTGGGCGATAACTTCAGTCCCGAGCTGATCCGCGAGGTCGATCAGATGACCGACTTCGACCTCTACGACTTCTTCGGCCTTCACGGCTACCACGCCCGGGCCTTGAAGCGCATCGAGCGCGGCAATCTCTACATCTGCAGCAATGCAGGATGGTTCAGCGCTATGGACAGCAAGGCTGCCATCGTGCTCAAGGGATTCGGCCACCAATTCGCCCAGGGCGGCACCGAGGCGCTGGAGACTCCGGCCCTGTGGGAGGTGCCGGAGATCAAGCTGGCTGGCGGATTGGCGGCGTTGAAAAAGATCGGCAAGCCGGTCGGGGTGATGAAAGAGGCCAAGGGGAGGTTGTTTGGGGTATGAGGACTCAAAAACTTACCGAGTGCTGCACCTTTTTTAGCGGTGGAACACCGACAAAAGGAAAAGAAGAATATTGGCGGGGTGACATCCCCTGGTTCTCTCCGAAAGATATAAAGAACTTCGACCTGACTGTTTCACAAGACCGTATTAGCGTTTCTGCGATCGGGAGTTCCGCTACGCGCCTAATCGAGCCAGGGACGATACTCGTTGTTGGTAGGTCTGGAGTTTTGGCCCACACGCTCCCTGTGGGGATTGTTCGTCAGCCATCAACTTTCAACCAGGACATAAAGGCAATAGTTCCCGACGCTTCCTATGATTCGGAATTTGTTGCTTTATATCTAAAGGCGAAACAAGAATACATACTTAAGGACGGCGTAAAGCGAGGGCCAACGGTTCACAGCTTGATAGCGGATTTCATCGAAAATCTTGAAATTCCAAAAATTCTCATCGAAGAACAACGCCAAATCGCCGCCCGTCTGAAGGCCTATCTGTCCGAAGTGGACAAGGCCCGCCAGGCGGCGAAGATGCAGTTGCGGGAAACTACGAAACTGGCCGATGCCATCGTCTTTGACAGCCTCCGGCGCGGCAGGACCACAAAGCACAACCTCGGCGAAGTGCTGCAAGAGGTCAAGCAGGGCATCGGCGAAACTTGGGCGGATTATCCCGTATTGGGGGCCACCCGTGATGGTCTGGCCCCAGCCAGGGAGCCACCCGGCAAGAAACCGGAACTCTACAAGCCGGTTTTCCCTGGCACCGTTTTCTACAACCCCATGCGTATTCTGATCGGCTCCATTGCCCTGGTGGATGACGAAGACACCCCCGGCATCACCAGCCCGGATTATGTCGCCCTTCAAGGTAAGAAGGGCGTAATCGATTCACGCTGGTTCTACTACTGGCTGCGTTCCCCGCTTGGCGAGCAATGCATTCTTTCACTCGCCCGTGGTGCGGTGCGGGAGCGTATGCTCTTCAACCGCCTGGCCGAGGGTGAAATAGAACTGCCCGATTTCACACTTCAGGAAAAGGCGGCGGCGGCGTTGGTCGCACTCAAGCCAATGCGGCAGGCCATCGAATCCAAAATCAACGATATTAACCTCCTGCCCCAGAAGATCCTGGCGCAGGCCTTCGAGATGTAACCATGGCCCGCAAAACCACCAGAAAAAAACAGCCCAAAGCCATCGCCTCCACCCAGTCGCTGTCAGCCTTTGTCAAGTCGATCTGTGACATCATGCGCCGCTCCAACTGCGCGAGCGCCCTGCAATATGTGCCGGAGCTGACCTGGATTCTGTTTCTGCGCATCCTCGACGCCCAGGAAGCAAAGGCCCACGACGAGGCCGAGGCGGTTGGCGCGGCGTTCAGCCCGGCCCTCACCAGTCCCTTTCGCTGGCAGGACTGGGCGGCGCCCTGGTCGGACAAGGCGGATCACCCCAAATCCAGCGAGGAAAAACCCTACGGCTGGAAGCGGCAGGAACTGTTCGCCGCCGGCGATGGCAGACTGTTCGACTTCATCAACAAGGAGTTGCTGCCCCATTTGCACGGTCTGGACATCGACACCCGCACCGGGTTGCCCAACCGGCCTCGCGCAAGCAGCGCATCATCGGCCGTATTATGACGGCTGTGGAGCGGGTGCGGGTCGATTCCGAGACCAACCTGCGCGACATCCTCGACAAGGTGAACGAGATCCATATCGACAACGTGGACGATACCCACTTCTTCACCCTGTCGCAGGTGTACGAGGACCTGCTGTTGAAGATGGGCGAGAAGAACTCTGACGGCGGCCAGTTCTTCACCCCGCGCGAGGTGATCCGCGCCATGGTACACACAGTCGATCCTGAGCCGGGCAAGACCATCTACGACCCCGGCTGCGGCACCGGCGGTTTCCTGGCTATCGCCTACGAACATATCCATCGCAAGCTGGGCGCAAGCCCAACCAGCACTGATATCGACATCTTGAAGCACGACACCTTCTTTGGCCGGGAAAAGGAAAACCTCGTTTTTCCCATCGCCCTTGCCAACCTGGTGTTGCACGGCATCGACCAGCCCAATCTCTGGCACGGCAACACCCTCACCGGCCGCGCCACCTACGCCGCGTTGTTTGAACAGGCGCCGAAATTCTTCGACTACATCCTGACCAATCCGCCCTTTGGCGGCAAGGAAGGCAAGGATGCACAGAAACACTTCGCTTTCGAGACCAGTTCCACCCAGGTGCTGTTCGTGCAGGACATTCTGGGTGAACTGGCCGAAGGCGGCACCTGCGCCATCGTCCTCGACGAGGGCCTGCTTTTCCGCACCAACGAGAGCGCCTTTGTCGAGACCAAGCGTAAGCTGGTAGACGAGTGCGAGTTGTGGGCCATCGTCAGCCTGCCCGGCGGGGTCTTCTCCACCGCCGGGGCCGGAGTCAAAACCAATCTGCTCTTCTTCACAAAGGGCAGGAAAACAGAAAAAATCTGGTATTACGATCTCTCGGGTGTGAAGGTGGGCAAGAAAACGCCGCTGACCCTGGCCCATTTCGGATTCGCCAAAGACGGTTCGGTCCTGGCCGATGCCCAGCTCCCGGCCAACCTCGTAGCCGAATGGAAGGAGGATGAGGCGAACGCGGGCAAGCCCTTCCCAAGTTACGCACGCATGCTGCCCGAGCGCGGCACGCCCGCAGCCGAGAGCCGCTACTCATGGACCATCGATTTTACCGCCCGCCGCGCCAAGGCGCGGGAAGAAATGCAGCCGTTGCTGGATGAAGCGGCCGGAATCAAGGCGGAAGTAGTTGACCTGAAGGAACAGTCCAAGCGCCTGAAAAAAGATAAGACCAAGCCGGAAAAATTGACCGCCCTGGGTGCACAAATCCGCGAAAAGGAGAAGGCAGCAAGAGACCTCGAAACCAGAGCCACCGACATCGATGCCGCCGTGTTCGACCTGAAGGCGGTCAACCCCAATGCCGTCACCAAGGTGGACGATCGGACACCGCAGGAAATCATTTGCAGTATTGAACAGCAAGGTAGCATCGTTTCCGAGGCGCTGGCAAGGCTTACGGCAATGTTTACCGAGAAGGCGCACCTTGCTGACAAACAGTCAGGTCACGGTGACGTAAGGGGGGCACGATGAGCGAAACCTTCAATATCTACTGCGACGAATCCTGCCATCTAGAAAACGACAACCAGAAGGCCATGGTACTGGGAGCGGTCTGGTGTCCGCTGGACAAGACGCGGGAGATTGCTGTCCGGTTGCGGGAGATTAAGCAGAAGCACGGATTGCCGCCTCATTTCGAGGTGAAGTGGACCAAGGTCTCGCCCGCCGGGAAAGCTCTTTACCTGGATCTGGTTGATTATTTTTTTGATGACGACGACCTGCACTTACGCGCCTTGATCGTGCCCGACAAGTCTCTGTTGCGGCACTGTGCCTTCCCCGGCCAGGATCATGACAACTGGTATTACAAAATGTATTTCGATATGCTGAAGGTAATCTTCCGGCCCGATGCCCGGTACCGAATCTACCTCGATATCAAAGATACGCGGGGCGCGCAAAAGGCGGCCAAACTGCACGAGGTACTTTGTAATGACCGCTACGATTTTTCGCGACAGGTGATTGAGCGCTTGCAATTGGTACATTCCCACGAGATCGAGCAGCTGCAACTGGCCGACCTTCTCATCGGCGCAATTGCCTACCTGAACCGGGGTCTTAAAGAGAACGCCGGAAAAATAGCGATCATCGACCGGCTACGCCGCCGCTCCGGCTACGACCTGACCCGGACCACCTTGCTACGCGAGGAGAAGACAAACATCTTCCGCTGGCACGCGACCGAGGTGCAAGGATGAACGGATCTCCCGGCTGGTTGCCGCCGCTGGTCCTGTTTAGCGACTACGCCGGCGACTGGGATCGATATCTCGACGCTATCTATGCCTGGTTCAAGCGGGACTTCATCGATAGCAAATCTGTATTTCAGGGGAAACGGCTTGGCCTGAAGCGGCACCCGATGACCCACGGCAAGGAAGCGACCTTCTGGCACATGACTTCTGAGGGTATGGAAGAGGAAAAACGGACTCCCGACCTCCGAAGGTGCGAGCGGATTCGATGGCCCAAGCCGGTCATTGAACATGATACAGACCCAGCCATCAAGGTTTGGCGAAACCAACGCGGCAGTGAGGAAAGGGTTTGTTTATGGCTTGTTCAGGAGAACTACCTAGTGTCCATCCGGAAACCCCAGTTTTGAGATGACAAGGGGTGCTCGTAGCTGGAGGCGCACGTGATTTCCGCTACCCGGTAAAGTGATTTTAATGTTTTGGGCCGTTCTTTCTCAATTTTGGACGC
>Ga0209270_1002996_pt1 | contig 15780 bp, 11 predicted proteins | sample MTBAKSrepl1MetaG_FD_187456 | JGI IMG/M metagenome (GOLD analysis project Ga0209270, IMG submission 187456) | Enrichment culture microbial communities from Arthur Kill intertidal strait, New Jersey, USA, that are MTBE-degrading - MTBE-AKS1... | ecosystem: Environmental > Aquatic > Marine >...
CGTATTCCAGCCTGGCCATCCTGGAATGGAGGCTCTTGAGCTGGTCGAAGTCCTCGTTGACAAGGGTCTCCATGAGAGGCCACAGCAGTTCAACGCATTCATGCACCTTTTTGCTGTGTTCGACGATAGGGCGGAAAGGCGACTTTCCGAACAGGTCGGCTATAAACGTGCGCATGGCTGGCTCCAACAAGTATTCCGTAAAATTGATCTATTGCGCCTGTGGGGCGCAAGACCCGTGAATAACATACCGATAGATCAGGCAGAGATTGCACAATTTAAACCCGCAAAAGACCCCCCTCCACTGTTCCGATCAGAGTTCGATCCGGTTGAGAACAAGTGAGCATCAGCTTTTTAGACTGTCGGCCTGTCAGTTGTTGCAGGCCGACAAGCCGCAAGGCCCCAGACTCCGGACTGCCAACTGCCGACTCATGACTGCCGACTCCGGTAAGAGCGGGCGATGACGGAACCGGTTCACTTTCTGCAGCTCATCAGTTTGGATTTGCCGGTGGGGGAATGGCTCAGATCGACCCGGGAAAATATCCGCCGGAGGTGTTCAAGCCCACCCTTCAGGAATTCCCGGGCGTCCTTTGCGCCCATGGAAAGCATCCTGATGTAAAACAGGAGTTTGACCAGCGGGTGGCGGGGGACTTCGTGCTCCATGAGCAGCACCAGGCCGTCGGGGTGGACCACCCGCTGCATTTCGCGCAGGGCCCTTTGCCGGACAGAGCCCTTCAGCTCGTAGAGGGCGTGGGAGCAGGTCACCGCGTCAAAACTGCCGTCCACAAAAGGCAGCTCCGCCGCATCCGCCTCGACGAAAACGACCCGGCCGCCGCTGTTTTTTTCCCGAGCCTTGCGCAGCATGCCGGGAGAAAAATCCAGGCCCACCGCCGTTGCCTGCGGAAAGCGCCCCGCGAAGGCCAGGATCACCGACCCGGTCCCGCAGCAGATATCCAGGATGCGGGGGGCCGCCCTGTTCTCCAGGTGAGCGGCGTCGACCAGGAATTTCCGTGTGTCGTCCTCGGCCCGGCGGGAATGCATGCGGATGAAGGCGTCGTAAAAATGGGAGAAAATGTCATAGTATTTTCGCCGGCCTGTTCGCAGTGTCATGGGGTTCCTCCTCCAGTCCTGCTTCAGTGCAGCCTTTCCGGGAGCCACAGGGCAATCTGCGGCACGAAGACCAGCAGCAGGGTCAACGCCACGAGCGCGATCAGGAAAGGAATGCAGCCCCGGAAAATAACCTCAAGGGGCACATCGCGGGCAACGCCGCTGACGACATAGACATTGGCGCCCACCGGCGGGGTTATGACCCCCATCTGCGTCACCAGCACGATGAGGACGCCGAACCAGATCGGATCGAAGCCCAGCCCGATGACCACGGGATAGAAAATCGGCACGGTCAGCATGATGAGCGCCAGGGCGTCGATAAAGCAGCCGCCGAAGAGGTACACCAGCACGATCATGAGCATGATCACGGCGTCCGGGAGATTGAGCCCGGTGATCCAGCTCGCGATATCATGGGGGATGCGGGAGATGGCGAGAAAGTGGCCGAAGACCGTTGCCCCGGCCACTATCACCAGGATCATGCAGGAAATGCGCGTTGTCTCGAACAGGGCCTGCACGATCCCCCGCCAGCTGATGGAGCGCCGCAGAACGGCGAACACCAGGGTGCCGAAGGCGCCGATGGCCCCGCCTTCCGTCGGGGTGAAAATCCCCGCGAAAAGCCCGCCCATGACCCCCAAAAACAGCAGCAGCGTTTCAACGGTCCCGCCCAGGGAAACCAGGCGCTCCCGCCACGAGGCCCGGGGCCCCGGCGGCCCGATTTCCGGGCGCAGGGCAGCCCAGATGAGAATGGTCGAGGTGAACAGCACAGCCAGCAGCAGGCCGGGGATTACCCCGGCCATGAACAGTTTGCCGATGGACTGCTCGGTCATGATGCCGTAGAGGATGAAAATGACGCTGGGCGGGATGAGGATGCCCAGACTGCCGGCCGAGGCCACCACTCCGGTGGCGAGATCCGGCTTGTAGTTGTAGCGTTTCATTTCGGGCAGGGTCGTGGCGCCCATGGTGGCGGCGGTGGCGTTGGTCGAGCCGCAGATGGCGGCGAACAGCGAACAGGCTCCCACGGTGGCGATGGCAAGTCCGCCCGGCAGGTGGCCGATGAATTTATAGGCCGCGGCAAACAGCCGCCTGCTCAGCCCGGAATGATAGGCAATCTGGCCCATGAGCACGAACAGGGGCACGACCGTGAGGCTGTAGGAATTGAAGGTGGAGAAAAAATCCTTGGCCAGCATGTTGAGGGCGGCGTTCCAGTTGACGATGGAGGCAAAACCGATCACACCGATGATGGCCATGACAAAGCCGATGGGCATGCGCGAAAAAATGAAGACGGTCAGGGCGGCGATGCCGATGAGACCGATTACCGTTGGCGACATATTCTTCTTTCAGGGCAGAGGGAAAGGGACATTGCCGGGAGACCGGTCAAGATCGCCGCAGATCGCGGTACGTGCGGATGTCGTGAAGGAACTCGACCGCCAGCACCAGGGCCAGCAGGCCGCAGCCCGCGGCGATGCCGAAAACAAAGGGATAGATGGGCAGCTGCACGGTCAGGGTGACCTGGCCCTTTTTCATCAGGTCGACGGCGTAGAGCAGGGACTGCCAGGTGATCAGGCCGAACAGGACGGCGGCGACCAGGGCGTTGACCGCGCCGGCCAGCGCCTGCACCCTGGGGGAAAAGCGCATGACGAGGAAATCGACGGCGATGTGGCCTTTTTCAACCGAGGTGTACCCCAGGGCAAAGGAGGCAACCACCGCGCCGAGGAGACCGATGATTTCATAGGTGCCGGGGATGGAATTCTTGAACAGGCGCAGCACGACATCCAGGGTCGTGAGCAGCATCATGAGGATCAGGGCCGCCGCGGCTATCCAGTTTGCCTTTTCGGCGGTTGCGATGATGTTTTTTTCCAGGCGTGTCATTGAGCCACCAGGGTTTCGCGGGTTTTGCGCACGCGGCGGGGCTGCGGGGGGCCGGTCCGCGGCCCCGCCGGCGGTCGGGGATTATTTTTGCCCGTGTTCCTTGAGCAGCCGCCGGATCTCGGCGATGGCCCTGTCGCCGGGGAGCCCCTTTTCATTGGCGCTGCTTATGTAGCTGTCGATGACCGGCGCGACCGCCTCCACCCAGCGCTGATTTTCCTCGGCCGGCAGGGTGACGATTTCATTGTTCAGGCTCAGGGCGTAGTCCCTGCCTTCCTGGTCAAGGGCATCCCAGGCATCGCCGTGCCTGTCGATCCACTCGGCGCTGACATCCGCAAAAACCTGTTTGAGATCATCGGGCAGCGCGTTCCATTTGTTCAGGTTCATGACCACGAACATGGCCGTGGTGTAGCCGATATCGGGGGTATCCGTGGTGTACTTGACCACTTCGGCCTGTTTCCAGCCTTTCAGGGTCTCTATGGGCGTGAACGTGCCGTCGGCAACGCCCCGCTGCAGGGCCTCGTAGGTTTCGCCCTGGGGCATGGCGACCGGGGTGGCGCCCAGGGCCTCGGTGACTTTGGCGCTGAAGCCGGTCGAGCGGATTTTCATGCCCTTCAGGTCTTCCATTCTGCTGACGGGCTTCTTGGTGTGCAGCAGGCCGGGGCCGTGGGCGTGCAGGTAGAGGACCTTGACCTCGTCAAGCGACGGGGGCTTCATGGCCTTGTAAAAATCGTTGGCAACCAGGGTGGCCACCTTGCCGGAGGGGTAGCCCACGGGGAGGTCAAGGGCCTCCATGATGGGGAAACGGCCGCGGGTGTAGGCGAAGCAGGACATGCCGATGTCGGAGATGCCGTTGACCACCCCGTCATAGACCTCGGGGGCCGGGGTCAGCGTGCCGCCGGCGAACACATCGATCCTGACGCGGCCGTCGGAGCGTTTTTCAATTTCCCTGGCCCAGGCCGTGCCGGCTTCCGCCTGGCCGTGCGCCGGGGGGAAGAAGATGCTGTAGGTGAGCTTGACCGCATCGGCGGCTTGAACAGGGGCGGGGGCCTGCAGTATAATGAAAGAAGCAAGCGCGAAAAAGAGGGCGGCAGATTTTTTCATGTGTTCCTCCATCCAAAAGGGTATTATGCGGATACGCGGAGCGGCGAGAAAGGGGAACGCGGCTTCCGGAAAAATACGTAAATCAGGGGCAGTTTATGGTATTTAGCTGCAAGTTGCAAGCACATATGCACCGCCCCGTCCTCCACAATCAACCAAGCAAAGGAAGAGATTCATGAAAGCCTATCAGGTGCGAATACCCGCGGAAAACCAGCCGGGCGTGCTGGCCCGGGTGACCGGCGTGCTGTCCCGCGAGAAATTAAACATCAGGGCCACCACCATATCCTCCTTTGGCGAACGGGGTTTTTTCAACCTGATTGTCGATGACCCGGAACGGGCGAAAAAGGTCCTGAACCGGGAGGGCGTCGAGGCCGAGCTCAGGGAGGTGGTGGCGGTCCTGATCACCGACCAGCCGGGCGGGCTGGACAAGCTGGCGCAGTTTCTCGCCACGGAGCGGGTCAACATCGAGAACGCCTATGGCTTTGTGATCGAGAGCAGGGTGCGGGCGGTGTTCGTGCTCGAGGTCGCCGACACGGCCCGGGTCAGGGAACTGCTGAAGAAGGCCGGGTTTGAGATCCTGTCGTCCCAGGCCATGGCCGATATCGAGCCGTTTCATTACATGAAATACTGAAGCGCCCCGCCCGGGACGCACTTGCCGCCGGCTGCTCATTTTGAAAAGCAGCCGCACCGCCCGGCAGCGCCTGCTTCCGGCGCGAAAACGGAGTGAACAGGCGGGACAGGGGAGATATGCCGGAAAAATACAGGCCCAAGACGCCTTGGGAAGTGGCGTCCGGCAGAGGAAGAAGGGACCGGCACCGGCGGCCGGGGCCGAGCCCGAGCCCCATGCCGGCGGCGGAGAAGCTGAAGCATTTCCTTTTTGCCCTGTTCGTTACCGCCATTGTTTTCCTCCTTTTCATCTCCTACTATTCGCTGTATCTCAATGAGCTGAAAAAAGGGAACGAGGATGTCGCCATTGCGGTCAGCCCGGTCCTCTCGGGGTATGCGGCGCAGCTCAGGGTCTTTCTGCCCGCGTCGTCCTTCCTGATGACCCTGCGGTACGAAATTCTGCTGAGCAACAACAGCGACCATGGGGTGGCGCTCCTCGGCTATGACCTGACGAGCACCATATCGGGCATCGAAGTCGCCTATCCGCAACTGCGGCAGGGACTCTATGACAGCGACGGCTCCGCGGTTGCCTTCCCGGTGATGATCGGGGGCGGGGGCAAGCGCAGGTTCGTACTGCGGTCGGCCGTCATCCTGCCGGTTAGCGAACGATCGTTTGCCGGTATCGAAGCGCTTGCCCGGATGGAAGACGGGCCGGATATCGGGCAGATAGCGGCGCTCCTGGCCGGGGAGGAGGGGTACAGGCCGGATGCGCGGCAGGATTTCCTCCTGACCTGGACAACGGGCAGACGAAACCTGTTTTCCCGCGCCTTTTCCGTGGACAACCTGCTTTTTCGGGCCGCCGGGGCGGATGGTTCCCTTTAGACAGGGTGCCCGCCGCAGGGCCGCCCGGCAAGGGGGCGGGGACGGCAAAAAGATGGCCTTTCCCCCGGCAGGGGTGTATACAGGGAAGGAAAACCGGCCCGGGCCCGCAACCCGGCGGGGAGGGCGGATCAAATCCAGGGGAGTCCCCGAATGAGAAAAAAAGGCCTGTCAATCCTTAAGAGGGCAACTGTGATGCTGTCCGCCCTGGCGGTCCTTGCCGGCGCAGACGCCGGGGCCGGACGGCCGGAATTACCCTTTTTCCTGATGGGCAGTGGCAACCTCCATCTCAAGAACCTCCGCAACGGCGAGGAAGCCCGGGTCAGCCTCCTCAACGCGGACGGTTCGCTCAACGACGAGGCCTTTGCCGAGGTCGACCGGGTGTTCGGCTATCCCGCCGCAACCATGGGTGACCACATTTCCCCCCGGCTGCTGTTCATGCTCAGCCATTTTGCCGACCGGGCCGCCCCCGGCCGGCAGATCATCATCGAGTCCGGCTACCGCAGCCCGGAGTACAACGACCGGCTCCGCCGCCGGGGGGGCAACGTGGCCCGGACGAGCACCCACATGGACGCCCTGGCCCTGGATTTCCGGATTGAAGGGGTGGACGGCAAGGAACTCTGGGAGATCGTCAGGGCGGAAAACTGCTGCGGGGTCGGCCACTACGGGGGCGATACCATTCACCTCGACGCCGCACGCCCCCGTTTCTGGGAAGCGGCGACATCGGGCACCGGCAGCCCCGAGCCCGATTACAATCGCCATGTCTACCTGTCCACCGACTTCGACCGCTACCCCCGGCGGGCGCGCATACGCCTCTCCCTTTCCGGGATCAGCACCTTCGGTTTCGGCATTGTCCCGGAGGCCTTGCTCTATGACGTCCGCGCCCCGGAAGAACCGGTTGCCGAGATGCCCATTGGCGCAGAAGGCAGCCCGGACTGCCGGATAATCGCCGACCGGAAAGCCGCCCGTTTCCTCACCGCGACCCTCCCCGCCGACCTGCCCGCCGGCCGCTACCTGATCAAACTGCGCTTCTGCCGCCAACCCTTCGAACAAATGCCCCCCGAAGCCCTGACCCGGGAAATCGAACTCTACAGGGACGCTATTGACTAAGTTGACAAACTCGGCCCGTTTTTCCGGCCCAACAACACCAAAAGGAGGAGAGCATGCCCCGCCAGGCGAGACTGGATGCCCCAGGGACCCTGCACCATGTCATGGTGCGGGGCATTGAAAAACGCCGGATCGTCGCCGACGAAGCCGATCGGGCCGATTTTGTCAACCGCATGGGGGAACTCGCCCTTGACAGCGGTACCGGCATCTATGCCTGGGCCTTGCTGCCCAATCATGCCCATATCCTTCTGCGCAGCAGCGATGCCGGAATATCCTTGTACATGCGGCGGTTGCTGACCGGCTACGCCATCCGCTACAACAAGCGCCATCAGCGCCAGGGGCATCTTTTTCAGAACCGCTACAAGTCCATTATCTGCCAGGAAGAAGTCTATTTTCAGGAACTGGTCCGCTACATTCATCTCAATCCGCTGCGCGCCGGCCTGGTTGCCGACCTGAACGAACTGGAGCGGTATGCATGGTGCGGCCACGGGGTGTTAATGAATCGGCGCCAGGCGGAATGGCAGGACTGCGGGTATGTCCTGTCCCGCTTTGGCAGGACCGGGACGGCGGCGCGCCGGCGGTATCGCAATTTCCTGGCTCAAGGGGTGAAGCAGGGGGGGTTGCTGGAACTTGCGGATGGCAGGCTGGTCCGATCGGGCGGCGGCTGGTTTGAGGTGCGATCCTTGCGGAGGGAGGACGAAGGGGAGTTTGCCGATGACCGCATACTGGGCACCGATGATTTTACCCGTCGGGTCCTGCGGGAGGCCGACCACCGCGCCCGTCGCCAATTTTCTCTTTTCGGGCGCAAAGAACGGGTGGAACGGCTGATCCAGGAAGCATGCGCAAGGGAGAAGGTCGACGACCGGGAGCTGCGGGCCGGCAGCAGGAGGGGCCCGGTGACCCGGCTCAGAAAACAACTTATCCGCCTCCTGGTCGAGGAGGAGGGCATGACCCTGGCGTCCACAGCCCGCCGCCTCGGCATCTCCACCTCGGCGGTGAGCAAGTCCCTCTCCCGGGGACGTAATTGACTACGTTGACAAACCCGGCTGTTTCCTTGTCCGACCTGCCTCTTCCGCCGAAAAACGGACAGAGGATGTGTCCCTGCCCGGATTTTCCGGCTCCAAGTCATTCTGGTGGTGCAGATTTTGAGTGAAATCCGCGCATGCCCCCCGGATGATCTTTCCATCAGCCTTCCCCCGCTGCAGATTTGCAATTGCAGCTCCGGGTCAGTCGCTGGTGCCGCCAAGGGGAAGTGGGCAGCAACGCGGGAAAGTCAACTCAGTCAATAGCGTCCCTCCTCAGGGCTGTTCATTGCTGGCCTGATGTGGTATTATCATTTGTTCCCCCGAGGGGAGCGACGGCCCGGAAAAAAGAACATGACTGACAACCCGAGGAGAGCCCATGAACCCCCTGGATAAACTGGAAGAGAAAATCACCGACCGATCCCTGACCCTTGGCGTCATAGGCCTGGGCTACGTGGGCCTCCCTCTCAGCCTCACCTTCCTCCGCAAGGGGGTCAGGGTCATCGGCTTCGATCTTGATCAGACCAAAATTGAGGCCCTTGCCCAGGGGAAAAGCTATATCAAGCATATCCCGGCCGATGAACTGGCCGGATACACGACCGACGGCAGCTTTTCGGCCACCAGCGACTTCAGCCGCCTCAACGAGCCCGACGCGCTGCTGATCTGCGTCCCCACGCCGCTGACCAGGAACCGGGAGCCGGACCTGCAGTACATCGAGGCCACCGGCCGGGCCATTGCCGAGGTCCTGCGGCTGGGACAGCTGGTGGTGCTGGAGAGCACAACTTATCCGGGGACCACCGTGGAAGTGCTCAAGCCGATTCTGGAACGGAGCGGCCTGGAGGCCGGCCTTGATTTCGCCCTGGCCTTTTCGCCGGAGCGGGAAGACCCGGGCAACCCCAATTTCGGCACCGCCGACATCCCCAAGGTGGTCGGCGGCATTGACCCCCGCTGCACCGATATCGCCGCCGCCCTGTACGCCGTGGCCATGAAGCAGGTCGTCCCCGTTTCCTCCACCCAGACCGCGGAACTGACCAAGCTGCTGGAAAACATCTTCCGCAGCGTCAACATTGCCCTGGTCAACGAACTCAAGGTGCTCTGCCTGACCATGGGCATCGATGTCTGGGAGGTGATCCGGGCCGCGTCCACCAAGCCTTTCGGCTATATGCCCTTCTATCCCGGACCCGGCCTGGGCGGTCACTGCATCCCCATCGATCCGTTCTACCTGACCTCCAAGGCCAGGGAATTCGACATTCCCACCCGCTTTATCGAGCTGGCCGGCGAGGTCAACTCCAACATGCCCTACTTCGTTGTCCAGCGGGTCATGGACGCCCTCAATGAGCATGGCAAATCCCTCAAGGGGGCCAAGATCCTGATGCTGGGAGTGGCGTACAAGAAGGATGTGGATGATGACCGGGAATCTCCGTCCTACAAATTGATGGAAATCCTGCAGAACAAGGGAGCAAGGATCAGCTACAACGACCCCCATATCCCCAAGCTCCGGCCGAGCCGCAAATACGATTTCGACCTGGCCAGCACGGAACTCTCCGAGGGAGTCCTGCTCGCCGCGGACTGCGTGCTGGTGGCCACCGATCATTCGTCGTACAACTATGATTTCATCCTCGAGCACGCCCGCCTGATCGTCGACACCAGGAACGTCTTCGCCGGCAAGAACACCGGCGGCAAGGTCTTCATGGCATAATTTCGCTGACGCGAAGGGGCGCTGCGCGCGGTTTACGGTTCGAGGAAAGAGGTGCGAGGTTCGAGGTGCGAGGTTCGAGGTTGGGGTGAGTTTCGCGAACCTCAACGTAACCGTTTGGAACTGTTGAGGTTCCCAGGTTCACCCCAACCTGTGACCTCAAAACCCCACATACCCCTGCGTAGCAACCTCAAGGCCTGCCGACTGCCGCCGCCTGCCGGATTTAGTCAACTTAGTCAATAGCGTCCCTGGGGCTTGACTTTTCTGGGTGATTTGGGCTATGTATTAAAAGTATGAAAGAGAACTGATTTTTAGCCTTAATTTGCCATGAAAGTAGTACAAATTTTATCTAATTTAGACGTCGTCCCCTCGGAAAGAATCGGAATTTTCATCACTTCCCCGTTGTTCACTCCGCTGGAGTGATCCCGGAAGCAGTTTTCCGGCCTGCAATTTTTCTGTTTCCTTTCTCTTTCCATGTGCGTGAAAGAAGCCGATTTCCGCTCATTTCTCCCTGGGCCCGGGCTGCCCAAGCCCACGCCACGGCCTGCCCCCTTATGAGCATGACATGATGATGAAGAATAAAAAGGGTGACCATGCATAATCAAAGCACCGGGCAGGGTCCTGCTCCGGCCGTGCAGCTGACCGAGAAGGAACTTCTCGACAGTTCGGCCAAGCTGCTCGAGGCCCAGCGGCTGACAAAAGTGGGCGATCTGTTCTGGGACGTGGAGACCGGAAAGGTCACCTGCTCCGGCCCCTTGTATGAAATGCTCGGCTACGAGGCCTCTGAACACATCGACTATGACCTTGTCGATTCGATAATTCTCCATCCGGACGACCGGGAGCGGGTGAGCCGATGGCTGAACGACGGCATCGCCTCGGGCAGCGACGAACTGCCGCCCTTCGAGTACCGGGTGATCCGCAATGACGGCGAGGCCCTGTACGTGCGCACCGTCGGCAGGATCCTGCACCAGCCGGGAAAAAAGCCGGTCATCTTCGCCACGGTCCAGGACATCACCGAGCACAAGGAAACGGAGGAGCGCATCCGGCGCAGTGCCCTACGGCTGAAGGCCATGGTCGACATCCTGCAGTTTCGCGCCCAGGGGGTGCAGGACTTCCTCGACTACGCCCTGGACAAGGCCATCGAGCTGACCGGGAGCAAGATCGGCTACATCTATTTCTATGACGCGGAGCACAGGCAGTTCAGGCTGAATTCCTGGTCCAAAAACGTGATGAAGCAATGTGGAGTCGTCGATCCCGGCAACTGTTACGAGCTTGGCAATACCGGAATCTGGGCCGAGGCGGTGCGCCAGGGCAGACCCATCCGTCTCAACGACTTCCAGGCCCAACACCCCCTGAAAAGAGGATATCCGGCCGGCCATGTCAGCCTCTCCCGCTTCCTGACCGTGCCCGTCTTTTTCGGCGGCATGATTGTTGCCGTGGTCGGAGTGGCCAACAAGGATTCTGACTACGGGGAGACGGATGAACTCGAGCTTTCCCTGCTGATGAACGGGGTGTGGAAGTCGGTCGAGGCCCTTCGCAGCGAAGAGGCGCTGCGCCGCATCGAATGGCTGCTGACCCCGAAGCCGACGGCCCCCCGGGAGGCGTCCCTGCCGCCCTACGGCGACCTGACCGCCCTGAATACGGCGGGACCGATTCTCAAGACGGTCGGCCCCCGGGTGCTGGCCGACGTTGTCGCCGATTTTCTCGACCTCCTGGACTCCTCGGCCAAGGTGTACGAGAAAAACGGCGATTATGCCCTGAACGTCTTTTCCTCCGGCTGGTGCCGCTTTCTCAACGCCGCTTCGCGGCGGCGCTGCGGCAGCAAAGACAATGGGGAGGCGCTGGCCGGAGGCAAATGGCTGTGCCATGAATACTGCTGGACCGGTGCTTCGAAGGCGGCCATTGAAACCGGCCGGCCGGTGGACAACGTGTGCGGCTGCGACCTGCGCATTCATGCGGTTCCGATCCGGGCTGGGGCGGAAATCGTCGGCTCAATCAACTTCTGCTACGGCGATCCCCCGCGCGGGCGGCACCGGCTGAGGGAACTGGCGGCCTGCTTCGGGGTCGATATCGAGGAGCTTCTCCTGCACGCCGAGGCGTACGAGAGCAGGCCGCCGTTCATCATCGAGGTGGCCAGGAAGCGGCTGGCCTCTTCGGCCCGCCTGCTGGGAGAGATGGTCCAGCGCCGCCGCACGGAGGAGGCCTTGCGGGAGCGGGAGCAGCAGTATCGCTACCTGTTCGAGACCAATCCCCATCCCATGTGGGTTTACGACCTGGAGACCTTGCGCTTCCTGGAAGTGAACAGGATCGCCATTGCCAACTACGGCTATACCAGGGAAGAATTCCTCCGCATGACCATCAAGGACATCCGCCCGCCCGAGGACGTGCCGGCCCTGCTGGAAAATATCGCCCGGATCACCTCGGGGATCGACCAGGCAGGCGTATGGCGCCACCGCCGGCAGGACGGCTCGATCATCTTCGTCGAGGTCACCTCGCATACCCTCAAGTTTGCCGGCCGTAACGCCGAGCTTGTCCTGGCCCAGGACGTCACCGAGCGCCAGCGCGCCACCGAGGCCCTGCGGAGCAGCGAGGAAAAATTCCGCAGCCTGTTTGCCAATCATGCCGCGGTCAAGTTCATCATCGATCCGGACAGCGGCGACATCGTTGACGCCAACGAGGCCGCGGCTGAATTTTACGGCTGGCCCCTGGAGGAGCTGAAGCGGATGAACATCACCCGGATCAACACCCTCCCCGCCGGGCAGGTCAGGCAGGAAATACAAAAGGCCCGGGGCCGGAAGAACACTCGGTTCAAGTTCCAGCACCGCAAGGCGGACGGCAGCATCGCCGATGTCGATGTATGCAGCAGCAGGGTGAACATCGGCGGCAGAGAATACCTGCACTCGATCATTTTCGACATCACCCGGCAGTGCAGGCTGGAGGAGCAGTACCGCCAGGCCCAGAAGATGGAATCCGTGGGGCGGTTGGCCGGGGGAGTGGCCCACGATTTCAACAACATGCTCAGCGTCATCATGGGCAACGCGGAAATCGCCATGGGAAAGGTGGACAAGGCGGACCCGCTGCATGACGATCTGCGGGAAATTTTCCAGGCCGCCCGGTACTCCGCGGACATCACCCGGCAGTTGCTTGCCTTTGCCCGCAAGCAGGCGATCAGCCCCCGGGTCCTGGACCTGAATGACACCGTGCAGGGCATGCTGAAGATGCTCAGGCGCCTTATCGGCGAGAACATCGACCTGGCCTGGCTGGCCAATCCGAATATCCGGCCGGTCAAAATCGATCCCTCCCAGATCGACCAGATCCTGGCCAACCTGTGCGTCAATGCCCGGGACGCCATCGCCGGGACGGGCAGAATCACCATCCGCACGGGCAATGCGGTTATCGATGAAGCATACTGCGCCGACCGCGCCGATGTCGCCCCCGGGGACTATGTCCAACTGCAGGTGAGCGACAGCGGCTGCGGCATGGACCGCGCCCTGCTCGACAACATCTTTGATCCGTTCTTCACCACCAAGGACAACGGCACCGGCCTGGGCCTGGCCACGGTGTACGGCATCGTCAAGCAGAACGGCGGGTTTGTCGACGTCTCCTCGGAGCCGGGAAGGGGCACGACCTTCACCGTCTATCTGCCCTGTCACGACGGCGAGCCCGACGCGGCGGAAAAAATCCGCGTCGAGGATATCCCGGCCCGAACGAGCGAAACCGTCCTCCTGGTGGAGGATGAAGTCCCGCTGCTGGAGATAACCCGGCGGATCCTCGAGAGCCTGGGCTACACGGTGCTGGGGGCGGAATCCCCAAGCCGGGCCCTGGAGCTGGCCGGCGAGCATGCGGGCCGGATCGGCGTACTGCTCACCGACATGATCATGCCGGAAATGAACGGCCGCGACCTGGCCGCCCGCGTCACGGCCCTCTGTCCCGGCATCCGGGTGCTGTGCATGTCCGGTTACGCCGCCGATTTCTTCGGCCCGGAGAACATCCTGGAACCGGGAATGAACTTCCTCCAGAAGCCTTTTACCCGAAATGACCTGGCCGCCAAGATGGGAGAAGTACTTGGAAAGGAATGATTTTCTTGACAAGTCCAGGTGTTTGCAACTATAAAAAATTCAATCATCCGATTTCTTTCTGAGGGACGCTATTGACTAAGTTGACAAACCCGGCTGGCGCCGGGAATTTGCAGTCGGCAAGTCTGCTGTCGGCAGGTTGGGGGGATGAAGTCTGCCGGCTTGTTTGATTAAAGAGCCCCTCACCCGGCCTTCGGCCACCCTCATCCTTCTACAGTCAAAATCATCAGCCTATGCTGCGAGATAAAGAGCGACTGCTTCTCAATTTCAACAAGGCCCTGGACCTGATCCTTGTCGCAGCCGCATTTCTCGCCGCTTATTTCATCAAAAAATACCTGCTGCCCGGCGAACTGAAAGGCCTGGCCGCCGAGCCCAACTATCTCCTCATCCTGGTGCTTGCCGTCGCCCTCCAGTACCTCACCTTCAGGGCTTTTTCCCTCTATGACTCCCTCGGGAGCCAGCGTTTTCATGACCTTGCCAACAAGATCCTCAAATCGGTGGCCGTCGGCATCCTGCTGCTGCTGTTCTGCCTCTATCTCGTCCATTACAATGAGGTCAGCCGTCTCCTCATCGGCATCTTTACCCTCCTGCTCATTATTCTGCTGACCGCCGGCAAGGCCGTCATCTATTTCTCCCTCCGGTACCAGAGGCAGAGGGACTGCCATGCCAGGAACGTTTTGATTGTCGGCTGCGGCAGGATGGCGGTGGAGGCGATCAAGGCGATTGCCAAGAATCCCGCCTCCGGCTACCGCATATTGGGGTGCCTGGAGGTGGAACCCTCGGGAAAAGACTCTCTCCCGGTGGGCGCCGAAGTCTACCGCGGGGTCAAGGTGATCGGCAGCCTGGACGACTATGCGTCCATCCTTCTCGCCCGCCCCGTGGATGAAATCATCTTCGCCCGCCTCCTCGACCGCATCGACAACATCACCGAAATCATCCGTTTCGCCGAAAAACTGGGTATCATCATCCGCATCATGCCCGATTTCCAGATCCAGCGGATCATGTACCGGCCGGAAACCGCCAGGATATTCATGGATAAGTTTGTCGGCATGCCCACCATCGTCCTTTCCTCGACGCCGGCGCGGGAGGGGGAGCTGGTTCTCAAGTCCGCCATCGATTATCTGGGCGCCGCCCTGGGTCTGGTGGCGCTTTCGCCCCTGCTGCTGGCCATCGCCCTGGCCGTCAAGGTTACTTCCCCCGGTCCGGTGCTGTTCACTCAGGAACGCTGCGGCCTGCACGGCAGGCTGTTCCGGATGTTCAAGTTCCGTACCATGTACGAAGACGCGGAAAAAAGGCTGGACGAGCTGAAGGATAAGAACGAAATGGACGGCCCCGTCTTCAAGATGACCAACGACCCGCGGGTCAGCCCCATCGGCAGGTTCCTGCGCCGGACCAGCCTGGACGAGCTGCCGCAGCTCATCAACGTGCTGCGGGGGGAGATGAGCCTGGTGGGTCCGCGGCCGCCCATTCCGGAAGAAGTGGAGCAGTACAAACCCTGGCAGCGCCGCCGGCTGTCCATGAAGCCCGGGCTCACCTGCCTCTGGCAGGTCAACGGCCGCAACGGCATCGACTTCGAGAAATGGATGCGCCTGGACCTGCAGTACATCGACAACTGGTCCCTGTGGCTGGACATGAAGCTCCTGGCCCAGACCGTCAAGGAGGTCTTCATGTTTCATGGAAGATGAGCCCAAATTTATCCACAGATTACGCAGATGACGCAGATTTTTTTGTGGTTATGACTGGGTTCGAGGTTTTGCGCTTGGCGCCTTTGGGTCACGGGATAATACTTGCCCGAAGGGCGGATGAGGGGAGCCAGCCCCAATCTGTGAAATCTGTGAAATCTGCGGATAAATGTATCCACAGATTACGCAGATGACGCAGATTTTTTTGTGGTTATGACTGGGTTCGAGGTTTTGCGCTTGGCGCCTTTGGGTCACGGGGTAATACTTGCCCGAAGGGCGGATGAGGGGAGCCAGCCCCAATCTGTGAAATCTGTGAAATCTGCGGATAAATGTATCCACAGATTACGCAGATTACGCAGATTTTTTTGTGGTTATGACTGGGTTCGAGGTTTTGCGCTTGGCGCCTTTGGGTCACGGGATAATACTTGCCCGAAGGGCGGATGAGGGGAGCCAGCCCCAATCTGTGAAATCTGCGGATAAATGTATCCACAGATTACGCAGATGACGCAGATTTTTTTGTGATTACCATTGAAACTCGGCAGATGTATTGCCGGAGCCATACCGTCTTCGCCAACCATGCACCTCGCCCCCTGGCGCCAGCCGGGTTGAGCGTCCCTCAAAGACACCTGTAAACTTTATGT
>Ga0209270_1002998_pt1 | contig 15761 bp, 13 predicted proteins | sample MTBAKSrepl1MetaG_FD_187456 | JGI IMG/M metagenome (GOLD analysis project Ga0209270, IMG submission 187456) | Enrichment culture microbial communities from Arthur Kill intertidal strait, New Jersey, USA, that are MTBE-degrading - MTBE-AKS1... | ecosystem: Environmental > Aquatic > Marine >...
TTCTTTGCCCTTTACGATTGCTTAAAACAAAAATAGAAAGAAAAATATTTTTTACCTAATTTATTATTTCCTTTGTTTTTCAAAGGTTTGCATTATTGCATATTTTTATGCGGAATTGCTGGTCTTTTAGTCCATTCACTTCATCACCATGATCACAGGATTTGATCCTTCACTCAATTTAGCTGCAATGTCTTTTAATTTGCCCTTCAATTCATCATTTTTATATGCTTCAACAAGTTGGTAAGCTTCTATAATTTGGAAGGCCGCAATTTCACAATTTACCGGATGCGAAGTCATATCCACTGTCTTTCTTTTTATATAGTCACCATTGATTACAGCAGGTTTGAATACAGCATCTTCCTGCCTGTCGTACATTAAATCATTCGTTGGAAATCCTCTCCCTTTTGTAAAGTCAAATACTTTTTTCATGGTTCTCATGAAATAAAAACGGTCAGTCAGGGTACCCATAGTAAGAAATATTTCAGGATCTGTGGTAGGGGATTTTACAAGAAACGGAATTAATTTATTCTCTTTGGGCACATAGTTATATACTGTATCAGAGGATGTTTCGACTAGTAGCCAATTGTCATGATGTGGAATTATTGAACCCACAGAAGTTACAACAACCGCACCACCTTCTTGCACAACAGGAGCTTTAATTACATCAAAAGGAATTGAAATATTCCGGGTAATACTTCCATCTTGCTTCGATATAATTGCATGGTAAGATTGATTTCCTCTATTCTCCCCTTCTTTGTAATATACAGACATATCGTAACGAATCAGGTTATCCCTGTCATAATTGAATATATCTAAATATTGAGCGCCCTCTGTATGTTTTAAACTTCGTTTGAACCTGCCGGATAAATCGTACACAAATATTTTTTTCGTCGAAGCACAATTGACAAATAATTCACTGTTATCCTCATCCAGTACAATCTCGTTTATACGAGTATACTCTTCGGGACCTTTACCCATTCTATTTATCTTTCTTAATGCTTTGCCGGAATTTCTGTCAAAAATAAAGATGTTCCCATCGTTGCTCCGGTTTTTTACTATTATATATTTGCTTCCTATTGCCAGTACATCACCCTGAGTAACAAATTCATCATTCGTTTCCAAAGGGATGTATTCTACATCCATAAAATCCTGAAGAATCAGCTCCTTCTCAGGATAACTTGCCGTTAAGTCAACTGTGATAAGGGCATCTTTTGTGCGGAAACCGGATCGCCTGCATCCTTCAATTCCTGCTGTTATAAACAGGATAATTGCCAATGCTGTTATTTGGTTTTTCATAGTAATATTAATATTTATAAGCTTCCTGTCAATTGTTTGTTTTAATGGTTCTTAAATTATTATAAATTCATGAAGTTAACTTCATAAATTAAATATAAATGTATGTGCAAAGATACTTTTCAGTATTGTCTATTGGCGTCCGGCACAGGATTTCAATTTTTTAATTTTACCAGCATTAATACCGGATTATCATTCTCATTAAGACTATTGGCGAGCCTTTCCAGCTCTTTTTTCTTTTCCGGGTATTTAGGAGTTGAATTTTTGAATTCTTGTGAAGCAACATGAATTTTAAGTTGAAAAGGTTGAACAGTTCCGGCCAGATATTCATTTTTATCGTCAGCATAATAAACATCCGGATTAAACACTGCTCCTCCATCAAAATTGTCCGGGATTCCACCTTTAACATCCCGCTTCCATTCGAAATAAGCAATATGTGTTTTATGTGTATTTTTTTCGATAAAAACATATGCAAATTTTCCTTTAAAGTTATACCGGCTTACCAAATAATGATTCGTTTCCATAAAACTATGTGGTGAATAAAACTCTAAAAGTTTTATAGGCAAATCGAGGGAAAAAGGCGGGTTTTGGTAGGTAGCCCGATGTTCCCCGGGTGTTATAATATAAGAAGTATGATAGCTTAAATCGGGAGATATTGTAAATATAGTATCACTATAATTAACCCAATATGATACTTCATCTTCAAACTTAAATATTCCACTCCGGGGACCAAGATGCGTTTCGAAAGACGGTATAATATTCCGTTTTCGGGAAACATTATGCCCCAATGTATCGGTAATTGTCCAAAGGTACTCGACATTTGCCCCCAATCCTTTTATTCCCATAAACAGATATTTGTTTCCCAGCAACTCCATTTGACTAAATCTTTGACCTGTATATTCAAATTTAAAATCCCGGATATAATTTCCTTTTGTATTAAAAACCGCCTGGTGTTTAATTTTTAAGTCATTTTTCTTTCAATTTGCTACTGTTTTTCTGTCTGTCCGTGCGTTGGAGTAAGCAAGCTCTTTGGCTGGTTTTGGTCTTGTGTTGGCTTTTTTGTGCGACCAGCCAATGTGCTTGACTTTGCGTAGGGAATCTAACCGGTTGCCCCCAAAATCGTTTTAATAATTGTTTTGCCCATCAAACTAATTATTCCACCTCTACGAGTATAAATCTCATCCTCCAATTTTTCCCAAAGGTCTCTATTCATGTATTCCTGTCTGACTTCTGATTTGACCCTTGGCTCTGCACTATTTTTTAAATAATCTTCTCTATCCCTATTATCAAGGATTTTCTGTCTTACATCGTACTTTTTAGATACCTCCTCGCAAATGTCTTTTATTACGATTGCATCTTCTTTGCTAATTTGATATTTCTGTTGTATTTCTGCTAATGCTTCTTCAATGGTTGCCCTTGGTGGGGCTTGTCCACCATTTCCAATTTTTAATCCAGTTTTTTTAGGCTCTTTAACTTTATACATATTTGCCCGTGAACCGTGAAATTTTACAGCCCCTTTCGTTAATTCAATATTCTTTAGCAATTGTTTTAATTCGCTTGTTTTGCCTTTTTTAATCAGCGTGTCAGCCATAACTTCGGCAAATACAATGAAGTTGTTTACTTTAAGTTCCAACACAAAAAATTGGGCTATGAAATAATACAGATTTACAAATCGGTTGAGCAGACTTATATAATCTTTCTGGTCATCAATTTTTGGTAGCTTGGTTTTGAATATTGTTCTGTAATCCTGATTTAAATTGCTTAGAAGTGCATCTGCCGTCGAATTACGTTTTCGGGCTTCTTCTTCAGCTTCCATGTAGGCAGTTATGTATTTTTCAATTTCAGATTCAGAAAATACTTCAGTTGCGATTATTTCTTTGTACAAGTCAGGTAATACATCTTTGTCCGGTTCTTTCTCTTTGTATGGAGTCCCTTTCCGGTGTTTATTGAAAGCTTCAAAAATTTTGTCGGAGTTGTTGGTAAAGTCAACTACTAAAATATCGTCTTGCTCCTTATCAACATGTTTCCTGTTTAACCTCGAAACTGTCTGAATTGCATTTACTCCATTTACTGCTTTATCTAAAAACATAGCTGAAAGTAACGGTTGGTCAAAACCTGTTTGAAATTTATTGGCAACTACCAATATTCGATATTCATCCAAATCGAAAACATCTTCAATTACTTTATTTTTATGTAGTGTGTCTAACTGATTGACTTTTACTTCTTCAATCGATTCATTTGTTTCCGGGTCGGTATAATCGCTAAATGCAAACAACGCTTTATAATCTGCCCCTTTTTCTTCAAGAATTGTTTTGATGATTTTGAAGTATTTTAAACCGGCAGGACGAGACGAAGTAACAACCATTGCCTTTCCTTTGCCATTCGCAGCGTGCAGAACTTTATCCTCAAAGAGTTTTACGATCACTTCCGATTTGTATTGAATCAAATCATCATCGTTAAATGCAATTGTTTTAAGCGCCTTGCTTACAACTCCGCTCGGAAAATCCTGATCGTCTTTTTGTTTTGGAATATAATTATTCCCAAAACTCAGGTTATAAAGTGTTTCGTAGGAAATAATGTTTTGGGCAACGTCGAGAATATAACCTTCTTTAATTGCTTCTTCTTCGCTGTAAGTATCGAATGGTTCTCCAAAAAATGAAACTGTTTTCGGTGTTGTTGTGGCAGTGAAAGCTACAAAAACCTGATTGCTGGTATCCAGATTTTTTAATTTTTCTTCAATTTCATTTTCAGTGTCTTCTCCTTCTTCAATGTCAGGTTCCTGTTTGTTAAAATATTGACGTTGTTTCAATGCCATTTTCCCGTCTTGCGAACGGTGGGCTTCATCAATCAGGAATGCAACTTTTCTGTTTTTTAATTCTTCACTCGATTTTAGTTTATCCTGAATATGACCAAACTTTTGAATGGTGGTAACAATTATTGCCCGGTTTCTGTCCAGAAAATCTGCTAAATCACCAGAACGTTTTGTGAAATTTATTTTTGTACCCAAATGAGCGAATTTTTCTAAATCATCTTTTACATTTTTATGTAAACTTCGGCGGTCGGTAAGGATGATTATATTGTCAAAAACTTTATTGTTCTCGTCCGTGTAAAGGCTATCCAGTAAATCCGACATCCACGCAATTGTCAGTGTTTTCCCAGAACCCGCTGAATAATTAATCAAGTATTTTTTGCCAAGTATCTTGGTTTCATTAACGTGAGCTTTTACATTTTCAGCAAGTTTTTTACTTGCTCGTAATTGATGATAACGTGGGAAAATCGTGTAAGATGGCGTTGAAATGATTTCGCCATGTTCGGTAATTTCTTCTTTGGCAGGAACAAAAACCAAATAATGTTCTAAATATTTGACAATGTTTTCTTTTGAAAGCGCATGCCGGTACAAATGTTCAACAGGATATTCGCCTTTGGTTTCGGCTTTGTTTACCAGTTCCGCATTAAACCAGCGAAAATTGTGTTCCGAATTTGGATTGGTGGCAACCTTAATTTCTGTATTGCTCGAAGCCACGTACAGAAATGGCATTTTGTACATTTTGTTCGCCAAATCGCGTGTGAGGAAACTTTCAAAGATGGCGTCCTCACAGATTTGCCCTTCGTCTTCGTGCTTTAATTCAATCACAATTATCGGCAATCCGTTTAACCAGATTACAAGATCAATACGTTGCTGTGTTAGTCTACTGTAATAATATTCTTTGGTGAATGAGTAAATATTTTTCTGATAATTTTCTTCCTGTAATTTACTGGTTGCCGACCGTGGTTTTGGCTTGTACAATTCTATTTTGGTTCCCTTTACCATCAAACCATCACGGATAACAAGCCAAAGGAGTTTTTTCGAAAGTTCGTCTTTTAATGCTTTTATAATTTCAAGGTTGGTATCGGCTCCGTAGTTTTCTTTAATGGTTTCGTATTTGTCGGCTTGTGTGGCAATAATAAAAGAAACAAGATGTTTTTCAATGATGTGGTATTCCTTGTCGGTAAAATCGTTATTAACCAACGGAATATATTTGTGCTCCCGTTCAAGGAAAGCGCAAATGTGGTCTTGAAATAATGTTTCCTTATTGCTTGACATCTTTTTTCTGTTCAATCTGTTTTAAAAACCGGTCGAAATCCGATTCAAATAATTTATCCTGCACAACACGGAATTTTTCATATTCGCTTTCGGCTTTTAGTTTTGCTTCGAGCATTGAAATTTTTCCCGAATCGCGAAGGATGGGATAATCGGATAATTCAAGGAATTTGACTAAGAAAAATTTCCAGTCTTTCATGTTCATCACCTGACGGTTGATTGCACGTGTTTAGGCTAAATCGAGGTACGCGCTCACGATGCGTTCCAATGCTTTCAGGTGTTCTTTGTTCAGGTAGTTTTTGGCTATCGAAACATCGCCTTTCAGGATTTTACCATCGGGGGCTTGTTTCCATGTTTTTAAGCCCATGTTTATTTTTTCGGCGTCGGTTTCGGTGTAAATAATTTCGGCAGCCGTTTTTCCGGTAATTGCCCAATGTAACTTGTTTTGCACGGTGGCAAAAAACTGTTTGGTAATGTTGGCACGGCTGTCGTAGTCGGCTGAAAGTGCGTAAATATCGGTTATTTTCTGGTACAGGCGGCGTTCGCTCAGGCGGATTTCGCGCACCCGTTCAATCATCTCGTCGAAATAGTCCTGACCGAAATGTTTGATTTGTTTCAGCCGCTCATCGTCCATGGCAAAGCCCTTGATGATGTATTCGTGCAAAATGCCGGTTGCCCATTTGCGGAACTCGATGGCGCGGTGCGAATTTACCCGGTAACCCACCGCAACAATTGCCCGGAGGTTGTAATATTTTACCTCCTTTTCCTGCGTTTTTCCTTCTATCGCGCCGTGTTGGGTGGTTAGTCGGAAATTCCGACACACCACATTTTCATCCAGTTCGCCATCGGCAAATATCTGTTTCAAATGTTCGGTTATGGTACTCCTGCCTTTTTCAAAAAGCTCGGCAATGAGTTTTTGGGTAAGCCACAGCGTTTCGTCTTTAAAGAATACATCGATGTTTACCTTGCCATCGGCAGTTTGGAAAATGACAAAGTTGGGGAACTTCTGCAACCCGCTGTTTTCGTTATGTTTTTCGATATCTGCCATGTTAATTTACTTTTTCAATTTCTCCCTCCCAAACCTGTTTTTTGCCGGTTACACATTCGTGAATCAGGCTTTTTCGGTAGGATTGAAGGGTGTTGATTTGGTTGTTTATGTTATCGAATAATATCTGTATTTTTTGATTCAAACTATCAAGTTGTTCTTCAATTTTTTCTTGCTCAGATTTGGGGGGCAATGGGATTCTGAACCTTTTGATTGATTCAAAACTTAATCCTTCTCTTCCGCTTCCTGTAAATCCAGAAAATATTTGAGCCTGTCCTATTTCACTTCGAATCAAGTAATAAAGGAATTTTGTTCTAATAAATTGGAATGGTCTTAAAATACAAACATGCTGGTTTACGTTTGCTTCGTCAGAACTGACATAATAAAAACATCTACCCAAAGAAGCACCTGTAATATTTAATAGAACATCACCATTTAAGAGTTTTGAGTTCGACATGCCATCGTGAATTTCCTCAGTAATACAGACAACTTCGGATAAATCCAGTTTATCAAATCGTATGTTCTGGCTTCTAATCAAAGGTATTCCTTCGTCAACATAAGTAGTTGAACCTCCTTTTGGCGTTACTCCACTATTTATTTTTGAAAGAACAGATTTTAGCCTAACAACTTTCCAGTGTTTGGGGATTTCTTTAAACCAATCGAAACCACTTTCTTTCTTAGGAATTTCTTTATCAATTCCCGTGGTAATTATCTCTTTAACTTTGGAAGAAAAATACCCCTCAATCTTCTCCAACTGCTTCTGCTTAATTTCAATAATGTTGTCAATTCGCTGGCAGGCTTTGTCGAGGTAGTCGGCTATGGCACGTTGCTCGGGGAGTGGGGGAATTGGAACTTTTGAAGTTAAATAATAAGTGACATTCAAATTCTGTATTCCGGTAGTTTGTTGAACGTATGGAAAATTTAAATTGCTATTATAAAGTGTGGAAAAAAGGTAGTTTGCAAATTTCAAATCAATAGTATTATCAAATTCAATTTTTGCCATGAAGTTTGAACAAATCGCGTCAAAGTCAATTCCTTTAGGATAACCAACTCTGCCTACTAATTGCTTTTCTCCGCCCCCGGATTTTTCAATCACAACGCAGCGGTCTGTAATTTGGCGTGATTTAAAAGAACCATTTTTAATTTTTCTGATTGTTAAATCTTCAAATCTAAAATATATATCTTCCAAGTCAGCTACTCGAAGAACTACAATATTTTCACCGTCACTTTCACTTTCCGGGTCATTCCCCCAATCACCACCAACAACAGCAGTGGTTTTGTCTTTAATTCTATCAGGTTTCCAGTGTTTGGGAATTTTCCCCAACCATTCAATGCCGCTGTCTTTATAATCGTATCTTACCATTACAATTCCCTGATTTCGTTCAACAATTTTTCGGCTTCTTCTTCCAGTTTCCAGAATTCCTTAATCAGGTCGTCGCTTGGAATGGGTTCCTGGTATTTGTAAAAATATTTATTAGGCAGAATTTCGTAACCCAATTGGTCATATTCTTTCCAGGTAATAATCTGGTAGTCGATTTCTTTGGCTAAAAAGGCATTGATAAATGCTTTTTTGTCATTCTGTGTGCGGTCGAAAGGAATGTATTCGTTATCGACAATGTAATGGCGGTGGTAATATGAAATTGCTTTCGATCGCTGCTCAAACCACAGTTTGATTTCTTTTGCTGAATCTTGTTTTAATTCATGCACCTTTTTCTTAATCTGTTCAACAACCATTGTTTCCATTGGTTTTTTGCCGTCGTATTTAAAATGAATGGGGATGCTTTCGTTTTTTTCAAACGGCGAAACAATATCGATGAGCATTTCATAATCGCCGTAAAGTTCAAACCGTTTTTTGGCGTTGGCATTGCTGAGTTTCACTTCAAAATCTTCATTAATCCAAATTTGTTTGCCGTTTTCGTCTTCCTGCCAAAAAACGACTTCAACTTTGTGGTATGCAAAATCCTTGATGTGGAATAGTTTTGAATGTTCAGTTTCTGTCCGGTTTTCAAATTGTTCGTTTATCCATCTACGGTGTTCGTTGGTAATCCGGTTCCGCTTGTTCCCAAACGATTTTGGTTCTTTCTCGAATTGCTGGCGGGCATTGATAATTAAAACCTTGTCTTTTTTGCTTTCAGGCTTATGGTTGCTAAGCAACCAAATGTAAGTGTAAATGCCCGTATTGTAAAACATTTGGTCGGGTAGCATGACAATGGTGTCTAACAAATTATGTTCTAAAATGTACCGTCGGATTTCACTTTCGCTTTGGGTTGCGTCGCCATTGCTCAAAGGCGAACCATTGAAAAGGATTGCGATTTTGGAACCACCTTTTTCTTTCGGTTTCATCTTTTCAATCATGGTCATCAGAAAGAGCAAAGCACCGTCGTTAACAGGTGTCAAATATCCTTTGTAACGTGAGTCCTTTAATTTCTCAACATGATTTTTGTATTCACTCCAATCTACACCAAAAGGCGGATTTGAAATCATATAATCAAACTCAGAACCTGCATGCAGGTCGCCAACTTCGTCAATGCTTTCAATTTCCGGAATCAATGAATTGCCGTGTGTGATGTTAACATGGCTTTCGCCTTTTATTATCATATCGGCTTTGCACAAGGCATAGTTTTGCGGTAAAAGTTCCTGTCCGTTTAACAAAACGAGGTCTTCCACATTTTTCAGTGCTTTCCCCGATTTTGCTTTGTCTGCAAGGTGTTCTTTTGCAATTGAAAGCATTCCTCCGGTTCCACAAGCAGGGTCGTAAATCGATATGGCTTTGGTTGCTGTTTCGGGGTCAAAGTCAATTTCCATCAGGTCAACCATAATGCGGATTATCTCACGTGGAGTGAAGTGTTCTCCGGTGTCTTTGGCATCGTCCTGTGAAAAAAGCTGCAACAGGTTTTCGTACACATAACCCATTTCAATATTTGAAAGCCGTTTTGGGCTTAAATCTTCTTCGGCAACCAATTGAATGATGCTTGAAAGCCGGCTGGCTTTCACCATTTGTGTAACCCAGTTCCTGTAATCAAACTTGTCAATTATATCGTCGATATTGGAACTGTAGCTATTTATATAATCTCTGAAATTTGTCTCAACCTGAGAAGCGCTTTCGTCAAGAATTCCTTTTAAAATCCAGTTTGATTTATTGTAAAACGGTTCGTTTTGTTCCTGAATTTTTATTCTTTTTTGAAGTATTTCATTGTCGATGTTTGGTGTTTTTGCAAGAATTGCATTTTTAAAAGCCTCACGTTTTTCTTCTAAAACGCATTCAATTCTTCGAATCATTATCATGGGCAAAATCACCGAAGGATAATCCTTTGCTTTAAACTTTCCTCTCAGCTTAATTGCACCTTTCCAAACTTCCTGTGTCAGATTCTCTAAGCGTTCCTTATTTATCATGAATTTTAAATCTCTTTATTATTTTAAAAATGAAAAGCCTAAAAATACAACAAACCTGTCGAAAAGCAGGGTGCGAAAGCAAGAAAACAGCTCTTTTGCAAACTTTGGTTTTTTGTCGGCTTGTGCGGTTTGCAAATGTGCTGTTTTGTGCGTTGGCTATTCATTATTTAGTTTTTATTTTTTGTCTATTAGTTGCAAATTTTCTGTTCGTTTTTCTGTCCTTTTACACTTGGCGGTAACGTCGGAATAAAACAAGCTATTACATTTATTTCTCTCATGCCAATTTGGGTTATTCCCTAAATCCGGCGATATAACCCAACTTCTTTTCTAAATAATGTCATCTATCGCTTTCCTGGGTTCGATGCAGAACTGAGCCTTATGTGAGGTTTTTTGGTCAATGACATAATTTTTTTTACATGTGTTAAAAGTAGGAAATGTTAAAACAAAATAAAATAGCAACATAAAAATGATTTTCTCACATCCGCAAAAAAATAACTGACGATCATTATGAAGTCTATTTCAAGATATTTTGTGTTTTTTACCAATTATAAAAAATATTCCTCCAAATAATGGGACTGATTGAGCTAAAAACATCTTAGTAAATTAATTTGTCTAAATATTTTTATCAGAAGACGATTGATAAAGTTAGTTCACCTATGGGCGCAGTTGAAACAAAACATTCGCCTTTGGAATTTTTTGAATGTTTTGAGTATGATACTTTACAGAACATCATTTTTTTCTAAAAGCACAAAATATTGCACCTGTTGTTCCAACTAAAATTCACTGAATACAAACCAGAAATGCTATACCCATGGCAATACCCTCACTTATATATTCAGTTTTGTCTATTTTATCAAGAATAAAAATTACAAGAAATTCCAGTAAAAGGATACCTATACATACTATAGCCAGGATCGTTATGAGAACTTTGGCATTCCATACAACGTCCGTGGCAGAAAAATTTAACGGAGCTCGTAGCTGTATCAGTTGAATGCGGTATGCCTGCACAATCGAAGAATGTTTTACTACCTGCTTTTAAATTCGGAGAGAATACACTTCGGTCATTTGGGTAATACCATTTTAAAGATATATTGTCTGTTCCTCGTTGTGAGACACTAAGCAAAAAGTTGCCAAGCCAGGTTTTTCTCCGTTTTTATAAAACTCAAAACATATTTAAGCAGGGAATAGTCATTTGATGTTTCTGTAAAGAAATATCCGGTTATTTCGGTTAAAATTTTTCAAGTTAGCATTTAGCTTCTGTAAAAATAAAGGCATCGGAATTATTGCAAGGTAAGGATACTTTTATTTATTTCTTAAATGCAGGAGCCAATTTTACAATTATCCCAATGGCCGGCTATATTGAGTGGCGCGTAATTCTTTAACCTACAGAAATGTAAGTCCAATTTTCCTGTTTAATCCTTTTTCAAAAATTCTGATTAGTGTTGATAATTGAATATTTCCACGGGCATTCTCAATTCTTGAAATATAACTCTTTTTAGTTCCTGCTTTTTCAGCCAATTGTTCCTGAGTCATTCGTGATTCTCTCCGTGCTTCCTTAAGCATCTCGCTAACTATAAAAAGAGTTGCATTCTCTTCGTATTCATTACGACTATCTGTGCCAATTTCCCCATGTTCTCTCTCTATCAACTCATCAAAAGTCTTTATTCCTTTATAGTCTGTCATTGCTTGTTGATTTTAGATTTAAAATACTCTCGTTTAAGGCGCATTGCTTTTTCAATCTCCTTTTTTGGTGTTTTTTGTGTTTTTTCTGAAATCCGCTGAATAAAACAACAAGTTTCTCTTTGTCAAAACAACAAAAAATCCTGTAAATATTGGATTCGAATTCAATCCGTATTTCGTAAAGTCCTTCGTATCCACTCATTGGCGATAAGAACTTAACCGGTACTTTTTCCACTTGCTTTATCAGCTCTAATACATATTTGATTTTCATTTTCACCTTAATCTGAAGAGGTGCATAGAAATCAAGGAAATGGTTTTCGTAAAAAATTATCTTTCTCGCCATGATGCAAAGTTATCTTAAAAGATAACAAAAAGCAACTTTTTTATACGAAATATACGTTGGAATTCGATTATATTATGCGTCACAACGTTTTGGAGCTTACTGTTAGATGGGGATTTTGGCAATGAACTTTCCAAGTAAAAATTTCATTAACCTCATCTCTGGCATACAAAATACTGTTCCACCAATGACAGCAACCACTCCTTGGTATTACTTGTCTGTTTTAAAACAATTCATCCAAATAATAGGATTGATTGGGCAAGATATTTTCGCAAAGCTGATTTGTCGAAATATTTTAATCATAAACTGATTGAATAAAATTAGTTCACCTGTGGACGGGTAAAACAAATATGTTTTCAAAATATATTTAGTGTGGTACCACTAATTCTTTAGTCTCATCAGCATCAACACCGGGTTATCATTCTCATTAAGGCTATTGGCCAGCTTTCCCAACTCTTTTTTCTTTTGCTATAAGTTTTGAGTTCTTACCATAGACATACTGCCTATTTTAGTTTTATTATCGCAATAACAGGGTTGTCATCGTATTTGACCTTTCGCATTTGCTTTTTCCAGCTATCATAAGCTTCCGGTTTATCCTCTGTATCCGTTTTTTCAAGTTCTTCCAGTAACTTGAGAGGACTGACCAGGGAAATCAGAAATTTCTCCGAGCACTGGTTCTCCGACTTTATTCTTAGTTCCATACCGCTAAGCATGTCATCGTAAATATAAGGGGCAGTATATCTTTGGGTAATACCTGTATCAAATGTATGAGTATAAATGGCGTTCAGGTCATTACCTGCCCAGGTTTTCTGAAAAATAAAAAGCTTGTTTTTTCCTTCAAGAAGGTTTACTTTTTGATAATTGGCAGCCAGCTTTGTAAATTTATTAAAATCCTGATCGTGATAACTTTTAATCAATACCTCATGGGGCAACAATTTATCTTTTAGGTTGAAAACATAGGCTGCTTTTTGTTCCCCGTTGGAAACATTCCAGACCGTATCGTTAAAATAGTTCGAAAAGAGGAGTTTGTTACCGCTTACCTGGAAATAGGTATCAAATGTGTCATAAATTGAATACCTATCCGGAAGAATATCTAAATTCCCAGGACGAATTACATTGTCAGGCATCATGGTATGGTCATAGAATGTTAACTCTCCTTTTTTCTGATTATACCAAACAACATGTCCATTTGGAGTTAAGCTGAAATGTGTCAATTGATTTCCTACCTGTATTTCTTCCTGAAATTTTCCATCCAGGGTATATTTAATAATTGACCGCTTGCCTGTTGAAGTTAATAAAATGGTATCTTCTTTCAATTCAAAATCAAAAATCATCAGGTATTCGCCCGGCCCTTTACCGTTTGTTCCAATTTGCCTAATAAACCTGCCGTCTTTTTTAAATAAGAATATCTTTTTCCAGTCGGAAATTACGATTAAGGAATCGTTTATCCGTATTCGTTCCCCTTTTCCAATTAATGACATTTTAATGGTTTCTAATGGAATAAATTTAACCTCGCTTGCTATAGAGGAAGTTGTCAAATCTCCCTGTACCTTGTCAGGAAGGTCGATATTGTAAGGATATTTAATATCTTCTTTAGCGATAAGTATCTGTGTGGAGTTGTTACTATCTTTTTTTGAGGTACATCCCACCCCAATAAATAAAAATATAAAAACCGTTAGTAAAAGATTTTTTTTCATTAATAAATTTCTTTTGACAAAGAGTTGTGGTGGTTTAATACCATTTTTTAAATTTTCCATCCATATGTGTGCATTATTGAAAAACAATGGTACCTATAATAAAATCAAAAATTAGAATTATTAACTGATTCTTCATTGTAGATAAATGACAATTTAGTTCACCTTGGAAATTTGTTGAACTAAATGAATAAAGCAATCCTCGGAATGGCTCCTAATTTTTACCCAGATATGATTTAATAACTGATATGAATTCTTTCATTTCATCAAACATTCCCAGGACGATTTCTTTTTCAAATTCCACATATATATCATAATCACCTTTGGTCCGGCGGTTATATGCTTTATTGATTATTTTTCCATATTTAGTATCTATCAATCCGTTATATATAAACGTTTTATTGAACCATCCAATTAATTGCGTATGTTTTGATGTTTCAAATTCATTAGCTAATCCCAATGCCAACAACGAATAGAACATCCCGTAATAAATCCTGTTAATCGCTGAGCGTAACCTGTCATTATCAATTAATAATTTTACATCATCAATTGTATCTTCCGCTTGTTCTAATCGGTATAAAATCAAATTTTCCCTATCTTCCTTTTCTATTGTCATGCGTAAATACCTGATTTTATAGCATTAATAAAAATAGGTTGTTTCCCGCGTATCGTTTTCAATTCATCATCTGAAATAATATGAACATCTAATAGAATATCATGTTTTAAATCAATATCATAACATAAATCCAGAATTTTATTTTCATCTTCTCCCGAATAGTCTTTTTCTAGTATTATTAAAACATCATAATCTGAAAATTTATTAGAATCTCCGCGGGCACGGGATCCAAATAAAACAATGTCTTTAACAGAATTACCATAATTTTTAATCAAATGGCCCTTCAATTCTGATAATATTACTTTCTTATCTGTGCTCATCGATTTATTTTTTTTATAAAAATACAAAAAAGAATGCAATGATCAGAATTAATGATAATCGATGATTTCTTTGATAAATTTGATTCACCTTTAGGCGGAGGTGAAACAAATATCTTTTCACAATTTGTATAGTGTGGTATCATTAATTCTTTAATTTTACCAGCATCAGCACCGGGTTGTCGTTCTCATCTAAACTTTTTGCCAGTTTCTCAAGGTCTTTTTTCTTTGCGGGGTATTTTGGGTTAGAATGCTTAAAAGCTTTACTGGAAATAAATTGTTTCAATTCAAATGCATTCACCCATCCAAGTAATAATGAATCACAAACGGTATAATTTGGCATAAAATTTATCCCTCCGTCTATATCATTTTCGACACCGGTTGGCTCAATTTGATCTTTTATTTGTGTCGGTGTAATAAAGAAAAACTCTCCGGACTGTTTGTTAAATAAACCGATTATTTCATACTGAATCTTTAATTCATTAATCCCTATATTCCTGTAAAAATCAAAGGGATAATTTTTCATAAATGAAGTCTTGACAATAATGTATACTTTTGATTCAAATATTTTATGAATCCAGATACTTTCCTGATATCTTTCTCCAACTTTTGAAACAGGTAATCCTCTGATATAATTCGGTGTACCATAATCTCCCCTGTTTATTATATATACCGGATTCAGTTTTTCCTTTTCAATTTGCCATATTGTGTCATTTAATAGTTCTTTATAACGAATATTTCCATTATATCTATAAAAATTTGCAGCGTAATCTATTAACGTTGCTACCGGCTTGTTTCTTTGGAAAAAAGTGGTGTTGGCATATTTTTTTAATACCTTACCGTTTCGGTTTATAAGAGCGATTCGATTTTTTTGAACTCCTGTTTGATTTGGAATTTGTATTAAAAACGTTGAATCACTCAATACAAAATAGTTTTCAATAAATTTCTGCGTTGTAAAACAATCTAATGATTTAATTTCTTCTTTAAAATTATTTAGATTATCAAAGATCATTAATGTATTACGAATAGGATCAGGTATAAAAACTTCATTATTTAGTATTTTTGGCTGCCCTGCAGAACGATATTCTCCCGGGCCATTACCCTTTCGGCCTATTTTTCGCAAAAATCTACCTGAACGATCAAATAAAAAACATTGTTTTGTATCGTATATTAAAATATAATGATCTGTAATATCAATAAAGTTTCGGCGCCGGTCTGAAACGGTACCAATTACCGGTTTAAAATGATACCACCCTTTCAAGACACATGTCAAGATAAGAAAATTAATAAAAAGACATAACT
>Ga0209270_1003001_pt1 | contig 15745 bp, 20 predicted proteins | sample MTBAKSrepl1MetaG_FD_187456 | JGI IMG/M metagenome (GOLD analysis project Ga0209270, IMG submission 187456) | Enrichment culture microbial communities from Arthur Kill intertidal strait, New Jersey, USA, that are MTBE-degrading - MTBE-AKS1... | ecosystem: Environmental > Aquatic > Marine >...
AACCGTTTTGCCGCCGAGTTGCTAATGCCGGCGATATGGGTTAAGTACTACCTACGCTACTGGTCCATGCAGGTGCTCGCCGACACCTTCGGCGTCAGCAAACCGGCGGTGGCAAGGCGCCTGCATGAACTCGGCTTCTACAGAAAGATCGGGAGATGAGATCCGAATGAGGGGCAGGCTCAGGCAGCGCGGTGAGAAGCGGTATGCGCTCATAGTTGAACTCGGCCGGGATGAGTACGGCGTGCGGCGCCAGACGCAACGTGCGTTCTCTGGCTCAAAGCGCGAGGCGCAGAAGGCCCTGGCGGACTTTGAGGCCGAGATCGAGCGACGCATGGTCCAGACCGAGCGGCCGCCGGAGATGGCCCTTGGCGCCTATCTTGACCAGTGGCTCGAGTCCTACGGCAGAACGCAACTGCGGGCTACCACCTATGAGAGCTATGAGGTGATGGTCAGAAGGCACATCAAGCCGGCCCTCGGCAAGGTCAGGCTGAGCCGACTCGCTCCGACGCAGATCCAGAAGCTCTATGCCGAAAAGCTACAGGGCGGCCGCGCTGACGGCAAGGAGGGTGGACTATCACCGCGATCGGTGCGCTACATCCACGCCGTGCTGCGCGAGGCCTTAGGACACGCGGTCAAGTACGGCTACCTCGCCCGCAACCCGGCGACGGTGGTGGATCCGCCGCGACAGCCACGCCGGCAACCCGCTGTGTGGACGCCGGAGCACGCCCAAGCATTCCTCGCGTTCATCCAGTCGGACGACAAGGCCAGGCGGTGGTACCCTCTCTACCTGCTGGCGCTGCTGACCGGGATGCGGATCGGCGAGCTGCTCGCCCTGCGTTGGGCGGACATCGACCTTGATCGCGGCGTGGTGCATGTCAACCGCACTCTGCAGCGCACCAAACAAGGCCTGGCCTTCGCTGAGCCCAAGACTGACCGATCGCGGCGAGCGGTGCCGATCGGAGGAGCTGTTGTGGAGGCCCTGCGCAAGCACCGTGTCGTCCAGCTGCAGCAACGTCTCCTCGCCCTGCCTGGCGAATGGCAGAGCCTCGATCTCGTCTTCACCGTCGCGCACGGCGGGCCAATCGTACCGGGTCAACTTGAGCGACACTTCAGCCGGATGATCGCCAAGTCCGGCCTGCCCAAGGTGCGCTTTCACGATCTGCGCCACAGCCACGCCACCCAGCTGCTGATGCTTGGTGAACATCCCAAGGTGGTCCAAGAGCGCCTAGGCCACAGCCAGATCAGTGTGACCTTGGACACCTACTCGCACGTCCTGCCGTCGATGCAGAGGGAGGCGGCGGAGAAGGCGGAGAGGTTGGTGCTGGGCAAATCCTAGCAGGCCCACCACAAACCAGTGCTCGGTTGCACCCACCGGTGCACTGCACAAGCTGCTCAGCATTCTGTACGCGTTACAAGTAAGTCTAGCATCACAACGCCAGATTCGACTGATAGGGCCACCAACAGCGAAGTCGTCTGTGCTACTGGCTCACTTCTCTGAGCCGCACGATCGTGTCTCCCAGTACTTGTCTCAGTTGTGGCAAGTCCGCGACACCGAGACCACCTGCACCGACCTTGACACCGTGCCTACGGCGTATCAGTTGCATACGTTCCCCGAGGAACGTCAGTCGCTCCGCCATCCCAGCGAGCACCTCATTTGTGGAAGAGCCATCGGGCTCTGGCCAGTTGAAGAACAAGACGTCAACGCCACCGACCGACCCATTCGGGTAACCCCACAGGAGGCTGAAGGGTCGGCCCAGGTCAATGTGATAGGCAAAACCCTTCTTGCCCCAATCAACGCGCTCCTCAAGCGATTCCAGCATCGGAATCAGGTCCTGCCACACAGGCCGGGCATCAGGAGAGGCTTCCTGCAGGAAAGCTTCGAAAGTCGTCATTCCTGATGCCGGTCGCCTCGAGCGGTTCCTGACCGTATACGCACTGGGGACGTACATGTGCCGACCTTCGTCTGAGAAATGGTCAACCTCTATGCCGGCGATGTTCAGCCCCCCAACCTCACCGAGATACCGCATGGTCTGTTTAAGAATGTCGTCAAGGTGCGTGGTAACCACAAGATAGTGGAACTGACCGCTCTCGAGGGCCCTACCCAGACCTTCCTGAAAACCACTCCAGCTAGACGTAGCCTCATCCTCCTGAGTGGCAGCACCAAAGCAGCGCTCGAACACGGCTTGGATAGATCCGGTGCCGTAGAGCTGAGTCAAAGTCCGAGAGCAAGTCAAAGCAAAGTCATCGACCGTCAAGCCCCACAGATGGGCACCGTAGTCCATCAGCTGGGCCACGACTCGACGCGAGTCGCTGTTCTCTGGGCCTTTCTTAAACTCAACCAGCACGGGTGTACCCTTCTGAGTGAGACAGAGCAGGTCAATGCTCCCGGAGGGCACGGACACTTCTCTGCCTACAACCATCAAAGAGGGTAGACCCAAGTCATCTCCAGGTATGAGGGAAGGGTGTTCCGCAAATGCGCGCTGCAGGTCCGTCTCGACTGAAATGAGCTCCTCTCTGAGCAGAGATTCGGATATCCCATCAGACATCAGCATGTATCTCGGCACGTTGCTCCACCTCCGGTCTCTCTAGTGCTCAGCTTGGCCCTTCCTGTTTACTGAGACAGCCGCAGCGATCATGGCGACTTGGTTTTCCTAAGCCGGTCGGTCGCCTTCTCCAGCTGAATCTCCCAAAGTCGCATCTGAAGCTCGACTTCCTCGGCCGTCCACCGATGACTCACATTGGCGGCGTGACGTCGGACGTCCAGCCAAGTACGGTTGATCACGTTTGGCCAGTCTGCTTCGTTATCAGAGCTTGGGTTGCCCATGTGCCAGTACTTCCGCTCATCGAAGTAGAAGTACTTGCGGCGAGCATCTCCGAAACGCTCCATTTCACCATGTCGTTCAATGAGTTCAATCAGCCTTGCGTGGTCGTGAGCAGCGCAGAGTGCCTTTGTTGTGTACTCGTGCGGGTAAGTACGAGCATATGTCCAGGCGAACTTCCACTTGGCCCGCTCGATCAACAGGCGGAGATCTTCGGCTTCGTCCGGGCTGAGTCGCGCTTCTCGATTGGCGGCGCTCAGCATCGCCTTCAGTCTTGTTTCGGCGTCAGGAACCAACTCATCGTAATAGTCGTACCAATGCTGTGGGTTGGCTACCTTTGGAGTGTGCAGGTCGTCCAGCAAGGGGAACGACTGGTTGCCTGTAGCTTGAATCACTATAGTGTCTGCGCCGACCCTGATCACCCATGCCCCGTGACGGTATCCTTCGCGTTCATAGGTCATAGACCCACCGAGGCCCTCAACCAGTGATCTTGCGGCATCGTAGACACGGCCCTGCATAGCTTATCCCTCCCTGGGCATCCTTCATCAAGCCGACGCTAATACTACCGATCGGGTCGCGCCGTAACCCGGCCTAGCGGTAGTACGATCCCTTCTCCAGCAACCTTTCCTGTGTTACGAGTCTAGGGGCAACGAGTGTAATCGCGCCCCTACTCACGGGGACCAAGTACGCCGTATGAACCCCCAAACGGTCCTTCTCAAGGATTGTCAGCCCCAGTTCAATGGCATTCCGGGCTATGATATCCTCCGCTTGCTCTCTCTCAGCCCCGTGTTTGGTTTCAAGCAAGTACAGACGCAGGGCGCCTTCGCTGGGCGCGAACTGCAGAATCCCGCCGTCGAACTCGTGGTGTCTCCGTCCACGCATTTGAATCTTCGATGTAAGCACAATGGTGCGTATTCGGTGGTTCTCGCAGGAGTTCGCCGTCGTCTGGTTGCCTAAGGCCGACCACAGGCATTCCAGCCCATGGTACTCCTGCAGTTTGCCCAACATATCAGAGTCGGTTCGGGTTGACATTGGCTGTTCTTTAAAGAGCAGCTTGAGCGCAGCATCAGACAAACCCTCCCTTGATACAACCACACCGACAGGCCGTTCGAGTTCGTAGGTGGTTGACCCGAACATCTCCGCCAAATCCCATGGAGTGAGAGTCACCTGGATAGGCTTCAGGGCAAGACTAAGTAGTTGCTCCACAAGCGGATGATACAGATCTGACAGAGCTGCTTTCGTGTCCATGGCGTGTTCCATCCAGGTCGTCCGACGATCGCGTGGAAACCTGGTGGCCCAATCTGGCTCAAGCCGCGCAGCCAGCGTGTCAATGAGCAGCATCAGCGTCTTCGCAGTTGGCGGCTCCTGTAAGAGAACAGTGCCGTAAGCATGCCTCGGTACCACTACCTTGGGGTGAGGCCACGGGACGTACTCCCAAACGGTAGCACCAGCCACGGTCGAGTCCATTGATCGTAGTCTGAGTTCCAACTCCGCCGGTCGTTCGACATTCGGTGCATGCAGGCTATTGCAGTCAAACTCCACATGCGGAACTGAGCTGAGCGAGTCCGCAGACGGAGGCGAATCGAGGTTGAGCACAGAACGAAAATCGGACTCCCGTAGCCAGTTCTTAATACACTGCAAAGCCACACTGCGAGACCGCTGGGCAGCCAACACTCTGAACACTTCGCTCGCTGCCCACGCCAGTGCCAAACGCGCATCTTTGCGAAGATACAAGCTGTGAAACATCTGATGTTCGAGGGTAACAAGAGAATCGAGCGTGTACTCACTGAGCGACTCGATGTCCCGGTGCTTCTGCAGGTACCGAAGCCATAGGTCAAGGTCGAACCTTACCGGCAGTGCACTATGACGGACATCGACGTTCATGTAGGCAACTCGCCGCACCATGTCGTATACTAAGCGAACCTTCTTCCATTTGTTGCGCTGCCGCCCGTCTCTGGCATCGCTCGAAGAACCTAGCAGGTAGGGCACGTAGAAGTCCCACAGCAACCGTTGGAGCTCGGGATCCCCCTGAGCCCAGCCATCCAGCTTTTGCACACCCAAGAGCTTGTGAAGCGCTTCGTAGTCCTCAACGCCGAGCAAATCATTCAAGGCCTTGATTCGCTTGAAGTCGGACATCCGGAGCGAGTCGTATAGGTCGGAGAAGCGCACTTCACTAGCGAGCATCCATTGAAGAACGCCTTTCTCTGCCCCGTATGTCCCTGGCAGGTGTCCGATACTCGAAAGCATGGCTAGCACCTGGGCAGCCGCAAACTCGCTCCTCAGCTTGGCGTCACGCAGCCGGAACTCGGAATCGTAGGATGGACGACTCACGCGGGCAAGTCGGTCCGCTACAAATAGCATCGTTGCGCAGTATTCCCATCTGCTGTGCCTTCGGAAGTCCTCCCCGAAGACAAACGCCTGCACTCCAGCGTGGGGCATCTTACGCAAGCGGGAGATCTCGCGGTTTCTGTCGAGGACGGCATATAGCCTTTCTGCAGGACCGTAGAGTTCGATGCGCTCAGCCTGGGGACCGAATCCGGGAATCACCTCGTATATGGCCACTCTCGTCGCCTCCGAATCACATTCAGTGTCGTTGGCCAGCGAATCCGAGGACACCGCGCAACCTCAGTGCCCGGGCAGTAGGAATATGGTCGGCAAAAGTCTGCTCGTCCATGGGCACGCGAACCGGGAGTTGTACCGTGACGTGGCCAAGTTAACCGAGTCTCACCGTCGTACCACACGGGAGTCGGTCAAGATGGCCCACACATATGCCGGACCACGCACAAGTCGGGTTATGACGCTGGGGCCATCCACGGGCATGAGTTGGTACGCCCGCTCGAAGTCCGCATAGCCGATTCCGTAGTTCGTCCGGCTCGTGACCACCTGACGGCCAGCTACTCGATAGGTGAACTCAAGTCCGGTCTTCGTCCTGAACTCCGCACCTGCATGCGCCCGGATCAAGTCCCATACCTGTGGAAAGCCATGTCTATCGGCAGCCCCGTCTGGTTCAGACTGCGAGAGCTCGGCGGAGCGTGGCGACTGCTGCAAGATATCCCTAACAGGATGGAAAGCTGCTTCCGATGGGGACTCCCCGACATCCGTTGCTCCGAGCTGCCTTGTCATTCGTTGCACGGCCGACCGCATTTCTCCAGGGCGAAGCCCCTCAACGGGCCACTCGACCCGCGTTCCCGTCTCCTCGAACGCCTCTCTGACCTTGGAAGCGTAGTCGCGATCGCCCAGTGTGACAACATGGTCAAACGCGTCAAGCCGTAAGTCCCTCACTTGCCGCTTCAGGTCACCCATAGAGATTGGATTAGATTCTGGGACAGAGAAGGTGACATCGTAGTTGCTAATCAACCTATCAGGATGTAGGAAGCCGTACTTTGCGGACAAGACCATCCACGCATGGCCAGTTGCCTCTGCATATTCGCGATTCGTGCGGAAGTTGTCGCTATTGTAGGCGTCTCTTGCGGGAATAAATCCAAGCAGTGGATTCTGCGCCCAAACCTTAGTCTTGCTGCACGGTATGATGACAAGAGTTTTCATTGCCTCTACCTCCTGCCGTTTCTTGGCCAACCCGAAGGCCTACTGCTCTACCACGGCACCCCTGCTTCATCAACGCAATCCTCATCTTCGGTTAGGTCGTCACTATCCACATAGACCTGACACTCGGGGCACCACCAGGCGCGCTCCGCCGGGTCCCACTCGACCTCTGTGCCGCACTCCGCATGGAACAATGTGGTATCCACGACGCCATCAGTCCTCTCGATAGCCCTCGCCCCGGACACTATTGTATCATTGCAGCGGGAGCCTTCTCCGAGCATGGCCAACCATGCCAAGGCCAGTGACAGCTCCCGTCGACAGAGTATCACTATTGGTAGCCGTGTTCTTCCGTGACTAGATTGGTTGCCCTGCTTCGGTAGCACACATTCGGCATCACCATGGCCGGATCATGCGGCCGCACCCGGAGTACCTTGGTGATCGCTTTGAAGGGTGGCGCACACAAGTGACGGTCGACCACATCCAGTCCAGGCTGCAAAGCTTGGTATCGTACCTGGTTCAAACAGGAGCCGCGGAGGGCTTGGGGCTGGACGTCTTTCTCGGCTCGATACCCGACTCACCCGACAGCCTGGTTTGGCTGAAAGGCTATCCTGCGCCAAGTCTGGCAAGGGATGATCCATCCGCACCTTTGATGGTCCAAATTCTCGTGCGAGCTAACACCAGCGGCGAGTCTGTGCGCAGGGTGCTCAAGTTGTTCCTTACGCTTTTTGACGCTGCAGCGACTCCCCGGCAGAGGGCCGTCGAGAAACTCGGTACCATCGAGTTGCTCAAGCCTCCAAGCAAGACTGGAGTGGACCTTCACGATCGCTTCTACCATTCGCTATACATAAAGCTCGGCAGTATGGTCGATCTGTCAAACGAGGACTCGATTCGTGAGGGGTCACCGGGGAATTCACACCAGAATGAGAGTTCATCCGATTCGTCACGCTCCTTGGAGGACCAGCTTATTCACGAGTACTTCGCGAAGGTTGGCGGGAAGGTCTATCTGGATGTGACAATCTGCTCTCCGTACACGCCCGACAAATGGCCTGCGAAGTCGAAGTCACGCAGAGCCGATGCCGTACGGCTATCTCCCGCAGACTGCAATGGGATAATCGAAAGACCGGCACTACCGCAATTCCAGCTCGAAGTGGAACGCGCACAGAAGATACAGCTGATCGAGGCAAGGCGTTATCTTGACAGATACCTTTTCGGGCAACTAATAGCTGGCAGAGACATATTTGAGAGGCAATTTGGTCGTCGCCCGGACCTTCTCGCACTCTGCAGGCGAAGCGATCCAGCAATGGAATGGGTGTACGCCAAACATGATGTGCACTACCTGGTTCTCAAAGCTGCCGACCAACCCAAATCTGAGGGATAGACCACTCCAGATTCTCACGAACCGCTTGATCTCGCTACCTCAGTCAATGCGGCACCGATCGGATCTGCCTCATCTTCGTCGGCGAGAGTCGACCTGTCTATGGTTGCCAACCGGGTCAATCACTGGCTTGCAGACTTCTTGCCCCGTGAACTCACCTCGCATTCCGATGGAGTGCCATTCGACGGAGTTGACCTTACTCGTACCTCAAACCCGGCGCTGTGAACGATCCGATGCACTGTGCCAGGGTGTTCCGCTGCCGCACCTGTTCTAGTTTCCATTCACATGTACGCATCCTGGACTTCTTCCTCCTCGCGGAAGACTCCCCAGATCTCCCTGATGCGTTCGCCCTTGCTGTCATACCAGACAATCCTGAAGAAGGTGGCTTCATTGGCAGACGCCACGGGAAGACCGTGCTCATCGGTGTAGAACACCGATTCCGTCGTCCCTTCGGGAAGCTGCCAACCGGAGCTTCGCCCTGAGGCAGATCCGGAGCGTATCCCCTCATCTCTTTTCATGGCTTGGCTCCTCCTGCAGTCGCTGCCACAGCGCGTCAATGATCTTCATCGACACGTCGTCCGGGTGCGCGAACTCCTGGTTGCATGAGTGCAGAAGCTGGTGGTTCCCGGCCCAAAGCCCAAATTGGTTTCTAATGTACGTGCCGAGGAAGAAGTGGTACATCGCCAATTTGCTGCGCTCGCAGCTTCGGATCTGCTGGATACTTTGCTCATCTAGCGCCGCAAGCAGCCGGTCCACAGCCTCAGCGATCGTGGTCGGCCAGGGCCTGTCCACGGACTACCCCCCCTTCCTGCCTTGCCAGAAGGAAGCGACCGCGCCGTGCGCGCGCAAGTAGGCAATCAGGTCCGAATCATAGGTTTCTGCAGCTTCCGCCAACTCAGCCGCATCACTGTGCGCGCGATGCCAGAAGACCCACATATTGGTGGCCTTGTCTTCATCGGCTATGACCGCCTGCCATGCGTTCATCGCGCGGCCAAGGTCAGGTGGGGTCGGATCGTTCCAGTCTTCCCAGGCCAGCACTGCCTCAGCCAGGACTCTTCGCGGTTCTAGCCAATCTTCACCGACCATTTTCACACACTCCCCTTCCCGCCGGATGTCGTCTACGGCCCTGCTGTCGTTCTTCCGCACTGAGCGACTCTGTCCACGGAGAGTCACGGCTTCTCAACGATCGACGTCGGCCTCCGCACTCGCCCTACGCTGCGCCTCGATTGACCAACCGGTGGTAACCGGCGTAGCCCGGAAGATCGCCTTGACTCTGGCAATGTGCCGCCAGCTACCGTAGGCGATCACTAGGGAGTAGCCAGTCAGCCCCATCGACACAGACTGATCTCGAAGGGCTGCCGAAGTCACGGGTTGCGAGGTGGGGTCATTGAAAGACTCAGTGTATGCCTCGATGACCGTGTCTGGAAGGAGAAACCCATGCTTCGCCGACAGGATCAGCCACGGGTGGCCCAGACTCTCGACGTCTTCGCGATTCTTGGTGTAAGCCTCGCCAGTGTAGGCTTCGCGTGCCGCGATCAGCGAAATCTCTGGTTGTTTGTGCCAGACCGGCTCCCCCTCCTCGACCAACAGGAGAGTCTCATCTCTCTGCATCGGATCATGCCCCCCTCTTGTCTCAATGGAGGTGGGCACTTGGTCCCAACAAAACCAAACGCCCGCGCTCCGGAAGTCAGGAGTGCGGGCGAACGCAGTCGCCGGGCGCTTTGTTGACGGCTACCCGTCCGCATCCCTCGCCTTTGCGAGGAAGGCACCTTGGCCGCCCGGGCCAGGTTGCCGGGTCTGCTGACGCAGACCACTCCTGATGCTTCCGTAGTCATTATAACGCATCTCAGTGCCAGGCAACAGCACGTTTGGAGGCGCTCGAAGAGAACGCTCGGTCCTGTGGTAGAGACATGACGTGCGTATTCTACCGTCGATGCAGAGGGAGGCGGCGGAGAAGGTGGAGAGGCTGGTGCTGGGCTAGCCCAGCCTCGAATTCTTGAGCGGTGCTCGAAGCAACTCGGCCGGGTCTTTGCCTCAAACGCCTCCCGCAGACGCACAGCCTCCAGCCGTATGGATCCAGTGGGAAATCTGAGCGCCCAACAGACCTGTCGACCTCGAAGCTCTAGGCTTTTGGCGAGCAATAGCTCGACCGTCTACAATGGGATTGGAGGCGCACTTTGGCCACAAGGAGGGATGCCGCATGCCGTGGTCGTTCATCTGTCGTGAGCGCAATCTGAGAGCGCTCAGGCTCACTGCCCGTTTCTTAAGCACCGGTGCGGCCTCGTTCTATCTCCTTATGGTTATTGGCTCAGCACTAGGGCAGTCTGGGCCGATTACCCTGGAAGGATTCTTCGTCGGGCTCTTCGGCGTCTTTCTGCTGGCCGGTTCCGTGACCTCATACCGGAGAGAACGGTTGGGAGGCAGACTGCTGACTATCGCGGGTCTCGCCTTTGCCGTGTTTGTCTATTTGTCCGCCGGAAACAGCAAACTGTCGGCTGCCTTGCTCCTCAGCTTGCCCTTCGTCCTGGCGGGGGTCTTGTTTCTGATCATTGACCGCTGCCGGCACACAACACGGTAGCAGGCGCAGGATGTGGTAAACCCCAACCGAGCCCGTTGGCGAGACCGAGTACAGAGGCAACGGCGATTGACTGTGAGCTGAGAGGTGATCTGATGAACAACTACCGGCACACGCAAATCGGGTGGGCGACAATTGCGCTGGATCTTCTGGTTGGAGCCATTCTGGTCGCACTGTGGATGCGTGATTGGCCCAAGGCGAAGCCGCTCGCGCTGTTGTTCACCGCAATCGTCTTCGTGCTTTTCTTGACGACCTTCTGCGCATTGACCATCGAAGTAGGCGGGGATAGGTTAGCCTTCAGGTTTGGCATCGGAGTATTCGCCAAATCATACCCGCTAGCGGAAGTCGAGTCGGCGAACGTGGTACATAATCCCTGGTACTACATGTGGGGAGTGAAGCTGGTGCCCGGCGGGTGGCTCTATGCAGTGGGCCCCGGAAGCGCGGTCGAGATACGCTTCAAGAACGGCAAGATGTTGAGGCTGGGCACGGATGACCCAAGCGGTCTAAGAGCAGCAATTGAGGCCGGGATCAGGTAAGACCGCCTCTCCTTCCACGCGGCGCATATTGCCACACCAGACACATGACTTGCTGGGCGGCATCGCTGCGACGCAAGCGGTGTGCTGGGATGCAACGCCAGAGCACCGGACTGCCGCGGGTGCGCTTTCACGACCTCCGCCACAGCCACGCCACCCAGTTGCTGATGCTCGGCGAGCATCCCAAGGTAGTCCAAGAACGCCTAGGCCACAGCCAGATCAGCGTCACCCTGGACACCTATTCGCACGTCCTACCGTCGATGCAGAGGGAGGCGGCGGAGAAGGCGGAGAGGTTGGTGTTGGGAAGCGCCGGCGGATAGCCTCCGCACCCCATTCAGACTTGCGAGCATCGCACGCTTGTGTCTGCTTAGTCCGCAACGTCCAGCTACCTCATAGCTGGTTCACTGGCATCTTGTGCAATCGCCCGTCTGGTTAAAGCTGGTCAAGTCTCAGGCATCCACGAAATCGGGGTAGGCTCAGGCGACTCAACCGAACCCGCCTCCGACCCCTGCGTCGAAGGTGCGCCGGGCAAATTCCCCTCTGTCGGCTACGGCCTGTAAACCCTCGCAGGATACTCATGGATGACGTTGCCCTCGCTGGCCTTCACCACGGCTGAGTCGAAGATCTCCGGCCCCACATGATCAGCGACGCGCAGAAACCAGAAGCCATCCACAACGGGCGACTCGAATTGCCGCCCGAGCGTGGTTGTTCCTACAACGGAAGTAGCCTCATCAGCAAAGGCCCAGCCGATGGCGTAGTGCGTCCGATCTTGCCATTCGACTTGCTCAGAGCCAGCCTCCCCTGGTTTCCAGAGGTAGTCTTCCATCTCATACGCCTGTGAAGCGTAATGCGCGACATAGACCATCTCACTTCCCACATCACGATAGAGGAGGATCTCGATACGTGATTTGGCGCGGGGATCGTGAGGGACAAGATCAGTCAGGTCATAGGTTCGCACCGCAACCGTGTATCCGTCTTGCTCATAGCAGGCGCGCCAAATGGAATCGGTGGTGCCAGGTATCGTTTCGACGTGTGCTCTGATCGCGGCCGGTACATCCCCAGGGGGCATGACAGCAAGCTCGGTAGGGCTATTGAAGCTGCGGAGATGGATGACGACTCCGAGGGTAGTGAAACCAATAGCCAGGACAACGAGAATGGCCAACGGTGAAGTACACCTCGACCGCATCTTCATACCCCCTCTCGCTGTCTCGACTGCCTCACCAGGCCCATCAGTTCGCCCGGACGATGGAGTAACCGCAATCTCTCCTTCCCTGTTGTATTCTCCTTCTTAACGACTGCCCTTCCTGACAAGGCTTTCACTCTCATGACAGTCTGGTCCACCTAGCGGCCGCACCAGACAGAAGAAGGGAGCTCGTCCTGCCCCATAGATGCGCGGCGTGGCCGAAATGTTCCCTAACTGAAAGAGAAATCAGTGCAGAACCTCTGGGTGCTGATGCTGCTTGAGCACTCCGGCGCGGATGCCTTCGAGGAGGTCCTCTTGCAGAACGCTGAGGGTCAGGTCATCCACGAGTACGAGTTTCCAGAGGAGCCGTGGTATCGCATATAGGCTGCCGGAGCCGGCCGCTTGCCCTGTTCCCGCCGACCACGACGCCTGCCAGCCTGGATTAATTCCGCCCTCCCGAAGGAGGGCAAACGGAGGGCAATCCACCATAATCCGCCAAATGACAGCAAAAGCTCCGAGACCAAACGGCCTCGGAGCTGGTCTTTCGCTTCTCCAAACCCGGGGTCACTTAGGCCTTTCGCTCCACCTCGCTACCAGCAGAAGTACGCCAAGGGTCACCGCCAGCACCACGGACCGGTTTCTCACTGAGCCATGTAAGAACCATCCTAGCGCCATATTCAGGAGTCCCAGCACCAACGCCGCCTGCGCTGCGCGGAGAATAATATCCCAATGCGCAGTCGCGAAGTCGTATATTTTCTTCAGTCTTGCCCCTCCTTGCCGTCCTCGTTTAGCGGATCAGCCGCAGAGCCTAGCTTCTTCGCTCGTAGGTGTAGAGCACATTCCCGCGCGCATCCTGGACGGCCACGGACTCGAAGCGGTCGACACCTTCGACATCCAGGTCGAGCAGTATCCAATACCCGTTGACAACTCTTGCCTCGAAACGCCTGCCCTGAGTGGTCATGCCTACCACGCTGTGTGCGCTCCGGTTGAAGGCATACCCGCAGGCAGAGATGCTGTACGTGGACTCACCGGTAAGGTCATTCGAGGTAAGTACTTCTTGTGGCTCCCAGTTATAAGGCTCAGGAGGTGACTGTGGGAAGTAGTTCTTGCTGATGCCGAAATGCAGAAGCTCACCTTGCGAAGCGGATGCCTTGACAGGCTCGCCGTCCTCAAAGACAAGCCACGCCCACGCCGGGTAGACAAGGCCTGGGCTACCGCCGGTCATGTAGTAGACCACTGCTATCTCGTGTTGTCCCTGTTCGTAGAAAGCCCGCCACACGATCTCCGAACCTTTGGTGGCATCCCTTATATAGTCAGGGATCTCGCCGGGCGGAACCTCAACCTGCTCAAAGGGGCGAGTACAAGCCGAAGTGCCGAGTGCAACGCCAACGATGACAACCAACAGCACCACGAGACGGACAGACCGTATGGATTGTCGCGACTTGAACACCGTACTCTACCCTCCCTGCTATGCCTGGTTGCGCTCCGCACTGCTCCAGGCGCCACACCATTCTCTGGGCAACTATCCGGTGGATGCTTTCCATCCAAACACAAAATAGCATAGTAGCATCCTGCCTGCAAAACATATACAGTCATTACCATGTAGTAGCAGGATTTACTCCGGCAAGTTAGATCGCACGGCTTTCAGAGTCCTCAGTCTGAAGGAAGCTCAGCCCTTGAGCTGATATCCGTGTCGAGTTCCCCTGAGGTGTGGTGGGCGGACAGAAACTGCTAGCTCGGGGTTGTCGTTCAGTGATGCGCCGCTCGTCTCTGGCTTGTGCACATCTATTTCGCCCCCCGAAGGAGGGCAAACGGAGGGCAATCCACCAATATCCTCCAAATCACAGCAAAAGCTCCGAGGTCAAACGGCCTCGGAGCTGGTCTTTCGTGGTGGGCAGTAGTGGTTTCGAACCACTGGCCTCTTGAATGTGAGTCAAGCGCTCTACCCCTGAGCTAACCACCCACGAACGTTGTGCAGCATCGATAATACCACAGGACTTAAATGAGTGGAAGTCCTGGCACCCGCGGTGCGGCATCGGCGTACAACAGGATCGGCTGCGACCTTCTCCGACCGGGCCCCTGTTCCATCTAGCCGCAGACCTTCGCGCCGGCGACTAATACTTGCAGATCATCGCCTCAAAATCGCGCGGGTAGTAAGTCAACATCTCAATACCGGTCTCTGTGACAACAAGCGTGTCCGAATGCCGGAAACCGCCCAATCCCTCGACGTAGAGACCCGGCTCGACGCTAAACACCATCCCAGGCTGCATGATCGTGTCGTCCCCGAGGTCGAGGAACGGTGCCTCATGGCCAAGGATGCCGAGCGCATGCCCGATGTGATGCCGCCAATACGGCCAAAGGTTGAGCTCCTCATAGACCTTGCGGACTGCCTCATCGACCTTGGCGCAGGGATCGCCGGGCTTGATGGCCTCAAATGCCGTGTCCTGCAGCCGGACCATCCAGTCAAAGTACTTGCGCTGCTCGGCCGACGCCTCGCCGACAAACATGGTCCGCTCGAGCTCGCTGTTGTATCCCCACACCGTCGCACCTGCGCCGGTCACGAGCACGTCGCCCTTTTGCAGCACGATGTGCTTGGTGATCGCGTGTGGCAGCGCCGAGTTGGGGCCGATCTGTCCCCGGAAACCGGCACTTGCGCCACGGCCGCCGCGCGGCTCGAACCCCGGGCCCAGCGTCTTGATCATCGCCATCGTGGCCTCTTGCGAGGCCTGGGCGGATATCATCGTCTCGGTCCGACCGGGCTTGGAGTACTCCTGCAGCAGGGCGTGCGCAAGGTTGCCCCAGCGGCAGCTCTCGCGGATCAGGTTGAGCTCAGCGGGCGACTTGATCACCCGGTGCTCCTCGATCATTTTGGGAAACAGAGTAACCGCGGTGCCCGGCATCACGTCCTCAAGCTTGGGCCCTTTGTAGCCCTGACCGGAGCCGTACCCTGCCCCATCGGCGGCGATCGGCTTGCCGGCGAGCCCCAGATCTCCCAGGATACCCGCCAGCACATTCATCGGGTGCGGCTTGCTCGGGTACTCGTTGTAGCTGACGACCTTGGTCACGTCTGCCGTCGACTCGCCGTGCTCAAGCTCCAGGCGAGGCACGTAGAGGATGCTCTTGTCGCCGCCGTACAGCACCAGGGCAATCGGCCGCTCCGTCGGCATGCCCGGGAAGCCACACAGGTAAAAGATCGAGGTCGGGTTAAACAGGACCATCGCCTCAAGGCCCTTGTTGCCGATCTCGGTCATCACCTTGCGCCGCCTGGCGCGGAGCTCGTCGAAACTGATTCTCAGTTCACTCAAATGCAGCCACTCCTTCCAGATATGGATTAGCGTGGGTTATCCAACGTCATTGAAGGCCTTTCTTGACCAGAAGTAAAAGCCCTGCAGACCAAAGGCTCCAGCGATAAGCCCAGCTACAGCGGTTAGCCCCTCGATGGTGCCGAGGCAAGCAGGCGGCCAAGTCGCGCCAGCGACAAAGAGAGGGACGGTTTCGCGGGTGTGGTCACTCCCGGCGTGCCCCGGATCGCAGCCATGGTCGGCCGTGATCAGCATGATCTCCTCGCCCGTAGCAGTCGCCGGCAAGAGTTCCGCCAGTGCCGCATCAAAACGTCCCAGCGCCGCCCCAAACCCCACGGCATCGCGTCGGTGGCCATAAAGGGAGTCGAAGTCGTTGAGGTTGGCAAAAACGAGTTGCCGCGTCTCCGGCACCGAG
>Ga0209270_1003016_pt1 | contig 15642 bp, 7 predicted proteins | sample MTBAKSrepl1MetaG_FD_187456 | JGI IMG/M metagenome (GOLD analysis project Ga0209270, IMG submission 187456) | Enrichment culture microbial communities from Arthur Kill intertidal strait, New Jersey, USA, that are MTBE-degrading - MTBE-AKS1... | ecosystem: Environmental > Aquatic > Marine >...
CCCTGCAGCCCGGCATTAAATCATCCCCGCATTTGTCATTCTCACACCCCAGTACCATTTTCCGAAGCTACCGGGTAAACAAAGCCGCGAAGCCACGGAGAGGGGGATGGGTCTTTTGGGTTGCTGTGAATAATAAAACTGCGAAAGAACGTCTCCTATTCCGCGTGAATTGAATTTTAAAAGAGCGTCCCGCTGGCCCACACGGCATACCTTGCTTAAACCCTAAAAATAAACCCATATGTCGTTCTTGACCCCACAATCTTCGAATTTCATAAAATATCATCAAGAATCATCAAGAATCAGGTAATGCTTCCCCTCGTTTCCAAATCATCGCAATCTTTGTTCTCGATGCAGAGTACAAAAACTGGCTTTGCGTTTTGATCTGACATCATTTCAATCCAATAATCTTTTAATTTTCATTTTCCTTCTTCCGATTACTTGATGATGATTCTCAATGGGAAATATGCGCGCAAAAAGCCACCTAGGTCAGATGCACTGATCCAGTCCGAAACAATATTTCCAACTGCCGCTGGAGTACCGTCTGCAGGATCATATGTATACTCCCTGGTTGCGGAAACAACCGTCGATGACCCTGCTGACAGCGGACTCGTCGTGCCAAAGGTGTCTGTTGCTGCTTCTCTGAATATCGGAAAGAAGTAAGGTTTGGTCTTCTCTGCCGTACTTGTTACCAGACCGATCGGATAGGCCGAATCGGGCAGAAACCCTGCCTCTGCCTCCACCTTTTCAGCGGGAAGCCGAAATTCTAAGGAGGAACTCATCTCGGTTCCCAGGACTACCGTGCTCGCCCTGATGCGATCGACAATCCATACGGCGCTCGCCTTGAGATAAACCAGCTTGAACTGAGCAACGCCGGCCGCATCGGTAGTCACGGTTAGGGGCACATTACCGGCCGCCGAACTGGGCGGCGTGAGTTTACCATCACCGTCCGTATCCTCACCCGGATCGAGGATCATGTTTTCGTTGACGTCTTCGTTCGGGAACGTCCCGGTAATATAGGGCACATACTCGTCAGTTTCATCGGGGTTTTGATCGTACCAGACCCCTGAAGAGTACTCTCGTGGCCATGCACTCAGCGACACCACGGCACCGCTTACCGGACTGCCGTTGGAGTCGGAAACCAGCACAGACATCCATATATAATAGGTGGCGTCATTCTGTTCATAGATGGTCGTGCCGCGTCCGATGGCTACCGAGCCTGGGGTGCCTCCGATGACGATGTTGACCGAAGCCGTGACGGCTGTGATGGTGACGCTATTGCCGCCAGCCGCTAGCGCGTTGAGGGAATCCGCTTCTACCAGCGTTAGGGTATTGGCAGTCGGCGCTACAGTGCTCGAAAGCGTGTAATATCCGTCATTGGATATATATAGTGTCCCTACTAATTTTCTGGATCCCTGCACCCTTATTTGTTCCCCTATCTCAAAACCGTCGGCGATAAAGCTCCCTCCTGCGTCTGTCCTGGTGATGGTGTCCGGATTGGAGTCGACAAATGCTATCGTACTGTTGGAGATGGCCTCCCCTTCTCCTACGACCCAGGCGTTCACGGTCACGCCCTCGGCCCCGGAGCCGAGGATTCCGGAGGTGAACGTTGTTTTGGCAACACCTGAAGCGTCGGTCAGGACGATCACGGGCGATACTGTTTCGCCTCCTCCTGTGGGGTTTTCAATGGAAAAGGCCACAGGGGCGCCCCCCACCACCTGACCAGTCCTGGTTCGAACCGTGGCGGTGAGGGTGGCTGTATGCGCAGTGCCGCCGATGCTCGGTGGCACGACATAGGTACTCGCCTGGAGGGTGATCTTGGCGGCATCGCCAGAGGGTGCTGAAAATACGACCGTGGTCTTGTCTGTGGTCGTCGGATCGGCATCATCGTACGCCTGTATGCTGGCAGATCCGGCCTGGTTTGACGTAAGGACAGCCCAGACGTAACCGGAAACCACCTCCAATGGAGGTTCCGGTTTTATCTTGATTGGGGATAAGCCGTTGTCCCATACCCCGATTGTGGTTGCAAAGACCACATTTGCTATGGGGCTCGGCGCCCTTACTCTGACCAGAACACCATTGGTAATGGTAACGGAACTGCCAGCCGCTTCTGTTGTGAGCGAATCGCTACTCACAAGAGTCAGGGTGGTAGCCGTTGGTAAGACTGTACTTGACAATGTGTACACGCCGTCGTTATTGGTTGATCCGCCTACCATAATGGTGTCACCGGCTGAGAAAGCGAAACCGCCGGAGGACGTAATTGTATCTGCCGTTGCGCCATTGTCGTTAAAGGCGATCGTTGTATTATCGCCAATAGTCGCCGCTGCGGTGCTCCGCGTGCTGGTGCTGAACGGCTCTGCCGTCGGTAAGACAATCTCAAAACCGGCCCCCAGACCGGTAACGGTGTAAACCTGTGCCGCTGCTGTCCCCAGGCCGGCTGCTGTCACTGTAACCGATCCGGCACTCGTTCCTGTGACCGTTGCCTGGAGTTCCCCTGAGACATTCGTGTAGCCCGAAGAAGGTGTTACCGTAGCTCCGCCATCACCGCTGACAGTAAAACTGATCAGTGCATTGTAAACTCCGGTCGTCCCTCCTGCATCCCTGGCGCTTACGGTCAGTTTGGCCGTGGTGGACCCGTCGTCGGGAATCGTGGTCTTATCAGTGGAAAAAGTGAGGGTCGACCCGGTGATCTGAATTGGAATCGTCGCCGGAGCCAGGCCTGAAACTGTCGCTGTGATGGTGACCGTCTGGTTGCTCCGGTCTGTGGTCCCGGAAGAAAGCACTATTGCTGCCTGCCCGTTGGCATCCGTTACAGCGGATGATGCGCTGATTTGTCCGCCATCGGTCGCGAATATCACGGTGAGGCCTGAAAACGGAACATGATTCACATCCAGAACAGTGGCCGTAATGGTAGCGCTGTCCGAGTTGTCGGTTTTTATGGAAGTCTGGGATGTCGACAGTGACAGGTTGTCGGCTACCTTCGTAAAGGTAACCGTCACCTCATCGGAGGCCTCCCCTTGAGAGGTGCTCGCTTTGACTTCGACGGTACCCGCACTGCCGCTGGTGAGATTCACCGTTGCCGCGCCGCTTACCGTAGTCGCTGAATTTGCCGAAAGAACGCCCAACCCTGACAGGATGGTGAAATTAACCGTAACGCCGTCCGGCACGAGGTTGCCATTTGCATCCTTTACCGTGGCGCGAATTTCGCTGCTGTCCACTCCGTTTCCAGGCAACTGACTGGGAACCGCCGTGACTGTGACAGATGCCGGTTCTACTGTCGGTCCAGTGACCGTGACGGTGGTCTGTGCCGTGACGCCGCCTGAGGTTGCAGTTACGGTCACTGTGCCTTGGGTGGTGCCCACAAAAAGGAATGCCGTCGTAACGCCGGTATTGTCGGGCATGGTAATGGTGGACGTGGCCGAACCGTTGCTAAAGGTGCCCAAGGTCGTTGTAAGGGTTATGGCCGTCCCTTTCGGAACAGGCTGCCCCGATGTGTCTCTGACCTCGACTTTAATGGTCGAGTAGTTGGTAGCGCCGGCGGCAACGGAATTTGGGGTTGCCGTGAGCGTGATGCTCCCTACCTGCACCTGAAGGACGTTGATGACGGCCCCGGGCTGAAATGTGTTGCCGCTGACGATTTTTACGGTCGGGGCCTTGAATGTGACGGTTGCCCTGGACTCAACCGTCACCCCCGGACCGACGGTCATGGACTGACTGCCGACGCACGTGCACACGTCGTCATTATAGAAGGTGGTGTTCTTCAACTCAACGGCAGTCCCTGAACAATTGGGGCACTCGGCACGGGCTGCCTCGAGGCCGAAGAGGCCGACCCATTTGTTCGTCTCTCCCATTCGGGCGGGACCCGGGACGATGGAAAACAAAAGGCCGAGAAGTATGCCGATGACAACAGAGAATCTTTTCATAGTAACCCCCTATCCCCATTCGTACAAGGCCGCTGCAAATTGTAACATATCCGGCTGATCATACGATCCAAGTGTCGCCCATGTTCGGGGCGGCGTCCACCACAGGCGGCATTGATCAGGCGCTATTTAGTGCCTGGAGTAAAACCAGTAAAATTCCTTTAAATCCCCCTTTGGGGGATTCAGGGGGATTTGTTTAGATTGAGCTACCCTTATCCAATCCCCCCTGCCCCCCCTTGCGAAAGGGGGGTTTCCGTTCCGCCGCTATTTAGTACGCAATCCCGCAGGTCCCCTGTTCAACCATTGTCTCGGTGCAGAGGAGGATGGTTTCGTAAAAATTGGACACCCCGCCAGCCTCGGCCGTTACCCTCACCCTGATGTTGTTGGCCTGAGGCATCGGGTAAAAGAGCGTCGCCTTGGCCACTCCGTCTGTGGTCTCAACCACATCGTCAATCACGCACCCTTGAATCGGGTCGATGACCCCGTTGTCGTTCTTGTCCTCACCCGGGTCCAGAATCCCGTTGTGGTTCACGTCCTCGGTAGTCGACATGGGACCCCCGAGGCTGTACATGGTGCCGTCCTGGTTGACGTCATCGCTGAACCAGGTGTACCCGAACCCGGGTGTTCCCACGGCCGGACACGGTATCAGCGGGTTCCGATTTTCGTCCCAGCAGTCTATGGTAAGATCATTGGCCCTGTCTTCATCGAATTCAACGGCGATCACGGCAAAATAGATTTTTGTGCCGTCAGCCACCGGGTTTCCATTGACATCGGTGGCGATACCGGAGATGTCAATCTTGAGGTTACCGCCGTCAGGCTCAAGGGTTTCAAGATTCATGCCAACCCCGATATTGGCCACAGGGCCTGCAATGGTCAATGTGGCCAGTCCGTAACTCCCGGTGAAGTCACTCGCTGTATTGGCCTCTATTTCGACACCTTTCAGAGTGCTTGCCAGTGAACCGGCATAAAAACTGACAATCGCCACGCCATAGCTGTCGGTGGTCTTGACGCTGGCGCTCAACCGCTCGCCGCCGCCGGGTCCGGTATTGACCCTGAAATAGATCTTCTGGTCCGGGGCCGGCTGATCATTGGCGTCATACACGGTCGCTGTAATGGCGGAAACGCCCGTGTTCGTGGTGATGATATCCGGGTCTGCCGTGAGGACAATTTTGGCGGCGGCGCCTCCCGTGATGACTACCTGCGTGGTCGCAAAAAGCTCCGTGGCCGGCGTAACGCCCGAAATCGTCGTTGAGGCATCGATCACCGCCACGCCGGATTGGGCACCGGAAGTCAGGGTAACGACGGCTTTTCCGTCCGCCCCTGTATCCTGCTGATATGGATTCAAGGTCCCCAGGGTGGTGCTGAAGTAGATGGTCTCGCCTGATTTCGGCACCCCCTGGTCCAGCAGCAGGGCCGTGATCTGGCTGGTTTCGCCCCCCACCCGAATGGTTGTGGGATCGGCTTCGACCCTGAAATCGTACCGGGTGAAATTGACGCTCACCTTTCCTTCAGCGCCTATTGCGCGCGCCGTCACTGTCGCGGCGCCTGATACATTGGAGGTAAGTTTGACAAAGGCCTGGCCGGAGGCGTTGGTGCTTTGCGGGGTGGACGGGGTGAGGGTCCCCTTGTCTGTGGAAAAGATCACAGAAGTATTGGCCATGGGATTTCCGGCGGCATCCTTTAATGTCGCGGTTATTGAGGAACCGTCAGCATTGCCGACAAGGAGGCTCACTGGATTGGCGGTGAGGGTCAGCGTGACACCCGTAAACTGCACAAACGCGTAGGCCACTTTGCCCTGGCATGTGGCAGTGACCATGACGCTGCTGTCAAAGTAGCGTTCGCTGGTCAGCGTTGCCTTTGCCTGGCCGTTGGCATCCGAGGTGTGAGGCGATGTAATGGATCCTCGGGATGTGGTAAAGGTGACGGAGGCCCCTTGGACCACCTGATTATCGGCCGTTTTAACGAGGGCCGTAATGGTGCTGGTGCTGGCGCCGTCCGCCGGGATGCTGGCAGGATTCGCGGACACCTCGATGGTGTCCACCTCTCCGGCACCTGTAAACTCCACTTCGACGGTCTGAGACACCCCGCCGGACGTGGCGGTCACGGTCGCAGTCCCCGGGTCTGCATCGGCAATGAGCGAAACCGTCACGATTCCGGTATCGTCAGCGGTGGACGCCGTCTGGGTGGTGCTGCCATTGGAAAACTTCCCCAGGGTGGTGGTGAAGACGGCAGAAAATCCCTTCTGTACTGGCTTCCCCGCTGTGTCCTTGATCTCTGCCGTGATGGCGCTTGAACTGGCGCCGTCGGCAGGGACGCTGGTGGGATTGGCTGTCACGGTAATGGACCCCACAACACCGCTCACCAAGGTAACGATCACCGTATCGGAGACGCTGCTGGCAGCCATGGCCCGAATCACTACACTCCCCGCTGTATTCCCGGCCGTATAGGTCACGGAGGCGTAGCCCCCGCTGGTTGCAGCCGAGGCCCCGGAAAGACTTCCTGTTCCCGATATGATGGTAAAGGTGATAGTTTGTCCATCACTGATCGGGTTGCCCTGGGCGTCTGTCGCGGCTGCACGGATTTCGCTGGTGCTGAGGCCATCCGCGGTCAGGCTGCTCGGGGTGGCCGTCACGCTGATGTTGGCCACCACCGTGCCGCCGAAGGTTACGTTGATCGATTGCGACACTCCATTGGCGCTTGCAGTTACGGTGGCGGTCCCGGCTGTGGTGCTCGAGGTCAAGGAGGCTGTCACCTGTCCTGTGTTATCAGGGGTCGAAACAGTAATAGAAGTGGTGTTGTTGCTGAACATACCGCTATTTGTGGTGAAGGTGACAGCCGTCCCGGGCGTTACCGGTTGACCACCGGCATCCACGAGGGTTGCGGTGATTCGGGAAGCGCTGCTCCCGTCAGCGGGGATAATTGTCGGACTTGCTGTCAATGAGATATAAAGCGTCGCCCCTCCCATGGTGACGTACACGTCTTGAGATACCTTCCCGGATGATGCGGTCACCTTGGCTGCCCCGGTTGTAGTGGACGCAATCAGGGAAACCGAGACAACGCCGTTCTCATCCGGCGTGATCACCGTGTAGGACCCTTGACCGCTGCCGCCGAAGACACCGAGAGTTGTAGTGAAAACAACCGACGTCCCCTTGGCAACCGGGTTGCCTGCTGTGTCCCGCAGTGTGGCCGTGATAGTGCTGGAACTGGCGCCGTCCGCCGGGATGCTGGTGGGATTGGCTGTCAGGGTAATGGTGCCCACTGGCACGGAACTCGTAAACGTTACGTTCGATATAGCCGTTATCAGGCCATAGACAGCGGTTACTGTGGCGTTTCCGGGCGTAGTAGGGGCGATAAGACTGGTCTTGGCGATCCCCTCGCTGTCCGTGACCACGGTCTCGGTCTGAATGCTGCCGGATGTGGTTGCAAAGATAACGGACTCTCCTACCACAGCTGCTCCGTTGGCGTCTCTGATCCGGACCGAAATCTCAGATGTATCGGTCCCGTTGGCAAAAATCGTGGCAGGGACAGACTGCATATCCGTCAGTCTGACGCCTAAAAAGGTGACCGTGGTGGATGCCGAGGTTGCTCCCACGGTTGCTGTGACCGTGGAAACCACCGAAGACGAGGACGGGCTGGAGGTCAGCTCGGCGGATGCAAGGCCGTCCACGGTAACACCCGTGGCCGTGATGCTTCCGCTGGTGGCCGAAAAATAGACCACGGTCCCATCAGGCACCTTGTTGCCGGCCTGGGTCCACACCTGGGCCGTGATGCTGGTAGATGTCTCGCCATTGGCATAAATGGTCTTGCTGGCGGCAGCTATTTCGATCGGTTCAGGGGTCCCCTGGGTCTGGGTCAGAGTGGTTTCGGCACTGAGTGCATTATCGGAATTGCTCAGCTCACCGGTTTCCGCCTTGACGCTGAAACTCCCGGTCAGCCAGTCGGCTGTATAGACGTGAACCGCGTTTCCGTCCGCGTCGGTCTTACCGAATCCCAGAACCGTTTTGCCCGTCTGGGCCGCTCCGATGTCGCCAACCACCTTGATCTCGTAATAACAGTTGGTCTGAATTTCCAACTGGTAATTCCCAGGCAGAAGGGAAAGCCCCTTCTCTTCAATGAGCGTATCGGTATAGCCCCAATTACTTCGGTTGATTAGAAGCTCCCGTTCTCCGGAAAGGGGGTTGAAAAGCCATACAGTGAAATATTCCTCTATTGTACCTGATGGGACAGCCGTCATATAGAAGGTGGTGAGTCCCCCATAACTGTAGAACGGTCCCGCGATTGAGGTGCCGGTCCCCTTGTAGGTGTTGGCCTCGGGGAGGGGCTGGGGCTCCACATTGGAAGTGATTTTGTAAAAGGTGATGGGTATGCCCGAAATCGGTTGACCCGCGGCATCGGCTTCCCTACCGGCGACGTTTCGGGTCTGGCTTACGGTGGCCGTAATCACCGACTGAGACTGACCATCCGCCGCGATTCGGGCCGGATTGACCTCTATGGTGATTTCCGCGTACAGGGGGTCCGTTTTGGTCAGGACAATGCTTAGGGCTTGTGTGATGTTGTTGGAGGTCGCCTCTATGTATGTTGTGCCCGGAACAACGCCCGCCTGCATGGCGACTTTAACGATGCCCGTGCTGTCTGCGGTGGCGACCGTATAAGATTTCATATCGCTTTGAAAATGACCCAGGCCCGTCGTGAAGGTGACATAGGTGCCGGGTTTGACCGGGTTGCCTGCGCTGTCCGTGAGGGTGGCGGTGATGGTTGTGGAACTCTGGCCGTCGGCTGGGATACTGGTCGGATCGGCGGTGAGTGTGATGCCGGCGGAACTGCCGCTGATGGTGATATACACAGACTGCGATACGCCGTTGGAGGTTACGGTGACCTTGGCGGCTCCGGAGGTCGTTCCGGCCCTTAGCGAAACCTCTGCAATGCCTGTTGGAGCGGCCTTGATGTCGGGTTTTCCATCGACCAGGGGGGGGAGGGTCTGAACGGTGTAAGAGGTGCTGCCGTTTCTGAAATAGCCCAGAGTGGTAGAGAAGTTGACATCGGTGTAATGACGGACCGGATTGCCGGCGCCGTCCTTTACCGTAGCGGTTATCACAACGGAACTGGACCCATCTGCAGGCATGCTGGCGGCGCTGGTCGCCAACGTGATCGTCCCGCTCACGCCAGGTGCGGTGCCGGAGTCGCCCCCGCCGCCGCACGCGGCCAGAAAGGTAAGAAGGCTGAACAGCACAGAGCCCGCCAACAACGTCCGAAACATTCCTTTTTTATGCATAACCGGTCCCCCGCAATTTTTAATTTTCACACCCCAGTACCATTTTCCGAAGCTACAGGGTAAATAAAGCCATGAAAAGCCAGAGGTCGGAGGTCAGAAGTCAGAAAAACCGCCACCCCATCCGTCCAAATCATTTAACCAGTGAAACGTCTTATTATTCACGCCTAACAAGATAAAACTGCAAAGATTTTTGGGGGTTCTATTCTATTAACGAAGCCGTTAATCCTGCCTGGTTAAAATGCTGGTCTGAGTTAATTGCTTCCGTCAAGCCCCCTTTTTGCGTGGGCTTCCGTTGTACAGACTTCATCAGATCCCCAGATCCTTATAAAGTTCCTCCGGGCTGTTGAACGTCTCGAGATCCTCCTCTTCCATTGCCCGTTGAGTCGTTTCATTTGGTATCTGTTCCGGAATCGCGACATTGAAAGGCAGCCCCTGTACGTGAACAATTTGCTTGAAAAATATCTTAACGGCTTCAGACGGGGTCAATCCCAGGGCTGAAAGGATTTCTTCCGCATCATTCTTGAGCGAATCATCTATCTGAATGGAAACATCCTTTGTCTTTGCCATGGGGACCTCTCGGATCAAGGCTCCTTCTCTATGATTTCTCCAATTAGCATCAGATCGTCTTCTGATGAGTCCAACCAGTATTTAGTCTGCCTTTTCATACAGCACTTCGCCAGTTGTCTCTATTTGGTTATAAAAAGAGCCCCCGCTTTTTGAAATAATACGGAAGAACCAAACAGGATGATCTTATGGGGATCGATCTGCCTGATGTTTTCCACTATTTTACGGAGATATTTTCTGGTGTCTTTCATACATTCGCTATTCCCTCGTTACTGACTTTCAGGCGCTCTTTGTTGACATTAAAGGGAGTTTTTACACAATGCCTCGAAGCCACAAGGATTTTTACCTTCTTTTTCTTCTGTTTCAACGGGGTGTCGCTGTGCTTCTGTGTGAGTCATGGGTTTAGGCGCAGTCATATGGAGGCCCTGGATCCTTCTTCCATTCCAGCCCCCTTGGAAACCGTCAACCACTGGTTGACCACCCTCCAGAAAGTGGAAACAGCGCTTTCAACACCATCGAAAAAGTCTTCGAAAAAGCCTACCGCATTGAACAGGGGCGGATAGGCATAGAGTTCCCCATCCTCTCCAGTCTCCGTGATCCAATCCGAAGGCTTCTCTGCATCGACAATCTCGAAAAGTCGATGGGGATAAAGATACGGCCGACCTCGATCATTCAATAGACGAAAATCATCCGCTTCGATCCCGATCAGTACGTAACGCTGTCCAAAGGTTAGATCAGGGTATGCTTCATCTGGTTGTTGCAGTCTGACGATCATTTCTCATTCACCTGTTTTCTTTTCACCTCAACCCGACCCACATCGGGGTGCTCGTACCAATGATATTCGAATAGCAATCCGCCTATTTCGAATGGCGGTCCGCTTTTTTTGGTCCATCTGGAAGGGTTTCCGCCGTAACTCGCGATCAAACGAGGCAAATCTCGAATACGGTTGCCCTTGGCAATCACGCGCGACTGGGACAACATCTGTGCCGTGAGTTTTAAAACCGTGTCTTCTCCTATCAAGTTTCTTTTTGTTCCACACAGCCTTCGGGCTATTCTCACACAAAACCATGGAAAAACCAGAGGTCAGACGTCCGAGGTCGGAGGTCAGAAAAACCGCCACCCCATCCGTCCAAATCATGCAACCATTACAGTATGCAGAACCATTCTCACACAAAGCCACAAAGCCGCAAAGGGTTTTTCTTTTGTTTCACCGGGGTGTCTCTGTGTCTCCGTGTGAGATTTTGGTTTTCACCGGGGTGTGAGTCACAGGTTTTTCAGCAAGTTCCGTGCCTCATTGGCCTCCTGGCTCATGGGATCGGCCCAGATGGTCAGGTCCAGTTCCTCTTTGGCCTCCGCTTTCTTTCCCTGTTTCAACAGGATCTTGGCCAGCCCCAGATGGGCGACGCCCTCCTTGGGCGTCAACAGGACGGCCTCCCTGTAGGCGGCAGCGGCCTGATCCAGCTCGCCTTTGGCCTCGTAGGCCCGGGCAAGGTTGACATGGGCGAGGGTGTAGGAATGGGACGAACTCAACGCCTGATGATAACACTCGATAGCCCTGTCGTAGTCGCCCTTTTTGTAATAGGCATAGCCCATGTTGTTGTAGGCATACTGGGGCGTCTTGTAAAGGATGTCGTTGATAGCCTCTTTAAAACAGGCGATGGCTGCATCCCATTTTTCCATCAGGAGATAGAGGGTGCCCAGGTTGTTTCGGGCCTCCGAAAACTTGGGATCGAGGGTCAGGGTGCGCTGAAAATATCTGAGAGAGAGTTCATACTGCCTCAGATTCCGTAAAACAATGGCGATCTGATGATTCAGCTCTACATTGTCGGGGTCTAATTTGACGGCCTCCAATAGCTTTCCAAGGGCCCCGCGCAGGTCGCCTTGAAGGGCCATGGCATTGCCCATATCCTGAAGGGCCTTGGCCCGTTTCTTTGTCTCCATCTGATCGGTGGCACAACCGATCATGCAGGCAACGAGGAGGCCAAGGGCAAGATAGATGAAAAGAGGTTGTTTCCTAAACGCGTTCATGGTTTTCTATTTCCACGCAAAGCCGAAAAGCCACAGAGAGATTTTTTTGGGGGTTAATTAACAATATTTTTCTTTCTTCGTGTCTCCGTTTCTCTGTGTGAGATACTTTTGTTTGCGGGTACTCTGTATCAGCCCCGCGTCGTTTTCAGGGGGTCCACCACCGAAGGCGTCAGGAAGATGAGGAGTTCGGTCCGTTCCTGGGTGTCGTATTGTGCCTTGAAGAGCCAGCCAAGAATGGGAATATCCTTGAGCCACGGGACCCCTGAATCTGTAACGTCATCTCTCTTCTGATAGATCCCGCCGATGACAACGGTATCCCCGGTCCTGACCATCAGCGTGCTGGTGATCTTTTTTGTGGTCCTTCCGGGAGGGGCCGTAAGCCTTTGCGCGTCGCCCTCATCCATAGAGGACGACGAACGGGTTGTCTCGATCGCCGGCTCTGCCTGGTCGTCGGTAACCTCCACTACCATGGTGACATGGGAATTGTCCGCGCTTACTGTGGGATTGACCTTCAGGGAGAGGACCGCGGGGATCTCCTTGTAGTCAATGGTGTCCAGGGTGCTGACCTCAAAATACTGAATCCTTCCCCTTTCGATATAGGCCTCTCCGCCGTTCACGGTCAGGACCTTGGGGGCGGAGATGACGTGGGCCTTATTGTCGCTCTCACCCAGGGCGAGGGATGCGTCAAGGGATATGGCGCCCAGGCCCCCGCCGGTCAGCCAGCCGAGGGTCAGGCCGATGTTGGACGTCCAGCCGGCAGGTGCGTTGGTGGTAAACGATGTGGATCCTGTGGAATTGGCGTTTGTATTGATCCAATCAGCCTTGACGCCGGTCTGCCACTCTACCCCGAGGTCGCGAGCAAAACCGGTGGAGGCCTCCACGATGCGGGCCTCGATCAAGACCTGCTTTTCCGCAACGTCGAGTTTGGCGATCAACTCCTTGACCTTGTCCACCTTGGCCCGAACCCCGTTGGCGATGATCATGTTGGTACCCGGATCAAAGGAGAGATACAGGTCCATGGTGGAGATTTTTACCTTCTTCCCCTTTTCCTCCTCTCCCTCTTCCTCTTCTTCGGATTCCGCGGCTTCGATATCCAGGGCGGGCGGGATGGGGGGGACGGCATCCTTGTCGCCGACCAGCATCTTGAAGATGTCCGACGCCTTTCTGTGCCGGATGGTGATGAACTCCACGATTTTGGCCTCAAAGACCCCCTGGAGTCTCTTGGAAGCCAGAAGTGCCCCTTTCCGCTTTCCTTCCTTGATCTCCAGGTCCCGCAATTTTTCCTTGGGGACCACCCAGAGGACATCGTCTTCGATCTGATACGTCAGGCCGTTGGGTCTCAGGATCATCTCAAGTGCCTGGTCCCACGGGATGTTGTCGAGCTTCATGGAGATCTTTCCCTCCACGTCGCTCCCCCAGACGATATTGATCCCCGCCACCTCGGATATCAACTGGAGGATGTTCCGGATATCCGTATCCACAAAATCAAAGCTCATTTTCTGGCCCGCATACTGTTTGGATGTGGCCTCGAACAACCCTGCCCGCGTCTCAATCCCCTGGACCGGCGCCGTCTCCGGTTTTCCCGTTCTTTTATCGAGTTGATGCGCAACCGCTGCTTTAGCAGCCTGCCCGCCCGGTTCCGGCGCTACGGATTCCGGCCTTCTCCCCTGGGCCGTGTCCACCTGCACGGCGTCAAAGTCGATGTTCAACTCCGTCCCGTCCTGGGTGATATGATAGGGAATCAGCTGCCTTAACATCACCCGCAGGGACACATGGCGGTCCAGGGCGGAATAAAAGGCCTGGACCCGCTGGACCGCTCCTTCCGCATGTTCGGAATCGAGCCTCTTCATCAGCTCCGGCCGAATGCCGCCGTTCCTGAGGTCCACGATCAGGGTTGTGCCGTCTAATTTTACGTCGTAATCCACCTTTTTGTCCGTGGTGATGCTGACGCGCGTCCGGTTTCCCGGGCGCTGGGTCACTGCCACATCCATGATCTGGGAGAGGGACGAGGTCGGCGTCGCAGGGGGAGGAGACGCCGCCTGCCCGGTCTTCGGTTCCGGGATCGACGGAATGACCTCGAACAGGATATCCTTGTCTTTTCTGGCCAACCGGGTCTGGGTCACCTCATGCCGCACATAGACCACCACCTCGGTTTCTCCGGGCGCCTTCTCCCGGATTGAGATCTCTTTCACAGGGCCTGCCTTGAGTTCATACCGGGCGGGGAGGTCCTGAGCCGGGCTCCCTTTGATCTCGAAATAGAGGCGGGCGGGATTGGTCAGGGCGTAGGGCTTTCCATAGGCGGTCGCTTCTGAACAGACGAAGGTAACCACGGTCTGGCGAGGGGTCGCCTCAGTGCGGACCGCCTCGATGACGGCCGCACCATGGGCCTTGTCCGCATCGTCCACTCTGGTTTCAGGAGGCGTTGAACAGCCGCCTATTAAAATCCCTGAAATGGCGACCCACAGGCCGAGCCCGTTCCGGAACATCCTACCAACATCCAGGTTCATCAACATATCCTCCTCGCCGTCGTTCGGTCGCCGGTGGTCGGTGACTGGAATGGCTCACCAGCTTATCAGCTTAACATCTCACCCGTTTCACGATGAACGCCTGCTATTCCCCATATACCTGATAAACCTCTATGATCCGCTTTACCGCCCGCACCGGTTCATCCCTGGCCCCCTCGATCTCGAGACGACGCACAAAGATCTCCGGTCGGTCCCTGCGAAAAACATAGTTGATCACATAGATGTTCAACCCGGGAAGGACATCGAATTTAAACCTGGAGACATACTCTGAACGGGGCTTTTTAGACCCGTATTCGCTTTCTGCGATGGGCTCCAGGGTCGCCGTGGCCATATGCGTTCCCAAAGGCATCACATTTCTGTAATCCTGTTCCGCCAGATGCAATTTCCATCCCTTTCCGCTTTCATGGGGAGACGGATTTTTGCTCAGATCCCGTTTGCCCCAAAGATACATGAACCTAAGGCCGGTATCCCCCTCCTGGTACGGAACAAAGTAGAAATCGCTCTTTGTGGGAAGGATATAAAATTCAAGGGGATAGGCAGTTCCGCCGGTTTCCTTCAGTACCAGGCCGACATTCTTGATGATATAGCTGAGTTCCTTCAGGGTCTCAAGACCCTTTACGCGGCTCTGCATCATCTGTCCGGTGCGGCTGCGCAGGGTCCCGGCCTCGCTCTCCTTCCGGACATCATATACCATGCCGTCGGCCTTCACCTGCCAGGAGGGATTGAGATCATCGCACATGGGCTGCGACAGAAAAATCACCTCGGCCAGGTTCCTCTGCTCCATGCCCTCTGCTTCGGCAGAAGCCTTGACCAGGACATGGGTAAAAAAATCAAGGCCTGAAGCGGAAAAGGTCGCCCGCCACGGCAGGGGGGACAGGATATCCTCTTTTACGGCCATTTCTTTCTCTTCCAGTTCCCTCAGATTTCCGATATTGCTAAAATCATCAAAAGGGGGCCTGATGCCCCATAGGTCGACCCGGCAGGCGACGGTTGTCCCATCGGACGCATCGATCCGGCCGAATACATAGACATCCGCCTTCATCTCGCCCACAATCCGGTCTCTCAACGGCTCATTTTTTTCGAACTCCTGGGCAGTGACCAACCGGTCCGTGTCTGAAAGGGCCTGGGGCAGGAAAAGATTAAACTGAGGGCTGTTGCCGAACGCGAGCCTGATCCGGTTGCATACATACCGGGACCCGACGGTGATGTTTCCCGCCGGGTCTGAAAAGTCAAAAACAGCGACGTTGATCACCGGCCTCTTCTCAGTATTAAAATATCGGGTCGCAATCTCCTTCGTGAGAGATGTGGAAAGCCTGTCAACCCCCTCATTGAGAGA
>Ga0209270_1003020_pt1 | contig 15603 bp, 7 predicted proteins | sample MTBAKSrepl1MetaG_FD_187456 | JGI IMG/M metagenome (GOLD analysis project Ga0209270, IMG submission 187456) | Enrichment culture microbial communities from Arthur Kill intertidal strait, New Jersey, USA, that are MTBE-degrading - MTBE-AKS1... | ecosystem: Environmental > Aquatic > Marine >...
CCCATGGAAAGGGCCTGGAACTGATCTGCCATATCGCACCCGATGTCCCGACCGCCCTGGTGGGAGATCCCGGCAGGCTTCGCCAGGTTATCCTCAATTTTGTCGGCAATGCGATTAAGTTCACCGAAAAGGGGCAGGTGGTCATTGGGGCAACGACCGAAAAGGAGGAGGAAACATCCACGACCTTGCATTTCACGGTTGACGATACGGGCATCGGCATTCCCCCTGACAAGCTGGAGATGATCTTCGAGAGCTTCAGGCAGGTGGACAGCTCCGTCACCCGGCGATACGGCGGGTCGGGCCTGGGCCTGACCATATCCAGGCAGATCGTTCGGACTATGGGCGGCAGGGTTTGGGCGGAAAGCGAACCTGGAAAGGGAAGCGTCTTCCATTTCACAGTCCCCTTTACCCTCAGCCGGGCCGAAATCCGCAGACCCGCATCTCCTGATGCCATCGACATTGCCGGCATCCGTGCGCTCATCGTGGATGACAATGCCCTCAATCGACAAATATACAGAGAAATGCTCTCCAAATGGGGGCTCATCCTGGGCGATGCACGGGACGGAGAAGGCGCCATCGAAGAGATAAAGCGGGCATTTGCGTCGGGAGAACCCTACCGTCTCATGCTGTTGGACTTCCAGATGCCCGGGATGGACGGGTTCCAACTGGCGGAAAAGGTCATGGAGAGCCCCTATGGAGCGGGTCTGGAGATTATCGTGTTGACTTCCGCAGGCCAACCGGGAGATGCGGAACGATGCAGGAAGATGGGTATCTCAGGCTACCTGCAGAAGCCGGCCAGAATGGCGGAGCTCTTCGATGCCGTTTTGATGGTTCTCGGCCCGAGCACGGATGAACCGCGTTCCCTGGTAACCCGTCACAGGGTTCAGGATGCCCGCATGGGATTCCATATCCTCCTGGCTGAAGACAATCCCATCAACCGGAAAGTGGCCTTCGAGGTATTGAAAAAAAGGGGTCACCGGGTGACGATGGTCGCAAACGGCCTTGAAGCCTTGAAGGCATTTGAACGGACGTCCTTTGATTTGATTCTCATGGACGTCCAGATGCCGGAGATGGATGGGTTTGAAGCCACGCGGCAAATCAGGGAACTCGAATCTCGAAATTTTGAACGTGGCAGACAGAAGACACAGGACAGAAGTCAGAAGTCAGGAGACAGAAATCAGGCAAAACAGACACCAATCGCTAACCAAGCGACAATCGACAATCGACAATCATCAATCAAAAGAATTCCCATCGTGGCCATGACGGCCCATGCCCTGAAAGGGGACCGTGAAAGATGCCTTGAGGCCGGAATGGACGACTACGTGTCCAAGCCGGTCAAGGCGGAAGTCCTTTACCGGGTCATCGAGAACCTGGTGAACACCAGGCAAAAAGACGATGATGGCCGACCCACGGCTCTCCATGCCCCCCCGGACCTGCCGGAGGACAGGGCCGTTTTCGACCTCTCCGCGGCCCTGGAGGCGGTGGCCGGAGACCGGACGCTTTTCCTGGAAATTGCCCACCTTTTTCTAAGCGAGCTTCCCCAGGCCATGAGCGACATCAGGGAGGCGGTCTCGAACAGCGACGCCTCTCGCCTGGAACAGGGGGCCCACAAGCTGAAGGGGTCCCTCTCGATTGTGGGCGCCAAAAGGGCCTTTGATGCGGCCTATGGCCTGGAGGTCCTCGGCACGGAAGGAAGGATGCAGGAGGCGGAACATGCAGTGGATGTCCTCCTGAAGGAGCTTCAAGACCTGGAGTCCGCCCTGCGGATCAGCCTCGAAAAGGTCGACGCATGAAGATCCTGATCGTTGAAGATGATCCGGTTTCCAGGCGGCTGCTGGAATCCTTTTTATCAGGATGGGGGCATGATGTGCAACTGGCCGTCAACGGAAGAGAGGCCTGGGCAATCCTTCAGAATCCGGATGCGCCGAACCTGGTGGTTTCAGACTGGATGATGCCTGAAATGGACGGCCTGGAGCTCTGCCGGCGTATCCGGGCGACGGGGAAATCCGGCTATATCTATTTCATTATTCTGACGGCAAAGGAGAAAAAGGAGGATATGGTGAAAGGCCTGGAGGCCGGGGCCGACGACCTTCTGGTAAAGCCTTTCAGTCATGAAGAATTGAAATGCCGTGTCCTTATAGGAGAAAGGATCCTTAATCTTGAAAAGCGCATCCTGCAACTGGCCAACACGGATTCGTTGACGGGCATATTGAACAGAAGGGCCTTTATGGAGAGGTTGGAGGCGGAGCTTGATCGGGCCGCACGGGAAAATGCGCCTCTGTCCATTATCATGGCGGACATCGACCACTTCAAGAGAGTCAATGACGAGCACGGCCACCAGGCGGGGGACCGGGTGCTTCAGGAGTTCAGCCGCCGGTTGATGAAACCGGCAAGGCCCTATGATTTCCTGGGCCGTTACGGCGGGGAAGAGTTTATCGCCTGTCTCCCCAACACCAGTGAAGAGCAGGCACGATCGATCGCGGAGAGACTGCGACGCGGTGTAGAGGAAACGGCGATCTCCCGGTCGGATGATGCTAACATCCCGATCACTGCCAGTTTCGGCACGGCCTCATACAGGGCGGAGACCGGAAACGATGATGTGGATCGACTCATAAAGAGGGCCGATGATGCCCTTTACAAGGCTAAACGCGAGGGAAGGAATCGCGTGTGTGCATGGCAGGATGGGGAGTCCTGAGAAATAAATGAATACATCCGACACACCCATATGCACCCCCCAACAAAAGATGCGGATGGGGGAAATCCTGGTAAAATCAGGGCTCATCGACGATGAAACCCTCGTCAGGGCCCTTGAGATTCAGAAATCTCAGAAAAGGCGTCTGGGCCAGATCCTCGTGGATATGGGGGTGGCTGACCAGGTGGTCATTGCCAAGACCCTCGCCAAGCAGTTGAAGATACCGTATGGCCGCCTTGAGAACAAGAAAATAGCCGGGGAGGTGATCGAGCTGGTATCGCCCCAGCTTGCCGAAAATCATCTGATCATCCCTATCAAAAAAACAGAAAACCGCCTCCTTGTCGCCATGGCCGATCCCCTGGATCTGGACGCCCTGAACGACCTTCGCTTTTTCACCCGGTTATCCATAGATGTGGCGGTCGTCCCTCAAGAAGACATTTTGGATGCCATTGAAAGGCACTACCCGAAAGTCGATCTTAAAAGAGACCTGGATTCCGGTCTGACGATACATGGGGACATAGAAATTATCCGGGAAAAAGATCCGGATGAGAAGGAGGCCCAAGAACTTCTTTCCCTTACGGAAAAGCCTCCCATTGTCCGATTAACGAATTCAATCCTTGCCGATGCCATCAAACAGAAAGCAAGCGATATCCATATTGAACCGCAGAAGGCGTCTATTTTGATTCGGTATCGGGTGGACGGCATACTCAAAGAAATCATGCGGGCGGAAAAGCATATTCATGCGGGGGTCGTTTCCAGGATCAAGATCGTATCGAACCTGGATATCACCATCAAACGGAAACCCCAGGATGGGAAGGCCCAGGTGCGATATGGGGGCAAGACGTTTGACCTCAGGGTCTCCACACTCCCCACATCCTACGGTGAAAAGGTGACGATCCGCATTCTGGATCCCGCTACAGCGGCCTTGAACCCCGAAGATCTCGGTTTTTCAGAGAGGGACCTGAAAAACCTTTTGGAGGCCATTCACAGACCCCAGGGGATCATCCTGGTGACCGGGCCGACCGGGAGCGGAAAATCGTCTACGCTCTATGCCTGTCTCAATAGTCTCAAATCCCCGGAAGTCAACATCGTGACCGTTGAGGATCCGGTTGAATATGATGTGGCCGGGATCAATCAGGTCCAAATCAACCCGGCCGCCGGAATCACCTTTGCCGGGGGGTTGAGATCCATCCTCAGACAGGATCCGGATATCGTCATGGTGGGCGAAATACGAGACAGCGAGACCGCTATTACCGCATTCCAGGCCGCACAGACAGGGCATCTGGTCCTGTCAACGCTCCACACGAATGATGCCCCTTCTGCGGTCATAAGGCTAATGGACCTGAAAATCGATCCCTTTCTGGTCTCCGCATCGCTCATTGCCGTCATCGGACAGCGGCTCGTCAGGAAGGTGTGCCGGGAATGCAAAGCGACCGAGTCGTTGCCCCCCGAGCAGATGGAAGCGATCCGCCCGTATATGGAGCATGACTCATTGGGCGCCTTCTGGAGGGGAATCGGGTGCGATGCATGCCAGTTTAGCGGATATTCAGGGCGCCTGGGCCTGTTTGAGATCCTGATGATAACGCCTTCTCTCCGGCAAAAAATCTCGACGCATCTCTCGTCTGTGGAGTTGAAGGAGGCGGCAGAGGCAGAAGGGTTCCGGACCATAACAATGGACGGAATAGCAAAGGCCATGCAGGGGCTCACGACCATTGACGAGGTGTTTCGCGTGGCCCCCCCTGAGGCAAGGCGATCGGTGACGGCGCCCTTCCTTGAGACTGCGATTGAGGAAGAAAGTGCACCGGAAGAACCCTATTTTGCAGGACCAACACCTGTGGTAATGAGTGCCAGCCCCAAGCGGATCCTCGTTGTCGACGACAATGCGGTCATTCGTAAACTGCTCAGCCATCAGTTGGAGGCGGAAGGCTATCTCGTTGTCACCGCGGAAAATGGGCTGGAGGCCCTTAAAATGGTGGCCAAAGATAAGCCGGATCTCATTTTATCGGACTTCCTGATGCCGGAGATGGACGGGCTTACCCTGGTAAAAAAACTGAAGTCCCAGTTGGCCACGCGGTTTATTCCTGTGATCATGCTCACGGCAAAAGATGAGGTGGAATCCGAGGTAGAGGTCATTGACGCAGGGGCCGACGACTACCTGACCAAACCGGTGGCTCCGAAGCGGTTGCTGGCGAGGGTCAACCGACTCCTGAACAAATAGACGCATCACTTGTCCAACGCCGCCGCGATGCCGGGGCCGCGGCGATCCTGGGTATCCACCCGAGCACCTTGAGAGCGAGGATGCATAAGCTCGGGATCGTCCGTCCGGAAATCAGTGAGTCAGATTAAGGTCCGGCTCTCGCATCCCTCAATATATGGAGGTTCCACCACATATTGAGGCCAAGCCCATCGGGTCTCTCTTCCCTGCCCTATTCTCCCATGCATCTAATCAATTGTTATTACATGATTATGCCAGCTCCTCTCCTTTTCCGGTTCCTGGCAGGCCACTTGCAAGGACATTCTGCATGATTCTGGTCATCATACGAATGAAGGTCCTTGCTGAGAAGCGCAAGGAACTGTCCCAGACCATCGCTTCCCTGATCGGTCCCATACGGACAGAGAAGGGATGCCTGCGCTGCGACTTTTGCCAAAGCATGGAGGATGAAAATGAACTCCATATCCTCGAAGAATGGAATACCCGGGAAAACCTGAACAGCCATCTGAAGTCCGATCGGTTTCGTGTACTTCGCGGGGCGATGAACCTTCTCCAGGAGCCCTGTGAAATAGTGTTTTACACCGTAGCAGCGGGGAAGAGGAGACATCCAGCGTGAGGGGGATCGGAAAGAGGATTGTCCGGACCCTGCTCGATCTGAGGGCGCGCCTCGGCAGGACCGGCCTGACACAGGCGCATATCGAAGACGAGCCGCCGCTTCGGGCGGAACTGTTCAGCACGGAACAGATGAAGCGGCACGCCATGGCGCTGGCGGACTCGCACAAGCTGAGTTTGGAACGTCCTTCGGCCCTACTGCTGACGCGTCTCGCTGAGAATGAAGAGATCCTGATCAAAGCGCGCAGCCTGTTGACAGCGGCAGTTGAGGCCAACCGTCGAATTGTGCCTGCCGGGGAATGGTTGCTCGACAACTTCTATTTGGTTGAAGAACAGATTCGAACCACCCGGAGACACTTGCCAAAGGGGTACAGCCTGGAACTGCCGCGCCTGCGAAACGGTCCATCGGCCGGGCTTCCACGCGTGTACGACATTGCGCTGGAGATAATCTCTCACGGCGATGGCCGGATAGATCCGAATAGTCTCAGCAGTTTCGTCGCCGCCTACCAGACGGTAATTGAACTGAAGTTGGGCGAACTGTGGGCGATCCCCATCATGCTTCGCCTGGCCCTGATCGAGAATCTTCGTCGCGTTAGCGCCCGAATTGCAGTGAGCCGGATCGACCGAAACCTGGCCGACACCTGGGCCGACCAGATCATGGAGATCGCGGAAAAGGACCCGAAGAGCCTGATTCTGGCCATCGCCGACATGGCGCGGTCGAACCCACCCATGAGGGGTTCGTTTGTCGCTGAATTTGCGCGCCGGCTGCAGGGACAGAGCACGGCCCTGGCCTTGCCGGTCTCCTGGATGGAGCAGCGTCTCGCCGAGTTGGGCCTGACCATTGAGCAGTTGGTGCAGGAGGAAAACCGGCAACAGGCCGCCGATCAGGTCTCCATGAGCAACAGCATCGGGAGTCTCCGGTTTCTCGGGGCGATGGACTGGCAGGAGTTTATCGAAACCATGAGTGTCGTCGAGCGGACCCTGCGTAAGGATCCTGGCGGGGTTTATGGGATGATGGATTTTGCCACCCGGGACCGATACCGGCATCTCGTTGAAAAGATAGCCAAACACAGTCAGCAATCTGAAAGCCAGGTGGCCCGAGAGGCCATCCGATTGGCTCGCCAGGCCGCGGCCGGGAAAGACGCCGACGAACGGGCGGCACATGTTGGGTTCTACCTCATCGACAAGGGACTGCCGCTACTCCAACAGGCGGTGGGGGCATGTGGTTCCCTCGCCGAGGCAATTCAGAAATGGGTCGGCCGCAGTCCTTTGCTCCTTTATCTGTTCACCATCACGCTGATAACGGCTGTCTTTACCGCGACGTTGCTGATGAAGGCACAGGCCGGTGGGGTACGGGGCTGGGACCTCGCGCTGATGGGCGTCCTCTTACTCTTGTGCATGAGCCATCCTGCGGTGGCCCTGGTGAACTGGCTCGCGACGTTAACCGCGATGCCGCACCTGCTGCCACGAATGGATTTTTCCAAAGGGATTCCGCCGGAATCGCGCACGCTGGTCGTGATCCCGACAATGCTCACGAGTGCACAAAACATCGAAGGCTTGGCCGAGGGGCTTGAAGTCCGGTTTCTGGCGAACCGGGATGAAAACCTGCGCTTCGCTCTGGCAACGGATTTTCGGGATGCAGGCGAGGAAACCATTCCCGAAGATGGACCTTTGTTGCGGCTGGCCCGGGAGAAAATCGAAGGGTTGAACAAAAAGTATGCTGACGCCAAAAGCGATACATTCTTTCTGTTTCATCGCCCGCGGCGATGGAATGCGCGGGAAAAACTCTGGATGGGTTACGAGCGGAAGAGAGGCAAGCTTGCGGATCTGAATTCGCTTCTGCTCGGCCGTGCGTATGGGAGCGCCGGAAACCGCTTCTCCCTCATCATAGGTCATACGGACATCCTATCGAGCATGAAATATGTGATCACGCTGGATACGGATACGCAATTGGCGCGCGGCTCGGCATGGCAGTTTGTGGGCGCCATGGCGCATCCCCTGAATCGTGCGCGCTACGACGGAGACAAGGAGCGCGTCGTTGGAGGGTACTGCATTCTCCAGCCACGTGTGGCCGCGAGCCTGTCGGGCACGAACCGGTCGCGGTACGCGCGACTGTTCGGGAGTGAGCCGGGCATCGACCCGTATACGCGGGCCGTATCCGATGTTTACCAGGACCTCTTTCATGAAGGGTCGTTCATTGGAAAGGGGATCTATGATGTCGATAGGTTCGAGCGGGCTCTCAAAGACCGGTTTCCCGAGAACCGGATCCTCAGCCACGACCTTGTGGAAGGATGCTACGCGCGGGCGGGGCTGTTGAGCGATGTGCAGTTGTACGAGGAATATCCAACCGACTACACTGCCGACGTGAGCCGTCGGCACCGATGGATCCGTGGGGATTGGCAGATTGCACGCTGGTTGCTGCCAGCCGTTCCCGGCCCCGAAAAAAGCCGCCAAAGGAATCCGCTCTCCGGACTTTCCCGATGGAAGATCTTCGACAATCTTCGTCGCAGCCTCGTATCGCCGGCGTTGACCTTGCTGCTGCTCCTCGGCTGGACCGTCTTGTCCCCGCCCTGGCTATGGACCCTGGCGGCAATCGGAGCCATTCTCATTGCCCCCTTAGTGGCGTCTCTTCTGGAGCTGTTCAAGAAACCGGAGGATATGTCGTTGAATCAGCATCTAACCGCCACCGTGCGGTCGACCGGCAGACATTTTGCTCAGGAATTATTTACCATCGCCTGCCTTCCCTACGACGCCTATTTCAGTCTCGATGCGATTGTGCGAACGGCCTGGCGAATGGGGATCAGCCGCAAACGGCTCTTGGAGTGGAATCCGGCGAGCGACTCAGATTGCCATCATCGTACGGACCTTGCCGGCTACTGCCGGATGATGTGGATCGCCCCGGTCATCGCCGCTGTCACGACGATTTATCTGGCGCTGTCGAGGCCGGACGCGATCGTCGCGGCCGGGCTTGTTCTTTGCCTCTGGTTTGTCTCCCCTGCCATCGCCTGGTGGCTCAGCAGGCCTCTTGCCCGGCCCGGCACAACACTAACGGTTGACCAGGTCCTCTTTCTCAGGAGACTGTCCCGAAAGATCTGGGCGTTCTTCGAGACCTTTGTTGGACCGCAAGATCATTGGCTGCCGCCGGATAACTGTCAAGAACATTCTGCTCCCGTGGTGGCGCATCGCACGTCGCCCACCAACATGGGGCTTGCGCTCCTTGCCAATCTGGCCGCCTACGACTTTGGTTACATCTCGGCCCGACAACTCATCCAACGTACGGAAAATGCACTTCACACGATGGGGGGTTTGGAGAGGCACCGCGGCCATTTCTACAACTGGTACGACACCCAGTCTCTGAAACCACTGGAACCGGCCTACATCTCGACCGTAGACAGCGGAAACCTCGCAGGTCATCTGCTGACCTTGCGGTCGGGCCTGCTGGCACTTTCCGATCAAAAGATCCTGGGGTCGCGATGGATTGAGGGGCTGAGCGACACGCTTGGGATTCTAACGGACATGGCCGGGGGGACAGGAGGAGACACGCCGACCCGGATCGCTCAACTACAGGAGGACCTGGCGTCCGCGTTGGATTCCCGGCCAACCAAGCTCGTAACGACGCAAAGACGCCTCGGCCGGCTGGCCGCATCCGCCGAGATGGTGGTGGAGAGCCTCGATGCCGATCCCGGGATTTCTGAGAGCGGGGTAAAAGGGTGGGCGCGGGCCCTCGCCCGTCAATGCCGGGACGTCCTTGATGATCTGCGATTTCTCACCCCGTGGAGTCTCTTATCGACCCCTGCCAATGGATTCGGCGACTTACCTTCCATAAATGAGATCCCAACGCTCAGGCAACTGGCAAGGTTTGACGTGGAACTGCTGCCGACCATCGAGGACCGCCTCGGCCCGGACGCAACCGTAGAAGAGAAGGAATGGCTGGGTGAAATTCGACCTCTCATCACCGAGGCAAGCCAACGAGCCAGGGCAAGGATGGCAGTTATCGAACGCCTTGCGCTGGAATCCGGCGAACTCGCACGCATGAAGGTTGACTTCCTGTTCGACAAGGCACGTCGTCTCCTGGCAATCGGCTATAACGTCGGCGAGCGACGCCTCGACGCCAGCTACTACGACCTGCTGGCTTCGGAAGCGAGGTTGGCCACTTTCGTGGCCATTGCCCAGGGGCAACTCCCTCAGGAGAGCTGGTTTTCCCTGGGGCGGCTGCTCACCGTCATCGGTGACGACCCGATCCTCATCTCCTGGACCGGGTCCATGTTCGAATACCTCATGCCGCTTCTGGTGATGCCGACCTACCAAAACACACTGCTCGACCGGACCTACAAGGCGGCGGTACAGGGGCAGATCGCATATGGCCGGAAGCGCGGCGTGCCATGGGGCGTATCGGAATCCGGCTACAATGCCATCGACGTTCATCGCAACTACCAGTATCGCGCCTTTGGCGTGCCCGGGCTGGGATTCAAACGCGGGCTTGCGGACGATCTGGTGATTGCCCCGTATGCGTCGGCGCTCGCGCTGATGGTGGCGCCCGAAGAGGCCTGCCTGAACCTTGAACGCCTCGCCGCTGAAGGATTGGAAGGACAATACGGCCTCCACGAAGCCGTCGACTACACCCGGTCACGTTTGCCGCTCGGACTATCCAGTATCGTTGTCCGGTCGTTCATGGCCCATCACCAGGGCATGAGTTTGCTCTCTCTGGCCCATGTGCTCCTGGATCGTCCCATGCAAAAACGCTTCGAGATGGATCCCATGTTCCAGGCCGCCATGCCCTTGCTCCAGGAGCGGGTTCCAAAGGCAAAGGCCTTTTATGCCCACGCCACCGAGGGCTCCGAGCCCCCTGCGGTATCCAGTGGACCTGAGAGCGTTGCACGTGTCTTTAAAAGCCCCGAAACACCCATCCCGGAAGTGCAGTTGTTGTCAAACCGCAGATACCACGTGATGCTGACCCATGCCGGGGGTGGTTACAGCCTTTGGAAGGACATTGCCATTACCCGCTGGCGTGAAGACACCACCCGCGACAACTGGGGCACGTTCTGTTACATCCGCGACGTATCCTGCGGGGAGTTCTGGTCCACCACCTACCAGCCGACGCTCAAGGGATCAAAGGATGTTGAAACGATTTTCTCGGAAGACCGAGTGCAGTTTCGCCGGCACGACCACGACTATGACACCCATACCGATATCGCTGTCTCGCCGGAGGATGACATCGAGCTGCGCCGAATTACCATCACCAACCGCGGCCCGACGCGCAGAGCGATCGAGGTGACGAGTTACGCAGAAGTGGTCCTGGTGTCTCCCTATGTGGACGTACTGCATCCGGCGTTCAGCAATCTCTTTGTTCAGACCGAGATCATCCCCCAGCAGCGGGTGATTCTCTGCACTCGCCGACCCCGGTCCGTCACCGAGAAGTCTCCGTGGATGTTTCACCTGATGACCGTACACGGTGCGGAGATCGCAGAGATTTCCTACGAGACGGATCGGATGAAGTTTATCGGCCGCGGAAATACCGTGGCCGATCCGCAAGCCATGAGGGGGTCATCCAGGCTATCGGGCACCCAGGGTTCCGTGCTGGATCCGATTGTCGCTATCCGGTACCGAATCACACTCGAACCCGAATCGTCGGCAACCATCAATATGGTATCGGGCATCGACGAGACCCGCGATGGTTGTCTAAGCCTGGTTGAAAAGTACCAGGACCGCCGTTTCGCGGATCGGGTGTTGGAACTGGCCTGGACCCATAACCAGGTATTCTTGCGGCAGATCAATGCCACGGATGCCGACGCGAAACTCTATGGACGCCTTGCCGGTTCCGTCCTCTACGCCAATTCCTCGCTGCGCGCCGCTCCAAGCGTCCTCATCCAAAACCGTCGCGGACAATCCGGGCTGTGGAGCCTCGCTATTTCCGGCGATTTTCCGATCGTGCTGTTGCGGATCGAAAACCCGGCCAATATTGACTTGGCGCGGCAACTGGTGCAGGCCCACGCATACTGGCGCTTAAAAGGGCTGACAGTAGACCTTGTGATATGGAACGAAGATCACTCCGGTTACCGCCAGGGACTCCACGAACAAATCATGGGGCTGATTGCCGCAGGCATCGAAGCCAACGTGACCGATCGGCCCGGCGGTATCTTTGTCAGACCCGGGGACCAGATCTCCAACAAGGACCGCATCCTGATCCAATCGGTGGCTCGTGTCATCATCACAGACAGCCGGGGGACGCTCGAGGAGCAGGTCACCCGTTACGGCCTTGAAAACGTCGTCGTCCCGCCCCTTGTGCGGACCCGAACCCACCGGCCCGAGCCCCCAGTCGCAGCCGCACTGCCTCGCGACGACCTGATTTTTTACAACGGGTTGGGTGGATTCACCCCGGATGGGCGTGAATACGTCATTACGAGCACGCACGAGCAAACGACGCCTGCGCCATGGTCGAATGTGCTGGCCAATCCCCACTTCGGAACCGTCGTCTCAGAGAGCGGCGGCGCTTATACCTGGAGCGAGAATGCGCACGAGTTTCGCCTCACTCCCTGGAGCAACGACCCTGTGAGCGATTCGAGCGGAGAGGCGTTTTACATCCGTGACGAAGAGATGGGCCACTTCTGGTCGCCTACCCCTCTGCCGAGCCGGGGAGCGACGCCTTACGCCAGCCGGCATGGATTCGGCTACAGCGTTTTCGAGCACACGGAGCAGGGTATTCACTCGGAGATGTGGGTTTACGTGGCACTGGACGCACCGATCAAGTTCACCGTATTGAAAGTGCGAAATGAGTGCGGCCGATCCCGGCGACTTTCCGCCACGGGATACGTAGAATGGATTCTGGGCGATCTGCGGGGGAAATCGGCCATGCACGTCATCACCGAAATCGATCCCGGAAGCGGCGCGCTTTTCGCACGCAACCCCTATAACACGGAGTTCGCCGGCCGGGTTGCCTTTTTCGAAGTGGACGATGCGAAGCGGACCGTGACTGGCGACCGGACGGAATTCATTGGGCGCAACGGCGCCCTTCGGAGTCCGGATGCCATGACTCGGTCGCGGCTTTCCGGCAAAGTGGGGGCCGCTCTGGATCCCTGCGCCGCGGTCCAGGTGACCTTCGAGATAGCCGACGGGGAAGAGCGTGAGATGGTCTTTATGCTTGGCATAGGACAAGACGCCGATGACGCCCGAAACATGATGGCTCGCTTCCGGGGATCGGCGGCTGCTCAAGACGCACTCGAAGCGATATGGCAGTACTGGAATCACACGCTCGGGGCCGTTCAGGTGGAAACGCCAGACCCCTCGCTCAATGTCCTGGCCAATGGATGGCTCTTGTACCAGACGCTGGTATGCCGTCTCTGGGCGCGGAGCGGGGCCTATCAGTCGGGCGGCGCCTTCGGCTTCCGCGATCAGTTGCAGGACGTGATGGCGCTCATCCATAGCGAACCGCACCTCGTTCGCGACCACCTGCTCCGCTGCGCTGCCCGTCAGTTCCCGGAGGGAGATGTGCAGCATTGGTGGCATCCTCCCTCGGGGCGGGGCGTGCGCACCCACTGCTCAGACGATTACCTGTGGCTGCCGTTGGCCACATGCCGATACGTTCTTGGCACCGGGGACACCGGCGTATTGGACGAGTCCGTCCAGTTCATCCAGGGCCGCCCGGTAAAAATGGATGAAGACTCTTATTACGATCTTCCCGAGCGCTCTGAAGAGGCGGCGAGCCTTTACGAACACTGTGTCCGAGCTATCCGGAACGGCCTCAAATTCGGTGGGCACGGATTGCCGCTCATCGGCTCGGGTGACTGGAACGATGGTATGAACCTGGTGGGCGAACATGGTAAGGGCGAAAGCGTCTGGTTGGGATTTTTCCTGTATGAGGTGCTCATGCAGTTCACGGAGGTTGCCCGTGCGCGCGGGGATGACGCTTTCGTCCAACATTGCCAAGGGGAGGCAGAAGAGCTGCGCCGGAATCTCGATCAACATGGATGGGACGGCAAGTGGTATCGCCGCGCCTACTTTGACGACGGGTCGTCGCTTGGATCCTTTACCAACCCCGAATGTCAAATTGATTCCATAGCTCAAAGCTGGTCTGTACTATCCGGGGCGGGAGATCATGAGCGGTCGCTCATGGCCATGGAAGCGGTGGATGAGCGCCTCGTTCGCCGTGAGCATGGGCTGATCCAGCTCCTGGATCTGCCGTTTGACAAGTCGGAGCTGAATCCCGGCTACATCAAGGGGTACGTCCCGGGAGTTAGAGAGAACGGAGGGCAGTACACCCATGCGGCCATCTGGGCGGCAATGGCCTTCGCCCGCATTGAGGACAGCCGGCGCGCGTGGGAACTCTTTACCATGATCAACCCGGTCAACCATGCCAGATCGGCCGAGGAGACTGCTATCTACAAAGTGGAACCGTACGTCGTCGCGGCCGACGTCTATGCGGTCCCGCCGCATACCGGCCGCGGCGGATGGACATGGTACACGGGATCTGCCGCCTGGATGTACCGGCTGATTGTGGAATCACTCCTGGGGATCAGGCTTGAAGTGAACCGGCTGCGTTTTACGCCGTGCCTCCCGGCGGATTGGGAGGGGTTCACCCTGCACTACCGCTATCGGGAGACCGTCTACCACATTTCGGTCCGCCAAACGCCCGCCGGAAATGGTGAGATGCGCGTGAGCGTGGACGGCATTGAGCAACACGATAAGGCCATCCCGCTTGTTGACGACCATAAGGAACACTGGGTCGAGGTGAGAATCCACGTCGGCCCCAAGTAAAGGATTGCCAAACCGGAGAAAACAAGTTCCCTCAATATATGGAGGCTCCACCAAATATTGAGGCCAAACCCATCGCTTCATCCTTCTCTGCGGTTTCTTACCATTCATCTAATCTACCGTTATCTATACATGATTATAGCTTCCACTCCTTCCCGGGTTGTTGGCAGGCCACTTGCAACATCTTTCTGTATGATTCTGGTCATCATACGAATGAAGGTTCTTCCTGAGAAGCGCATGGAGTTGTCTCAGGCAATCACTTCCCTGATCGGTCCCATACGGACAGAGGAGGGATGTCTGCGTTGCGACTTCTGCCAAAGCATGGAGGATGAAAATGAATTCCATCTCCTCGAAGAATGGAATGCCCGGGAAAACCTGAACAGCCATCTGAAGTCCGATCGGTTTCGTGTACTTCGCGGGGCCATGAACCTTCTCCAGGAGCCCTATGAAATGATGTACCACACCGTAGCAGCGAGAAAAAGGAAAAGGGGGGTGCGGTCCCAATAGGGTGTATTGCGGAAAGCAGGAAGACAATCTTGAGTGAAAGGGGGGAGAATTGGCCATGACAGTTATAACACTTCTTATTGCGATTATTGCGTTGATCATTGCGGTTCTGGCGTTTCAACGAACCGGGGGGTCTAAGGATCTGAAGAAAACCACAGCCGAGCTTTTGGCAAAGATGGAAAAACGGATGCGAGAAGAAGAAGCATCTAAGGAGGTGGAAGAGGAAAAGCTACCGGAATAGCCAAGACACTATAGAAGGCATCAACCATCAATACCCTGCGAAACAGCATCGGTATCCGTGGCAAACTTTACGCTTTTAAACGTATTTAACAATTGTGGTGGATCTGCCGCGGGTAGAAGGGAGGATAATCATGTATCTTTCATTAATCATCACCTTTGTACTTCTTCTGGTAATCGTCGTCACCGCGATACAGAACAGTGCGCCTCTGGATTTCAAATTCTTCACCTGGACCTTTCAAATCTCCATTACGGCTTTGATTGGCTATTCTTCCATCATGGGGGGAGCCATCGTGGCAGTTCTGACCTTGCCGAAGTTGGCAAAAAAATCCCTTCGTGCAAGGAGCATGAATAAAGAGATCCATAAACTTAGGGAAAAGAGTGCAGGGTAAAGAAATTTATTGAAGGAGAACTCACAAATGGAGGGTCGACATGGCGGAGAGCACACTAACGGAGATTGGCAGAGTTACCAAAAAGGCAATTATTGGGGCACTCAAGGGTACCGGCGCGAAGGCGGAATCCATTGCAGAGACGAGCGCTGACCTGGTCAAGGCGACGATTGGAGAAATTGGCGATTTTACGGTTGCCATTGAAAAAC
>Ga0209270_1003021_pt1 | contig 15601 bp, 10 predicted proteins | sample MTBAKSrepl1MetaG_FD_187456 | JGI IMG/M metagenome (GOLD analysis project Ga0209270, IMG submission 187456) | Enrichment culture microbial communities from Arthur Kill intertidal strait, New Jersey, USA, that are MTBE-degrading - MTBE-AKS1... | ecosystem: Environmental > Aquatic > Marine >...
TCCTTTTGTTATCGCCTCCTTTCTTTGGGCTTCCGCTCTTTGCGCTTCCCTCTTGGTTTTGTAATAGCCCTTGGTGTACCGTTTCTTTTCCAGGTAGAAGTTGTACCTCCACCCCTTGCCTTGAACTAAAAATACGCTCATAAAGGGTCTCCTTAGATGGAAAAAGTAAGGAGCCCCCGATCTTTTTGCCGCCCAGTTCCCGCCAATGCTTATAAACCCAGCTTTTGCTCTTGCCGAGATACTGAGCGACTCCCTCGGGGGTGAGTATGTCAGAACGGTTGTCCATAATCAAGTGGCCATGCGTTTTACGTAATATTTATTCTTTTTTGAGTGTTGCGACGGTAAGAACGGTTGCCGCGATGTATAAGGTTGTCGTCATGGTTTTATCAGCAGGCTCGGAGAGGAGCGCGGCGCACGTTAGGGCGTAGAAACCTGCTGCGAACCCAGCCATCTTTTTGATTAGTTTCCAGCTCATTTTCTGAAGCGTCCCCTATCTTTTATTGAGTAGCTTCACGATTGCGACCGCGACGATTCCGAGCACTGCCATTTTGGCGACTGCCGATGCGGGATCTCCTCTGTGGTGGTGTCCTCCGTGTATGCCTGCCTGCCAGGCGTCCTGCGTTGCTTCAAGGAACTGGACGAAAATTCCGGACACTGTGTTGATGATTTGCGGCAAATAGATGAGCAGGATCAGGACGATTAACGCCATAGCGATGTTCTTCCATTGGATATTCATGTCTTTTCCTCCCTCTTATGGTTTCTAATCTATACAGTTCTCGTAGAATCCAATCCGTGCAAAGAAATCTTTATTTATCCATCTTGATGGCAACTGATTTGGGCTACTCCTAACGTTTTCCTGATTAATAGGTATGCGGGGGAAGGAAAAAGTGCATGTCCGGGGAGAGATTGTTATGAGAGCATGCGTAAATACGTTTTTATGCGATTGTGTAAAACCACATAATCTAGTTTGAGACCCAATATAATCCCTCTCTCCGGTTCCGGGTCGGAGAGGGCGTCGACAAGAACGCCTTCCCAGAGGCAATAAAATGGTTGTTAAAATACAGTTTAGAACAGAACAAAAGGAAGGAACGCGACTCGCGACTGAGCGCCAAATCGACTATCTGAAAATGCTTGCAAAAGAGGCAAACTATATGCCTGAGAAGTCTTTTGAAGAGGCTACGATGGAGGAAGCCAGTAAACTCATTGACATCTTATTGGAAAAGGTCAACCAGGCAAAGCCTGGCGACAAAAAAGAACCAGAGCCAAAGCCCAGACCGATAGCATCAAAAAGCGATTATACGGCGAGCGCCAGGCTAGGCTTGGCGTTTAAGGTGACATTTCAGAAATGGGTGAGGAGATATTATGATGGCAAATGTGTCGAGGCGGTTTCAAAAGACACCCGGGCATCTTTCATCAAGGACGTCCTTTTTACATACGACATGATCAACGAGGCTGCTCAAAAAGCAGGGCTGCAATGAAAGGAGAATAGATATGAGATGATCAAAAACGGAACAAGAGGAATAATCGGATTCATGGTCCAGGACCTCAGGAATGCTAATATCTTTCTTTATGGGGTCTCTCTTTTTTCTGGTGTTCGACAAAACCTTTTTTTAAAGGAGAAAAGCATCTTATGCTCCCCATAAATCAAACGAATGGTTTTAAATCATCGGACAGGCATCAGCCTTAAAGCCTTTTATCTATGATGTTGTCTCGGTATCTCTAGCAAATGACCAAGCTGATCTCTTAATCTGGTGATTTGCGATTTGGGTTCAGTTGCCGAATTCAGAATTGAAACTATTTTTTGAGTAAGATTAATATTGGAAGCCACATCCCAATAGCAAGGATTGTCGACATGTTCCTTGAGGCTCAATGGCGAAATAACTAAAACCTTTTTCCCTTTGCTTGCAAGCTTTTCTCCAAGTGCAATGCCTTCTACCCTAAGACCTCCTGTATAGTTTCTAAATAGTTCTAAAATAAAAAGATTAGCATCTGCTAAAAGCTCGTCTGAAAGATGAGAACATGCTTGTTGATATGTTATATGGAAAAAATCAATATTTATTCCAAGAGTATTTTTAACCAGACGTTTACAGGATTTACCTAAAGAGGAACTATTACCGAGAAAAACAACAACTGTCATTTTCATATGGATTGCTATGCTTTCTGTATGATTAATCCCTTTAAAAACATATAATAAATCACTATTTAATAACCAGTTCAATGTGTTCGGCGTCCGTTGAACAACCCTGCTACTGATGGGAACTCCCTAGCTAATGAATTATAAGTTTGTAAATTCTGTTTTATTCTGCGGGAAAATGTAAAACGATCATTGTAACCCAGTGCATTTGCTAGCTTTGACTTTTGCGTTATTCCCCTTTCTTCCATCATCTGACCTACAAGCCAAATCTCAGTTCGAGCTACATGGAACCGATAGTCCCATGAGATATTTTCCAAATTTTGAGGGCTCTTTACTTGAAGTACATCAAAAGGCAAATGCGAAGTCAGTATTTCCTCATTTCGGTTAAGGGTCGCTCTTATGCCGGCACATTCAATCGTATTTCTGAGCTCGCTTACATTTCCTGGCCAAGAATAGTTTTCAAATAAATCTAAAACCGCCTTGGAAACAATACGAGCTGTCGTTTTGCCTTGTCTTCTGAGATTTTGGAGGAAATAAGCAGACAACAGTGCTATATCTTCCTTACGTTCTCTCAAGGGTGGTATATATATTTCTATTAGTGGTTTATCCCCAAATTTAAACATGGAAAGAGGATTAGTTGATTGGCGATTATCAGGAGATGGCTCTATTGCACTTACGATCTGTATGTCTAGAGAGACAGGAATACTGTCCCCTTTAAGGAAAAATGCGCCTTCGTCCAATGACTTTTTAATTCGCTCTAAAAAGTTTTTTGGGAAATTCCAAATTTCATCCAGAAAAAGCACACCGCCATTTACTACTTCAAGTAATCCCTTTTGCCTCTGAATTCCAATTTGGCTGGCGCTTCTGAAAAGTAAGCCATTCACAGAATCTAAATGTACATTGGCTGCATTAATTTTTTTAAAAGGAGCAGCTTTCCGTTTTAAGCTGTAACCATGAACCATACGCGCTAATAATTCACGACCACTTCCCCGTTCAGCCACTATTAATATTGAGGATTCAGCATCGTTAGCCGCTTGCCTGGCTTGTTGACTCGCTTTAATTATTTCAGAATTGGTTCCCACGAAATCGATGGGAGATTCCATTTGAAGCCTATTTTGTAAAACATCCAATTGTCTTTTTAGCTGGCCTTGCTGCAGAACCGCTTGCACCATGCGGGCAATCAAGTTGGGGGAAAATTCCTTTTTGTCGAGAAACATCAAAGCCCCAGACTCTATGGCATCGACAGTGGTCTCTGTATCACCATAGGCTGAAACCATAATTACCGGCTGTAGTTCATCGTATAAAAAGATTTCTCTGAGGAGTTCCATTCCCTCTTTTTCTGATTTTAAACGCATGTCCAAAATGACGAGCGCGAAAGTCTGGGGTCGATATAGTCGACGAAATTCATCTTCCGAAGATGCTTCCGTCAAGCGATAAATACCGCCAATTGCCTCCCGGATCTTGCGCCTGAAGTCATCATCGTCATCGACCAGCAATATTCTTCGTGTGTTCATTGCACTCATAAAAATCTTCTTGCTCTTTTTGTGAGTATATTATAATATAAGCGTGATAAAAATACAACAGGGAGATTAAAAAATGAGCACAAAATATTCGCTTTCTGGATTTCATGGTATGCGGCGTTACCGCCTGATTGTCGGCTCATTCATGATTTTGCTTTTTCTGATTTTTTTGGCCGCAGGTTGTGACAGCTTGTCGTCCGACAAGGCGTCTCCTTTGCCTAACACATCAGTGATGGAAAAAATTTTAAAATCTGGAAAAATAAGATGCAGTTATCTCGTTTATGGGATTTATTTCATAAAAGATCCGAATACTGGAAAGTTTTCTGGCCTTTTCTATGATATCATGCAAGATATAGGCAAGAACTCTGGGCTTGAAATTGAGTGGGTCGAAGAGGTCGGTTACGAAAGCATTTTTACGGGTCTAGATTCCGACAGATACGATGTTTTTGCCGGCGGGCTTTGGCCAAACTCAACGAGGGCCAAAGCCGGTTTCTTCAGCATTCCTGTATTTTACAGTGTTATCAACGCCTACGGTCGAACAGATGACGATCGCTTCGTCAATAACCTCGACGCAATCAACTCGCCTTCGGTACGGATAGCAACCATCGATGGCGCCATGGAAGATGTTATCGCTAAAACGGATTTTCCTAAAGCTAAACGCGTTTCCTTGCCACAGCTAAGTCCCTTTTCACAAAATCTATTAAATATAACCACAAATAAAGCAGATGTCACTTTTGCCGAACCAGGCATTGTTCAAGAGTTCCTGGCAACAAATCCGGGAACACTGAAAGAGTTGGACCCGAATACTCCTCTGCGCATTTTTGGCAACAGTTTGGTGGTAAAACGAGGGGCGATGGAATTGCAGGAATTTCTCAACGTCGCGCTTCGAGAGCTCTTGTACAGTGGAAGAATTGACAAAATTCTCAAAAACTACCGGCCGGTATCAGATGTTTTCAGGCGTGTAGCTATTCCATATCAGAAAGCCTCATCAGACAAATAATCTTATGGGCGTATTCGATATAATTGTCCGATACCGGGAAGCATTTCTCGGTGGTTTGCGTGTTACACTATCTTTAGCGTTGCTTACATGGGGAGTGGGCCTTTTGGCTGGTATCCTTCTTGGCGCCTTGGGGCACCGATATCGGTTCCTTTTCGGCGGTCCCTTAAGGCTGTTTGCATTCTTTTTGTCCGGCATACCTTTCTTGGTTTTACTCTATTGGGCTAATTTCCCGTTGCAAGTACTTTTGAATGTAGTAATCGATCCATTTTACACTGCCGTATTAATACTCGTCGTACTAAATACGGTTGGGGTCGCCGAGATATGCAGGATTGCCTTGGATGACTTTCCAGAGCAGTATTTGTTGTCAGCCCAGGTCTGTGGGCTGACATCGCGGCAAACCATTTTTCATATACAAATTCCACTTATTTTGCGTCAGATACTGCCCGGTTTGTTGAATTTACAAGTGATCATGCTTCAGATGACACTATTTGCCAGTCTGATTTCCGTGGAAGAGCTCTTTCGAGTAGCCCAGAGAATCAACGCCACCATCTATAAGCCAGTTGAGATCTACTCTGCGTTGGCGATTTTCTTCCTCTTGATTTGTCTGCCGGTGAATGGTCTCGCAATTTGGCTTAAATATAGATTTACAAGAAACCTTTCAGAAAAATAATGAAATAGGTATCATAATGCTTATTGGTCGAAATATTACCAAAAGTTACGGGGAAGTGAATGTTCTGAAAGAGGTGGATATAACAATTTCGCCAGGCAAGGTAACAGTCCTAATAGGTCCGAGTGGGGCTGGAAAAACTACGTTAATTCGTGCGCTGGCGCTTTTAGATCCGCCAGACAGAGGGCGGGTCGAGGTCGATAGTAAGATATATAACTTCCCATCAGATAATCATAAAATTGAGAATCCGCCCTGGCCACATTTAACGGTAGTCTTTCAGCAACTTTTTCTTTGGCCTCATTTGACATTAAGAGATAATATTGTTTTGCCACTAAAATTAAATAATATAAAAATATTTGACTTGGACAAAATATCCTCTCTGTTTAAGATGGAAGAATACATAGATAGATATCCGAATGAAGTTAGTATTGGTCAGCGACAAAGAGCCGCACTCGCGAGGGCTTTTATGCTAAATCCGACATATATATTGCTGGATGAAATTACTTCTGCGCTTGACCTCGAACAGTCTCACATTATTTTGAACTATTTAATTCTATTAAAAGAAAAAGGTATCGGAATGCTTGTGGTCACTCACCAAATCGAATTCGCAAGACGCTTGATTCAGTGTGAAGAAGGTGATTACATAGCCTTCTTGGGCGAAGGTGGCTCCATAATTGAGTCTGGGGGTGTAAACCTTCTGGATAATCCAAAAACCTCACGATTAAAAAAATTCTTATCAGAAAAACCTATTTCTGATATAACTTAAATTTGGAGTGTTACGTGATTTCTAATAGACAAGAAGAACCTCCTGCAAAATACTTTTATGCGGAAGATGAGGCACAATTATACGATGCTACTATTCGTTTATCGCAGCCTCAATATGACATTTTACATCAAACGTTATTAGATTTATTAAGGTATCATTTTTCTGCTTTTAGCGAAAAGGAAAGCAGTGAAGTCTCAGGGCACATCCTTGATTTGGGTTGTGGAACGGGCATGGAAGGTTTGGGTGTGCTCGAAGCTTTTCCAAATATCAGATTAATTGCCATTGACTCCTCTGATAAAATGATTGTAGTATTCAAGAAGAAGGGCATACGCTTGATGGGCGAAGAAGCTTTTTCGCGGCGTTGTGAATTGATTGAAATGGACGTGAGAGAAAAGGGATTTGCAGCGGATGGTCTGAAGCCATTCATTACTAGGGATGACGGATCAGAAAAATTCAAGGCTGTAATTTCTGTTGTTGCACTTCACCATCTCACCTTTGAAGAAAAAGAAAAGGTATATACCACGATTCATGCGGTACTTGAACCAGGAGGATTGTTCCTCAACGGTGATTTATATAGCTATCAGTCATTAAAACTTCGACAATATGCGCAAGATCATATTGAAAAGTATAATATATTGAAATTCAGCAACCCCGACATTAGTTTAAATGATGTATCCGGTTTAACAAAAAATGACTTGGAGCGAATCTTACAACTATACCTTAAACATCTCAGGGAAGAAAACAGACCTTTACCAATTGAAGTCATCAAGAAAGACAATGAACGATCTGGCAACATTCCTAATTATGATAGTGAAGCTCAATTGCTGCGTCAAATAGGTTTTTCAGAAGTTGAATGCCCCTACAGATATTTCCAGGGAGGCATTATATGGGCGATGAAGGAAAAAGAGAGATAGCTTCTCTTTTAAGTAAGTTTGCAAGTAAACTAAGGAACATTGGAACGAGTGAAAGAAACAATGAAACTTATGTTCAAAAAGTAATTCATGAATATCTCAGAGAACAGCAGGTTAAAGATTTCCTCAGAGAGCTTGGTCTATTAAGTTGCGGCCTTTTGCTAGATAACCACTGGCATCACACCTTCAATTTCGTTTTTTCTCCCCAAACTGAATTATCTCGTTACTATACTCCTTATTTATGGGCTAGTGAAAAATTGGAAGGGGAATTAGATAAAACCGATAACATTAGGAAAGGTTACTCAGATTTAATTCACAATCTCTTTGCCATAGTGAGGGACCAACAAGCCGATGAATTAGAAGACGAACATGGTGTGCATCAGGAGGAGTTCTTCCTAAACTTGCCCGACCTGGACCAGAAATCAGATGATTTCAACAGTAAGGGAAAAGAGTTTAGAATGCACTATGGAATCCATTATTGCCCCATAGGGGAAATATTATTTTATTTATATGCTTGGAGATTTCTTAGCATCAATGCAATAAGTAGCATAAATTCTATTTACGAACCATTAACTAGAGATTCAATCCATAATTTCTATCTATCAAAAATTGATTTAGAAAATAAAATATTAGATAAAAGCAATCAAGATGAAAGTATAAACGATCAAATTGACCCAAATAGCAGAATACAATCTTTATGGAAATCGGCGCTTACAATACTATACGGAGAAGAGACTAATAGTTTCAACTGGCTAGATGAATTGAAATTGCTTCTGCTTTATGACGATGAAAGCAAGTGCCCAACTATTTGGAGTTCATCTGTACTGTTATACATAAAGCAAGTACTAAAAGCCAAATCGATAAGAAGTGATATTGGAATTGAGATATCTGAGCTTGAGTTGTTATTACAGAAGTGTGATATAGGTGAGCTTAACTTGTTTCTACAAAAGGTGGTACTTTATTTTTTTGGTGGTGAAAATACAGGATCAACCGCGCCATCTCCTGAAGTTTATTTAGGTAATTTATTTCGAAAAACCCGCTTCCCCATTATGCCTTTCTATTTTTGGATTGCACTTGATCAATCACCTAAAGCATATCTGGTAAATCCCATTTGGAGTTCTCCTCTATATCCTGCGAAATATAGATATGGTAAGGAGGAAGGAAAGGAAAATGGAAAAGAGAAAGAAACGTCAATTGTGGGATTGGCTATTTGCGCTGTCGCACCTATTGAAGAAGTGGATTCTACTATTAATAGTAGTATTACTAAAAAGCAAGATATTTGCACAAAAAATTCTGAAACCCTTATAGAGGTAACAAATATTTTAGCCCACCCGCAAGTGGAACTGAGCTTCTATAAACCATTAGCTGATCAGATGATGAAAAATAGGAACCAAGAAGCTGCCATATCAATAATGATACGAAACCTATCCCATAATCTTGGCAGTCATGTTTTGGCGAATCCCGGATTAACAACAAGATGGCAGGAAGATCTGGATGCCTTTACCACTTTTAATACATACATTCAAAGACGATTAGACTTTCTAGCTTCATATATTAAGTCGAGTGGAATGAATAGCATGCCATTGTTATTCATAAATGATGTTTTATTAGGGTTCTTTTCACAAAAATTAATGCTTACAGAATTGTTATCTTCAAGGAACATAACTCTTAGTAACGTTAAATTTATAGTCAAAAATAAAAAAACTAATATTATATATAAATATAACAATGAGAATGAAGGTTTTTTAGAATGCAAGGAGCCTTGGGATGATCCAATTGTCAACATTCCAGGAGGAATATCAGGATGTCATGCACTTTACGCGATATTAGAGAATATAATTAGAAATTCCTGCAAATATGGCATGGGAAATGATCAAGAGAACTACACCCTAACTATCGAAATTTCCGAATATGAATCCCCAACAGAAAATGAACGACCTGAATGTTGGATGCTCACAATCTGGGACAATTTTAGTTCTGATCAGTTTATGTATCCTGCTAACTATATTCGGTCTAAACTAAGCGAAGAATTGATAAATTCCAGGGGCGAAATAATATATGAAGGCCACGGAATTCACGAGATAAAACTATGTGCAAAGTATCTTTCTTCTGGAAATTACTTTGATTCTGATATTTCTTGTTTCGACAATGACTACGAAGACCTTTATAGTAAGTATCTCCTGTCAAAGCGAATAAATCCGACAATTGGAATTAATAAATCGCCTGTCCGATGTTTTGTAATTAACCCGTCAGACAGTAGTAGGTACCATCTATGTTATTCGTTACTTTTAGAAAAACCAAAGCTTATTGGAATAGTAGATCAAGATCTGTCGCGAAATAAACGCACACAAGCCACCCATCCTAGCGTCTTTTTTTATGAATCAATCGACAGTCTAGCTAAGGACTTTCCATATTTAGCAGTAATCCAAGATTATGAAATAGACGCTTACATAGAAGAAGTATTAGAACAGATAGGGAAAATGCACCAAAGATTGCCGTATCGTCTGATGGTAGCAGTAAGAGAAAAATCTGGAAGGAAGGAAATTTGGAATGCAAAAATTGCACAAAGACAAAAATGGAAAAAATACCTTGCAAAGGAATTAATAGTTGATAAGGATATGGGCTTCGCCGATGGAATGATACCCTATAATAGAATACACGTCGTGGAGTTTGATTATAAGACAAGTTTAGGACAGAAATTTTTAGGAGATGACGGCGATTGGGAAAACCATATATTAGAAATTTACCGAAGCTGGTTGAATGCTTTCAAAGAAAAACCTAAGGCTGATAGATGGAAAATATTGCTATCATTTGATAGATCTCCTGAATTAGTTAAATCTAGTTGGTCACGCCAACTAGATGCTTACGATGATGAAAATATAGAGCTATATATATATGGAGAAAAATCTTTAGAGAACACAAAAGACGCAGAAAATGAGAAATTGTCTAGTAGCCATGAAGAGCCATTCTTTGGCTCTTCAAATACCGCGATAGCTGATCTTGAAGATCTTCATGCAATATTTAGGGGCATTACAGATGATGCAATTTTAAAAGAAAAAGAAAAAAAATTATGTATTGTCTACGATAACCACGGTAGGATGATAAAAAAACTGAACCTCGATAAGAGATGTCTCGATGATTTGCCCGCAATTTACCATGAATTTGGCTCAAAACAGATCGCTCTTTACCAGGCTCTTAGTTCGCCACCTCAACAACCTTTTTCATTCAAATTTTTCATATACGCACTTTTAGAAAGCTCACTTTTTAGCGCTGTTATAATAGATGAGCGTGTTTCAGAAGCGACGATTGATAAAATGGGTCGTCTATTCACAAATGAACATGATGTACTTCAAAGAGGGAAAATTTTTCCTATCCATTCTGTAAGTTTTTTTAATGGTAAAACAGGCCATCAAACAAAAAACTCCTTGTTTGTTTCAAAAAGAATCGAGAATGCGATGAAGAAAAACACTTATAATTTTGTTAACATTAGGTCTTTGGAAGAAAGTGGGCTAGTAATTGCTAAAACTCATGCTGATATATTTGTATTAACTGAATTTCCCGCTGATATAATGAATGCGACTAGTGAGGATCGCACTAATTCATTTAGGAAACTTACTGCAGGTGAAGCTGATGCGTTTATAATTCATGAGGGAGTGGCCGACATTCCTAGTATGAGACAATTAGGCAAGGGAGGTTTATATAAACAAATTTACAAATTAACTCCTGCCGTCATACGCACATCCGGGAGAGGATTTAGATCGCGAAATTTCAGTAACGAATTACCATTCCTAGAGCTAGGTATACTCAGTAGCTTCACGTACCAAGGTTTAGACAAATTCAACTTTGGACGTGCGGTTTTATCTTGCTCAGGACTAAGGGACACGAACGCATTGTAAAAAACGGACCTAAGCGAGAATAACATTTTTTGGGGCATATTTCAGAAACGCTTTAAATATAATAATTTAATTAACTATATTCTAATACATCGTCATGATAAATAAAATTAAATGGGTAATTATAACACGTCTACGAGATGATGTAGAAGCGTCTGATTGGGGCTTTCAGCGCGTAGAAGAGATATTTCATTTATATAAAGAAGCTAATAATAAATGTATAAGAGAAATACTTCAAATAGAAGATGTTGAAGGTTTTAAAGCAAGCGACAAAAGTAATTATGACACTATATTGACTGTATTAAATGGATACAGTTATGCGGCATTGTCAGAAATAAAAAGAAAAGTTGTAAGGCAGTATTTCAAAGATAGATTTTCAGATGAAAAAGATGTCCGCGTATGGGTTCATTTTGGTGGATATTCACTAGCGGATTTAAATCAAAAAACAATAAAGGAAATGTGGAAACAAAATAAGCTTAAACACATCTCAGATGAAGTTTGGCCATATAGTTATCGAGATGTAAAAAAGGGGTCATGGTCAGAAATAATATCAAATCTGAGGAAGGCTTGTAAATCCGATAATGAAGTGGATAGATATGAAAAAGTCGGGGACCTTCAAAAGGCATGGATATCCGCGAGTACATTTTATCAATTCTCAAGAGTTTTAGAAAATGTAATCGCTACCTTATACCCTTTTTATATAGATATAAAAGGATTACTTATATGTAAAAAACATAATCGTGAGAAATTTACGGAATATCATGCAGAAGTACTTAGGGCCTTTTTAAGGTCGAAGGACATAATCTTGGAGTGTGCCTCTACGATAGAAAAGACGGATATCTCAGCCAAGACGAATATTGGCAGTGAATTAAAAAAATTGATGGAAATAAATGATAATATTGACATAGAGTCAACTTTTAAAGGCTTTTGTCGTGAATTCGAGCGATTAAGCACTAGCCTTAGTGAAGAGATAGAGAAAAAAAATGAAACTTATTGAATTTCCAGTTCAAACAAGCGGAACGGATTTAACCAAGATTTCAGAGTCTCTAAAAAGATTTTTGCACTATTGTTGCGGAATAAGCCAAGAATTGGGAAATTATTATGATTCGCATATTATGTTGTTTGCACATGAATTTTCAAATATTAATCTTTCTTTAAAAGATGTAGATCAATACTTGTTTCCATCTACTACTAAAAAAGTTATAATCGTTCGTCATTTCGACAGACAAATGTTACTTAATGATGAAAATCGAGTCTCTCCATCTGAGCAAATCTTTGATTTTAGCCCTTTGAAAGGTGGTTTGGAAGCGCTTAAAGATTGGTTAGAAGAAGAAAAAGCCTCTGAAGTTAGAACTCAAGGTTTAAGCGTTTTAAAGCTAGCTGACCTTTTGAAAATAGTCCTTGGCAAACAATTCAATCTCACTGATCTCGATTTCATTTGCCATGTAGCTGCGTGTAAAGGGTTAAGTTTTAATATTCAAAAAGCATTCGCATTGGCAATTCAGAAATGTTTGTTAAACGAAACAGAGTCTGTCCATGATAATATTAACTTTTATCAAATACAGTACGCTATTGATTTGCTCACTAACGATTACGAGAAGGATGCTCATGCCGTACAAGCTAAATTAGACAAGCCTTTTGAAGAAGAATATGACAATGATTATGCAATTAATATATCTAATAATTTGAGAGTACAGCGATATCTTGAAGTAATCGATGATTTGAAAAAAGCTATTCGATCTTTCGTAACCATTGACAGTTCCTTTCCTGTAGATAAAATAAAAAAAATATTAGTTATAGATGATAAAATAACAACAATTGCTACTCTAATAAATAAGATTAATGAAATCTTTATGAAAAAAACTATAATAGATTATAAAGAGCCTCAAAATCTTCAAATAGATTATAAATTACTTAAAAAATATTTAACATTACATTCCAGCAGTAATACTGAATCACTACGTCTCAACGATAAAGCGGATACTAAACAAGAGGATCCCGATCTAAGCAAATATGATTTTATTTTAGTGGACCAATTACTAGATGAATCTTGTGGAAGAAAGAAATGGTATGAGGGTCCCGAGCTAATAAGAGGGATAGTCCGATTTCTTGTTGATTGCTCCTATGAGAATGAAGAACTCATACCTAAAGTCATTGCATTGAGTCGAACTAATGATCCAAAACTCATACAAGAGGCGTTACGTGCTGGGGCAAAAGACTACATTGTGAAAGCGCGCTTGCTTGAGCTACCTGCCGTTTTGAATCGAGTTCGTCACCAGACTGATGAACCGGTTAATAAATTTCACAGAAATTTTCGTTCGCTGTATTTGCTGCCAAATGAAACTATTGGCATCCTAAACCACCTTAAAATCCCTCAACTACCGCTACACTCGCCCGCGATTACTGCTACAGATGGGCTAGGAACTGAAGAAGAATGGGCTAACGTCTTGCGTGTACTTCCCAAAACAGACCTTCACGTACATGTTGGTAGTTGTATGTCACCTGAGTTTTTAATTCTTGCTTCACTGGTTGGTCTCGTCAGGATCGATTTCGACAAAGTAACAGGCATTCTGAATGAGATTACTAGCTTAATTAATTATGATCAGGAGAGAATTGGAACATCAGATAAGAAGTTAATCAAACAGATAGATATCTCTGATAATTTTATTCTTCCTTATATTGGAGAAATAGGCGATGGATCTCTCCAAGACTGGATAAGGGAATGTGGAAAATGCATTAAAAGCCACACTAAAATGCAGATAAAAAAAATATTCGATACGGACCCTATTAGTTTTAAGGATTACAGAAAGCTGCGATCTGTTCTATACGAAGGACTCTCAATATCAGATAACCTAGACAAGAGCGAAGTGATCAGCAAAATTGAAAAAATGTCCTATCTAAAATTATCACTTTTTGCCATTCGATATTCTGAAAATGTTAATAGGATATGGGACTCTAACGTAATGGAAGAATTTGATATTATAAGAATTCTTCTTTTGGCATTAGCTGCAAAATCGGAAGATCAATCGGTGTTATCTTTTAAGGTAGGTCAAGATCAAGCTTCTGAAATTAACCTTTTAATGCCATTTAGGAACAATGATTTCAATTCAGAATCACTTAAAGAAGCGTGGGAAGTTCTACAAAAATTATTTTGGGGAACAGGCGATTGTGCATTAGATAAATTTCGTGAAGCAGGATGGGGAACAACAAAAATACAATTACCTAATATTATACTAAATCATAGAAAAAATGAAGATAGAAAGGACTACGAGACAATAACTGTTGGCTCTGATACTGGTATCCAGGGAGTAGTGGCAACGGGTCTGCATAGCAACAATCTTCAAGAGTACCTTGAAGGTTGCGAATTTTCTGGCGCCGAGCACTTGCGGCATCCCTATCTCATGCACCTTTATGCACAGCAAGCAATAGTTGATTTTATAAAAAAAGGAGCATTTTATGTTGAGCTAAGAGGGTCTCCAGATGGATATATTAATCCTAAAATCGGTTTTGAGTTCCCGTACGCGTGTCGTTGTCTTGTAGAATCATTCAGTGAAGCACAAAGCAAGGCCTTAAAAATTTTTCGTGAGCCCAATGCCTATTCAAAAGAAGAGGATCCTGATAAAAAGAATAATTCAACAAAATGGGTTGCTGCTGCTCTTGGTGAAAAGTACAAGTTAGAAACGTTAAAGGGGCTTTTTGAACAAAAACCTGAAGAAGAACTCGCGCGCTATCTACCAACAAAGGTGAGTATCATTTACGTTGGAAAGCGGCATAAGTCAATGCATCAAATGATTCAAGAAGCGGCCGCCAGCGTGGTTATGAAGCCTGCTGCAGAGCGGAATATAAGAACTGCCAGAGAGTTTGTAGAAAAAGAACTGGCTCGTTGCCGAGTAGTGGGATTCGATTTGGCAGGCGCGGAAGCCGGTTATCCTCCCACAGGTTTCACTGAGGAGTTTCAAAGATTGTCGAAGCTCCACATACCACTCACTGTGCATGCAGGTGAAAACTCACCATCTAATTTTATCGAGGATTCTATAATTGAACTAGGTGCACAGAGAATAGGGCATGGTTTATCACTCTCGGATGACAAAGCTCTTATGGCCCGAGTCAGAGAGGAGGACGTTTGTATCGAGCTATGTCCTGTAAGTAATCACCAAACTTCCAATTTTGCAGACCCAACACAGGGTTCACCGGGGCGCAAATACCCATTGAGAGAATTTCTTAAAACCGGAATACCAGTAACGATCTGCACCGATAACCCTATTATATCAGATACAAATCTGGTAAAAGAATATTTTCAGGCTTCCTATGCGTACGGAGGTGAGGGGCTTTCTTTATGGGAAGCCTTGCGGATTATACGTATGGGTTACTCTCATTCTTTTCTCAGCCTTCCTGAACGCCGCGCTATGCTGGAACTGGTGGGACAATTCCTATTCGATCTATTTTCTGACGAAAATATGATCAACTCGTTGAAGTATTTAGCAGACGAACAGGATAAAAAGTCACATTCTTAGCCCCATCTAGGTAGTGCCCAGAATATTTCGCACTTTTAGTGAGACTATTCCCACGAAACTGGTGGTTCGTTATGTTCTCCCAAGTTTGACACCTAAAATGAGGAATGTATAACAATATTGGTACCTTACTAATTTTGCACCCCCCCCCTTTTTACACTACATTCGTATCGGCGCAGCCGGATATAGGCGCAACGTC
>Ga0209270_1003025_pt1 | contig 15588 bp, 11 predicted proteins | sample MTBAKSrepl1MetaG_FD_187456 | JGI IMG/M metagenome (GOLD analysis project Ga0209270, IMG submission 187456) | Enrichment culture microbial communities from Arthur Kill intertidal strait, New Jersey, USA, that are MTBE-degrading - MTBE-AKS1... | ecosystem: Environmental > Aquatic > Marine >...
AGCCGAATGTCCGAAAGCTTCCAGACGCCCCACTTCTGGATGTCCAAATCGGCCTTCGCCGTCAGGCTGAAGGAAGCCCGGGAACGCCTGCTGCCGGCGGTGGAGAGGGACACCGGCCAGCGGCTGACCTACACCGACCTGATCGTCAAATCCGTGGCCCGCGCCCTCGAGAGTTTTCCGGGGGTCAATGCCTACTGGACGGCCGAAGGGATCGAGATGCTGGAAGAGATCAACGTGGGCCTGGCCACCAGTGTCCAGGACGGATTGATCGTCCCGGTCATCCGCCAGGCCAACTTGAAATCCATAGCCGAAATCACCCGGATCAGGTCGGACCTGGTCACAAGGGGCCGGGACGGCAATTTGGGACTGGACGAACTGGCCGGGAGCACCATCACCATCACCAACCTGGGCATGGCCGGCATTGAATACGGCTACCCGATCATCAATCCGCCGGAAGCCAGCATCATCGCCTTGGGGGCCATCAAGGAAAGGCCCTTCGTGGTGGACGGTCAGGTTCTGCCCGTGCTGTCCCTGAACATCACCCTGGGCATCGATCACCGGATTCTGGACGGTTTTATCGCCGCCCAGTTCCTCAACCGGATAATCGAGCTGATCGAGGACCCCCTTTTGCTTCTATGAGCGGCAGTCGTCAAGGAAAGCGGTTATGAGTCAGAAGATAGCCGTTATCGGCGGAGGACCCGGCGGATACGTGGCGGCCATCCGGGCGGCCCAGTTAAAAAACGAGGTCACCTTGGTCGAAAAGGATGAACTGGGCGGCACCTGCACCAACCGGGGCTGCATCCCGACCAAGGCCTTGATTCAATCGGCCAATGTTTATTGGCAGGCCCGCCACAGTCAGGCCTTCGGAGTCAAGATTCCCCAAGTCGATTTGGATTACCCGGCCGTGCTTCAGCGCAAAAACGCCGTCGTCAAGCGCCTGGTCAACGGCGTCGGATTTTTGATGAAAAAAAACCGGATCAGGGTGGTCAAGGGTGAAGCGGCCCTGACCGACGCCCGGACCGTCTCGGTCCGAGAGACCGGAGAAAAAATCAAGGCCGACAAGATAATCCTGGCCATGGGCTCCTTGCCGGCCGGCCTGCCAATCGAGGGTTTGGATCAACAAGGGGTTATCACCAGCAACGAGGCTTTGAATCTGGAACAACTGCCCTCAAGTCTGGTCATCATCGGCGGCGGGGTGATCGGGATCGAATTCGCCCAGCTTATGCACCGGATGGGGGTCAAGGTCACGGTCATCGAACTGATGCCCTCGATTCTTCCGACCGAAGACGCTGAAGCGGTTCGGATATTGACCGAGATGCTGAAGAAAGAGGGCCTGGAAATCATCACCGGGGCCGCAGTTAAAAAGATCGAAGAGGACGGCCGGGGGGGCCGGCAGGTGGTCTTCAGTCTGGCCGGACAAGACCACCGCCGGTCGGCTGAGCTGGTCCTGATGGCCGTGGGTCGTAAGCCGGACCTAAGCCTTTCAGGCTTGGACCGCCTGGGCGTCCCCTTGACCGATAGACGCCATATTCTTGTGAATGAAAGGATGGAAACCGGCGTGCCCGGTATCTATGCCATAGGCGACGTGATCGGCGGGATCATGCTGGCCCACGCCGCCATGGCCGAAGGAGTCTGCGCCGTGGAAAACGCCGGCGGGATAGGCCGGAGCATGAACTGTCGTCTGGTCCCCAGGTGCGTTTATTCCGTCCCGGAAATGGCCGGGGCAGGCCTGACCGAAGCCGAAGCCAGGGAACAATACGGCGACAAGATCAAGGTCGGCCGCTTCCCCCTGACGGCCAACGGCAAAGCCGCCATCCTGGGCGAAACCGAAGGCCTGATCAAGATTTTGGCTGAACCCAATTATGGCGAGATCGTGGGCGTGACCCTGGTCGGCCCGCACGCCACCGAATTGATCGCCGAAGCCGTGGTGGCCATGTCCCTCGAGGCCGGCTTCGAAGACCTGGCCGCGGCCGTCCACGCCCACCCGACCGTCTCGGAAACCATGATGGAAGCCGCTCTGGACGTGGACAAAAGAGCGATCCATATATAAAAAGTTTGAACCAGCCAGATCCGACCCGAAAGGAAAAAGACGATGAGCAAGGAAAGGTTTTTTTCGGATGAAGAACTTGAGGTCATGGGTCAAAGGACCTTGGACCTGATCCTGGCGGCCGTCGAGGCCGGAGACCGGGAGGAGGCCAAAAAATTAAGTCAGAGGATGTATAATGAGTTTTTATCCATGCACGACCTGTTAAGGGATTGGGTCACCAACCTCTTGTCCTTCATCGGCCGGCGCCTGGGCGACGAAGTTCTGCATCAGGCCCTGGAAGAGACCGTCCACCAAGGTTTCACCAAGCTTCTGGCCAAACGTTACTCGGGCAAGACGCCCGACCGGAAGCTCCAGATACTGGCGGCCGGACTGAGGGGACACCTGGGTCCATTGAAAATTACCGAGGACGATGAAAAATTCACCATCACGGTCGATGTCTGTTACAGCGGAGGTCGGCTGATCAGGGACGGCCGCTATGACCAACCCGACGGCTTTCTGCGCATCGAGAAACCCCAACCCATGACTTTTAACCGGCCGAATTTTCCCGTGTATTGCGCCCACTGTTTTTTCCAAAACATGATAGCCGATGAAGTGGACGGCCGACCGCTTTTTGTCACCGAACTCCCGGAAAAAGTCGGCCAGCAGCCGTGTCGGGTTTATGTGTATAAATAATTTGAGGAAGGTAGGAACATGACTCTGGATATTTTTGATCTTACGGGGAAAGTGGCCGTGATCACCGGCGGATACAAGGGCATCGGCCGGGGCATCGCCGAGGGTTTGGCCGAGGCCGGGGCCGATATCGTGATCGGAGCCAGAAACTTCGAGGGCTGTAAAGAGGCCGCCGCCGAAATTAAAAAAGACTTCGGGGTCGAGACATTGGCCGTCAAATGCGACGTCAGCCGGGTCGAAGACGCGGAGAACATGATCGCCGCCACGGTCGAAAAATTCGGCCAGGTGGACATCCTGGTCAACAACGCCGGCATCACCGGCGCCGCCAAGGCCGTGGTCAACATGCCCGATGAAGAGTGGCAGCAGACCCTCGCGATCAATCTGACCGGCATATTCAACTGCTCGCGGGCCGCGGCCCGGGAGATGGTCAAACGCAAGAGCGGCAAGATCATCAACGTCACCTCGGTGGCCTCTTTCATGCCCCTGCCTCACAGCGGCGACTACTGCGCCAGCAAGGGCGGAGCCCTGTTGCTGACCAAGGTCATGGCCCTGGAACTGATCAAGCACAACATCCAGGTCAACGCCATCTGTCCGGGCTATTTCCGCACCGACCTCAACCCGGTCCTCGGGGCCAAAGTGGAACAGGAAATCAAGAAAAGGGTGCCCATCGGCCGGATCGGGGACCCCAAGGAAATGGCCGGCTTGGCCCTCCTGTTGGCCTCATCGGCCGGCGACTACCTGGTCGGCACGGCCATAAATATTGACGGCGGCGTGATGCTGAAGGGGACCTGAAAACCGACAGATCATCCAATAAAAGGATGTTCTGATCTGCCTGCGGAATCGTTGACAGGAGGCCGTCTCGGTCTGAAGGCTGACCCGGAGGAAATAGGGGAAAGACCCCCCGGTAATGTAAGTCGGACGGAGCCAGGCTTCCTCCAATTCCCAGGAAAGTTACCTGCTCCCCAGCCGTGGCCGATAACCTGAAGGCGGCATTTTTCTTCCCTCCCCTGCTGGCAAGGGTCTAATTGAAGGGGAAATCGGCGGAAGGCTGGATTGAGCGAAACGAAAGCCAACGATTATTTTACGGCAGGGACGGTTTGCGAACCGTCCCTGCCACATCCAGTCAGGATGGCTCGATTATAGTCCGAGCGGTTTATTCTGGAGTGCCCTCTCTCTACTTTACAGAAGCCCCGTTCTCAACCGGGCGAAGCAATCTATACTTAAATTGCAGAGATGGCCTCGGTCCGCGTGGCGCGGCCCTCGCCATCCGGACAAAAAACTTCCCCTTCACTCTCGCCGAGCCCCGCTTCCGCCGGACCGGGTCAAGAGGCCGCCGCTTTTGATTATTTTCCCAAACGACTGACAGTTATTGGAAACGGCCCGGTTTTGGCTAAACAGGCCAAGTATTGGTCAAAGACACGAACTCCTCAATGCTCAGGGTTTCCGCCAGAAGCCCGGCTTGACGGCCATTCCGCCGGTCAGCGCCTTTAACGGTAGGTTGGGTAGAGCGCAGCGAAACCCAACTATTATTATAATAAATTGAACGTGTTATGCACTACGCAGGGACAAGAGAATCAGGCTTGGCGTTTTTCTCGATTATGATGGATTTATGATTAGAACGGATGGTCTTTGTTTTGTCACAGGTCCGTGTCAAATTAACTGTCAGTAATTAAATCTATTTTCGCCTTTTTTGGAGTTTTTGTTTAGTGTCTACATTGGCCAATCGATTGGGCAGTGTGGTTGGCGGAGTAATGTTCAAGGCGGGAAATAGCCGGGCCAGGCTGTCTCTCGGGGTCGGGACGGTGAGGAAAGATACCCGGCCTTTTTTGAACTCGTTTTCCCCGGCGCAGAGTGTTGAGAGTTGCTTGAGGCCCTCTTCAACGGTGATATCAAAATCCCGCCAGGCCTGTTCAATCTTTAAGCGCAAAAGGCAAGCCAGCATGACAATAAAGGCGCGGCCCCTGGTCCTACTCTCCTGGCGCGCGTAAATCGGCCGGATTTCCAAGTGGCCCGTCTTGCAGGTTCGAAAAGCCGTCTCCACATCCGCCAAATCTTTATAACGGTCATGAACGACTTCTTTGCTGGCGGCTTCGGCCGGAAGGTCGGTTTGGAGAGCGTAGCAGTCATCAAGCTGGGCAACTGCAGCCAGATATTCTTCGTCCACCTCAACCTCGATGAGGCGATCTTGCGCGGTCACGGTTACAAAGTCGCCGACCTTCAAACGGCTTTCTTTTTCCCAAACCTTTTTGATGGCCGTATGCACGTCGGCTCGCGGGTGTTCGGCCAGGTATTGGTTCTGCGCGGCAGCCAGTTCCTGGAGGACGGCCAACCTCGAGGTGCGACTTTTGGCTGTCTCCTCGGCCCGAATCGGGTTACGGCGCAGAATAAAACGCACGCTGTCTTGCTCGGCCTCGCAAATCTTTTCGTCAAACAGGCCAAGCTGGAAGACGCCTTTTTTGATCATGGACCTGATCCGCGGTTTGGTAATGGCGGTGTTGTAGCTGAATCCGGCTTTTCCAAGGCTCTCTATTTGCCCGCTCTGTATCATCCCGCGGTCCCCCACCATCGTCACCCGCTCGCAACCGAATTCCTTGGCCGCCTTCTCTATTTGATCGGCAAAAGTCTTGATATCAGCGGTGTTGCCTCGGAAAACCTTGACCGAAATCGGGTCGCCGTGGTCATCACACAAAAGGCCAATGACGACTTGCTTCTTGCCGCGCTTTTTGTCCCGGTTGTAGCCCCAATCGCCAAGCTCGTTTTGATCGCCTTCCAAATACCTGGAGGTCACATCGTATAAATACAGGCTTGGCCTTAAATCTCCGTATTTGTGCTCGAATAGCTTCTTCTCGATTTTATCCTGATTGTCGCTGATCCAATCCAAGGCTTTGTAAAGATCGTTTTCATCAAAATCGGTCAGGCCCAACACCTCACAAGCCGCGTGTTCCCTGGCCAAACTCACCGCCGACAGCCTGGAACCTTGATCGATGAGCCGGGCCAGGATCATCCACAGGCAGAGGAGAGCGTTTTTGGATTTGCCCATGACCTTGGAAAGGCCTATATCCTGGCAGAGACGCCACAAAACCCACACCGCGCCGATCGAGCGGCCTTGCTTCAGTTTGATTTGTCCGTTAAGGAGCCTTTCCAACTCAGCCAAGTTGTTTTTATGTTTTAGAGCCAGATCGATGGCGTTAATGACTTCGGGCGGGTATTGGGTCAGATTGAGAAGTGTTCTCTTTTTGACGGCGGATTTCCCGCCCCCTGGTTCGCGGTATGATTCCCTGAGCAGGACCTTCTCGTATACTTTGCCTCTTTGCTTGGATGTAACCCGGTGGACATGCATAATGCCTACTATTTAAATACATTAGACCAGTTTTGTCGTCTTAAATTACTCATGTCATGCCTACTTTTTGAAGGCGCAATTCACCACAATTGCCCGTAATTACAAATAGTTATCACATAATGACTGTAGAACATCCGTTAAAGATAGAATTGAGGGTGAACTTCCGATTGATTATCGAACTTAGCGGACGATAACCCTTAAACTCCTGATAGGGAATTATAGGACGGGACCCGTCAGGGGTGGGGATAAGACCGTCAAAAATTTGAGTTAAAAGGCCAAAATAGGACTGACGATCTCTTTGGGCTTGCGCAAGGATGAATCGGGAATGTCGCAGACGTGAAAATAGGTCAGGGAAAAGAAATAGATCAGAATCGCCGCCGTGACCGCCCCCAAGATCAGCAAGGTCTTGCGCTCGGAGAGGTGCTCGGAAAGAATAATCTTCCCCTCATATTCCACTTCGCGCCTCTCCTCGCTGGCGCGCCGGTCCACGAATTCGGGATAATTGGGGTTCCGGTATCGAGGATCAATCCGCTTGCGCCGGTCTTTTTTCCGGCGTTCCCTGGTCACGATTTGAAAGCGGCGTTTTTTCATCGGTCTATTGGAAAGAGGGCCTTGGCTGTCCTGCCACGAGAAGATGACCCAGCCCTTTGCCAGGCCATCTTCTTGCTAAATATATTACCCTTGAACATCTTTAAGTCAAGCGGCAAATTTTTTCAGGAGTTTCCCCAAAATCACTCCACCAGACACCCCTTGCTCCAGAAAGCTTCGCGGACGGCCGTGGTTCTGTATGGACTATAATTCTAATATACCAAGGGAATTCAATATTGTTCCCGAACCATGATTGGACTGCTTGCTTAATCATCAGGGCTGGTTATAAAATACAAGACAAAATCTCTTGGTGATAAGGGACAATTCAAACCCGGAATCGATCCATGGATGGTCCGAGGATACTGATAGTCGACGATGACGAGATAGCCCGCAAGAATCTGATCCGGATTCTTTCCAAAGAGGGGTATCAGACAGACGGGGCCGGAAACGGAAATGACGCCCTCCACCTTCTGTCCACCGATACCTTTGATCTGGTCATCACCGATCTGGTTATGGCGGGGATGACCGGTCTGGATCTCCTGTCTAAGATCAAGCAGCTCGACCCCGAGATCGAGGTCATCGTCGTGACGGCTTACGCCTCGATTTCCACGGCCATAGAGGCCACCAAGAAAGGCGCCTACCATTATCTGGAGAAGCCCTTTCGCCCGGAGGAAGTAAAACACCTGGCCGGTCAAGCCATTGAGAAAGGCCGGCTGCGCAGGAAAGTAAGGGAATTGGAGTCCCGGGTCGGGGAACACCCCAAAGAGCCGGCTTTCATTGGAGAAAGCAAGGAAATCCAAGAAGTGATCAGAGTAAGCCGGCAAGTGGCCAAGACCGACTGCAACGTGCTTATCACCGGCGAATCCGGGACGGGCAAGGAACTGGCCGCTTCCCTGATCCACTACCACAGTCCCCGCCGGAACAGCAAGTTTCTGGCCGTCAATTGCGGGGCCTTCACGGAAGAATTGCTGGCCAACGAGCTTTTCGGCCATGAAAAAGGAGCCTTTACCGGTGCCATCACCCAAAAAGCCGGGCTGTTGGAGGCGGCCAGCGGGGGGACCCTTTTCCTTGACGAAATAGGCGACATGCCTCTGAGCATGCAGGTCAAAATGATGCGGGCCATCGAGGAGCAGGAAGTGATCAGGGTGGGCGGCCATCAACCGGTGCCCATCGATGTCAGGATCATCTCCGCCACCAACAAGGACTTGAAGAAGGCGGTGGGCGCGGGCATATTTCGGCAGGACCTCTATTTCCGGCTCAACGTCATCTCCATTTTTATCCCGTCGCTCCGGGAGCGAAAACAGGATATTCCCCTCTTGGCCCAATTCTTTTTAAGTCAAGCCGGAATAAAGACCGGTAAGAAATTCAAGAGGTTTTCCGATCCGGCCATGAAGGTCCTGCTGGATTATGATTTTCCGGGCAACGTGCGTGAGCTGGAAAATATTGTCGAGCGGGCCGTGGCCATGGCTTATGATGAAGAAATCCAGATCAAGGACCTGCCGCCGGATATTTCCGAGATGGAGGTCTTTTCGTTCGACCAGGCCGACTCCAATCTCAAGACCCTCCAGGAAATCAAAGACGATTACATTCGATGGGTCTTGAATCGGGTCGGGCGAAACCGGACCAAGGCGGCCAAGCTGCTGGGCATAGATCGGGCTTCCTTATGGCGGCACTTGAGGCGGCATGAAATCGAGGATTGACCGTTGCAATATTCAACAAAGCCGTTTAAAACAGCAACATATATTTTCCTTCATTAATATCAAGTAATTATACATATTCATCTTGGTCTCGGTTGAATATTGCAACAATGATGTATCAATAGTCAACACGGCCCTCTAGTCTTTCTACCATTAATTTCAATCGATTATCCCCACCTTTTCTCTTAGGCATTATTATTGCTCTCTTTACTGTCAACTCGGCAGTTGAGTGAAAAATGCCAGACAAAATCATGGTCCTCTTTGATTCTTTATCGGTCCGGCCTGAAGCGGTGCAATATTCGATCGAATTGGCCAAACGCATGGAATATTCCCTGGTCATCCTGGTGCTTCTGGCCCTGCACAGCCAGGAGGCCGACCAAGTTCAGGATTTCAATCTGCGCATCAACGAGACTCTAAGGGAGTTGCTCTATGCCGCCGGACAGTCGGGCCTTCAAGTGGAAGCCGAGGTCAGGATGGGCAATCCTTCTTCTGAACTGATGAAATTTCTGGCCAGGTCCAGGTCGGTCCAGACCATCGTCTGGGGAGGACCGCCGGAGTTGGCCGGACGAAAGCGGAGTAAAGACCATTGGCTGATGAGGATGAAGGACGGATTGGGATGTCCGATTGTGATCCCGGCCAGGAAGTCTTGAGACGAAAGAATATCAGGAACAAAGTTTCGGAGTAGAAAAAATGCAAATCATCTGTATTTCCCGAGGAACCTTCAGCGGCGGCAAGGACCTGGCCGAGAAATTGGCCGAGAGACTGGGCTACGCCTGCTTGAGTCGTGAGGAGGTCATCGAGGCGGCCACCAAGGAGGGCATCCCGGTGGGCAAATTGGAGATGGCCGGTCAGGCCGGGCATCTTCAGCCAGCGTCTGGCCTTGGAAAGAGACCATTACCTGGCTTTTTCCACCGCTTATCTTTGCGACAAGATCATGGAAAACGACGGGCTGGTCTATCACGGTCGGACCGGCCACCTGCTCCTGAGCGGGGTAAGGCATGTTCTCCGGGTCCGGGTGCTGGCCGACGAAGAACAACGCATCCGGACGGTCATGCAGAACCTCGGCCTGGACCGCGACAAGGCCCGCAAATACATCCAGGAAGTGGACGAGGACAGAAAAAAATGGGTTCACTCGATGTATGGGGTCGCCTGGGAGGATGCGGCCAACTATGACGTAGTCATAAACCTGGCCTATATCTCTCTGGACAACGCCGCCGCCGCTCTGATGAACGTGGCCCAGCTCCCCGACTTTCAGATGACCCCGGCCGCGGCAAAAGCCTTGGAAGACCTGCATCTGGCCGCCAGGACCCGTCTGGCCCTGGCTCGGGACGAAAGGACCCATTGGGCCGGGGTCAAAGTCAGGGCCGACCGGGGCGTGGTCACGGTCACCTATTTGCCTCAAGACGCCAAGGTGGCCGAATTTATACCTGCGGTTTGCCGAAACTTGCCCAGGCTCAAGGAGGTGCGGGCCACCATGGCCATGACCAACCTCCTCTGGATCCAAGAAGAATTCCGGCCGGATTCCGAACTTTACGAGCAGGTGGTCGAGCTGGCCACCAAGTGGAACGCCGCGGTCGAGCTGATCAGACTGGCCCCCGAGGGAGCGCCGCCAAACCCCGAAGAGACCCTCAGCGTCGAAACGGCCCAGGAAGCGGCCGGCCCGACTTTTCGGCAATACAACGGCGGCATCGAAGACGAACCTTCGGACCCGGCGGCCGATGACGGCGGCCTCAAATCAACCCTGGACCAACTGGCCAAGGTCGGCAAATCGGGCGGCGGACGGGTGGTTTACGGCGGACAGCATCAATTGATCAACGCCATAGACCGTACCATGCCTTATACACTGGTGGTTATCGGCGAAGTTTTCAAATCGAAAGGCCACGCCGCCATGCTCCGGGCCACCCGGGACCTGCGGAATTTCCTGGGCGACCGGATCAAAGCCCCGGCGGTCACCGCGGACGAACTGGGCAGCCACTACCTGTTCGGAAAACGGGACCTGGTCAAGGCCGCTGTCTTTCTGGGAGCGACCTTGCTCCTCTATTTCCTGGTTTTCACCCACGAAGAGCCGATCCTGGCCTTTCTGGCCCAGACCGGATGGTACGCCGAGGCGATCAAAGACACCTTTCTGGCCAAGGCGCACTGGGGCGCCGGCCTCCTAGTGTCCCTCGTCGTGTTCATCCTGGTCCCGATCGTGGCTTATTTTTACGGCTCGGTGATCACAGCCGCGCTGAAGTTGATAAAGATGGAATAAAAACGGCTGAAACAAGGAGTAGCTTATGGTGGAACTGCTGTTTGGACGTTTTATTGAAATGAACCTCTTCGTCGCCCTTCAGGTGGTAGTCCTCGGCTTCATCGGCGGCACCCTGAGCGGCTTCATCGGCAGCGGCGGGGCCTTCTTTATGACCCCCGGGATGATGAACCTGGGCGTGCCCGGAGTGGTGGCAGTGGGCAGCAACATCGCTCACAAATTCGGCAAGGCCATGATGGGCAGCAAGAAGCACGGCGAATACGGCAACGTGGACAAGCGGCTGGCCTTGTGCATGGTGGTGACCTCTTTCATCGGCATCCGACTGGCCGTCATGATCAACAGCGCCCTGTTCGGAGAAAGTGGAGGCCATGGCGAAGGCGGGACCGCGGCCTCCAATCTTTATATCAGCATGGTCTTTATCTTTATCCTGTCGCTGGTGGCCATATCCATGCTGCGGGACGCTCTAAAGTCAGACGAGGAGGGCGGCGGACCATCCATGAAAATCGCCGACTTCATCTCCAAGCTTAACCTCCCCCCTTATGTCAATTTCAAGGTGGCCAATGTCCGAGTCTCCTTATGGGTGGTCATGATCTGCGGACTGGCCACCGGTTACCTGGCCGGGACCATCGGCGTGGGCGGCTTCATCGGCGTGCCCTCGATGATCTATATTTTCGGCGTACCCACCGCGGTGGCTGCCGGGTCCGAGCTGTATCTGGCCATGTTCATGGGGGCCTGGGGCGCCCTGAATTACGCCTTCGAAGGCTTCGTCGACCTCAGGCTGACCCTGCTCCTGTACCTCGGCTCCCTGCTGGGTGTTTATCTCGGCGCTTACGGCGTCAAGGTGGTCAAGGAGGTCATGATCAGGGTGGTCACCGGCCTGATCATTCTGCTCTGCGTCTTGAGCCGGGCCGTGGCCGTGCCCATGTATCTGCGCCAGCTTGAATGGCTGAGCATGAACCCTGACTGGGACAAGTATTTCAACGGGGCCAGCAAGGGTCTGCTCTTTTTCGCCGGCATCTCCGGCAGCCTGCTTATACTCTACCACGTCATCAGGGGTTACCGGCAAAGGAGGCGGATCAGGACCACCTTGATCGAAGCGGCGGCGATACCGGAGGCGGCCTAAAGCTTAATCCGGATCAAATAGGAAAAGGCCGTTGGCGCAACCCAGTTTCCAGACAAAGGAGTAAAGCATGAGTGATAAAATTAAAAAAATTGACGACTGGATGGTCAGGATTACTTTTGCCGAGTCCGGACATCCGGAAATGGGTTATAGTCTGACCGGCGTCGAATTGAAAACCAAACTGGCCCTGGATAAAATCATGGTGGTCAGGGAGCAAAAAATGGGAGCCCGAAGCGAGGGAGGTGAAGGAATCATGGAAATGAAAGCGGAAAAAGGTGACGGTGAAAAATTGAACGTCATGATCCTGGACGACGAGCCCATCGTCGGCAAGCGCCTGGCTCCCGCCCTGACCAAGGCCGGATTCGACGTGGAATTCTTCCTTAATCCCCGAGAAGCCCTGGCCCGTCTGGATGAAAAAGAGTTCGACATCGTGGTCACCGATCTCAAGATGGAAGAAGTCGACGGCATCCAGGTCCTCGAGCATATCCTGTCCAAATGCAAACACACCAGGGTCATCCTCATCACCGGATACGCCACCGTGGAAGTGGCCCGCGAGGCCTTGGTCAAAGGAGCCTTCGACTTCATCGCCAAACCCTTCAATCCCCGGGACCTAAGAGCGGTCATCAACAAGGCGGCCCTGTCTTTAGGCCATAAAGGGGTGGTGCCGGCTTGATTGAACCATGTAAAAACCCAAATAAAGGACAGATAGACCCGGTTGCGCCGAATAATATATGAATAATCCCGAAAAGGAATTCCCGCCGGCCTGGGAAAAAGTTGCCGAAGAAGCCCAGCGGGGTTTGAGAGAACGGCCCTCCGTCTCCATCCGAACCCGCCTGATCCTGGGGTTTGCCGCCTGGTTCGTCTTGAGTCTGGCCATCGCCGTCTTTTCCATGATTAACGTCTCCCAAATCCAGGATAAGCTCCGGTTTTTGGAAGCCGCTCAGAATTATACCGTTGAGATTCAGCAGGCCCGGAGGTTTGAAAAAAACTTTTTCCTGTACCGAACCAACCTGGACGACGCCCTCGAGCATATTCACAATGCCCGGGAAATTCTAAATAACAACGGCGAAGAGATGATCAGCGTCTTGGGCAAGCCAAACTACGGCGCCATCCAAGCCCAATTGAAGCAATATGAAAATTTACTGAAAAAAATCAAGGAGATCGAAAATCAAAACCCATCCCCCGCCCTTGAACCCCTGGAATCTGAACTGCGCCGATACGGCGCGGAGATGGTTACTGTGGCCAATCAGTTCCTGGCCAAAGAACGCGAGTCGGTCAACTCCATGCTGGCCTTGTCCCACAAAATTCCGCTCGTCTTTCTATCCCTGCTCATTTTGCTGATTATCTTCCTGGCTTACTTTGTCGCCGACCAGATGCTGGCCCCCTTGAATCGAATGATGGCGGCCACCACCCGCATCGCGGAAGGAGACTTCACCCCCATCATACCCCGGCGACGGTACAACGACGAATATTCCAAGCTGGGCATGGCTCTGAATCATATGATGGTTCAATTGGTTCGCCGTCAGGAGCAGTTGGTCCAGACCCACAAGCTCAAGGCCGTGGGCACCCTCACCGCCGGCGTGGCTCACGAACTGAACAATCCCTTGAATAACATCATCCTGACCTCATCCGCCCTCATGGAAGAATACCGGGAACTCTCCGATGAAGAACGCGAGGACATGCTGAATGACTTGTTGAATGAAGCCGACCGGGCTCAAAAAATAGTCCGGAAACTATTGGACTTCGCCCGGGAAAGCGAGATGGAGACCGAGGCCCTGGACATCGAAGACCTCATAAATCGAACCCTGGCCTTGGCCAGCAACCAGATCAAACTGGCCAAGGTTAAAGTGAAAGGCGAAATACACTCCGACATTCCCCAGGTCTACGGCGACAGCCGGCAGCTCATCCAGGTCTTCCTGAACATCATCCTCAACGCCCTGGATGCCATGCCCAACGGCGGCGAACTGAGCATCTCCATCTATAACACCCAGGATCGGGAAAATGTGGCCGTGGCCTTTACCGATACGGGCGTGGGCATACCCCAGCATAAACTCCGCGACATCTTCGATCCTTTTTACACCACCAAACGCTCCGGCAAAGGGACCGGACTCGGCCTTTCGGTCTCCCTGGGCATCGTCGAAAAACACGGCGGTGAAATCAAGGTCTCCAGCCAAGTCAACCAGGGTTCCACCTTCACCGTCCTGCTCCCCGCGGCCAAGATACCGGCCAACATGCCCGAATTAAATTCCTGAAACATTTCTACTGGTAAAATTCAAACGTGGAGCGGCCGCAGAAGGACCAGCCCGCCCAGGACCTTGAGACAGCATAAAACCAGAGCGGTCAAACCCAAACCCAGGACCGGCGTCAGAATCAGACCGGTGACCAGGGCCCCGACCATGGCCCCGCCGTGGTCGGCCGCCTCCAGCCCCGACAAAGCCTGCGGCACGCCCGGCCTGGTCCGGTCTTCCAAATAAAGGGCGAAAAGCAAGGCGAATTCCAGTCCGGAAACCAGCCCGGTCGTTGCCGCCAGCGGCAGAATCAGATCAGGCATCAAACCCCAGGCGGTCAGGGCGGTCAGACCGGCCGCCGCTGACAGGAGAAACTCCAGGCTCGGTAAAAAGTTGGCCGGACTGAACCCCACCCCGACCATGGTTCGCCCCATCAAGCCTCCAAAAGCCAATCCGGCCATAAATAGAGCCGAAAGAAGTCCGATCTGCTGATAGATGACCCCATAACGGTTCTGAAACAAAAAAATGAGCAGAATCTGGAGGGCCATGGTCATCCCTCCGGTCAAGGTCATGGTCCAGACCGCGGCTCGTTTGGGAGAGGGCCTGACCAGGATCAGCAGCAGAGGGAGACAAATCAGCCCGGCGGCCCACGGCCCCCAGGCCTTGATCTTGAGGGCCCATCCCAAAATGAACTTGGTCCATGGCCCGCCGGTCATCTTTTCCCACCAGACCAGACGCAAAAGATAGCTCAAGGGGTGAGCGTCCGTGTTAAGCCGGCCGGTTGGGGCCTGAGCCAGACGATCCTTGAGATATTTTAAGCTGAATGGATGAAAGAAAATCAAAAACGACTTCGGGGTGAAATAGGGAGAGTCGAAGCCGCGGTCCCGGTATCGTTGGGCCAGGACCTCAGGGTCATCGGAGACCACCCCTGGAGCCCGGGCCGCGAAAAAATAATGCTGGTCGCCGGCGGTGAAAACGACCTCCCGGAAGACTGCGCCCAGGGTCTCATAGAGGGTGCGGCCGTAAGCAAGCAGTTCGGAGCTCCAGTAGTTTTCCGCGCCGCTGATGGAAGCGACCAGGACGCCTTCCCGGGAAAGATGGTTTTGAACTTCTTCAAAGAAATCCAAAGTATAAAGGCGGTTGATCTGGGCGTTGTCCGGGTCGGGGGCATTGATGATTATCAGGTCGAAAGCCCCCCCCTCGGAACTGGACAGGTAGCGTCGCAGGTCATCGTGGATGATGCGCAAGCGGGGGTCCTGCAAGTCGCTGGCCATCTCCGGCGGCAAATAGCCGGCCGTCAGCCGGGTTTCCGCCGGGTCCAAGGCTACGTAAACCAGGTCTTTGATCCTATGCCCCAACAGTTCATGGATGAAGCCGCCCGGACCTTGCCCGGCCAGAAGGACCCGGTCGAATTTTTTGGCCTGGGTGAGAAAAAGCAGGGTCAAGACTTGGTAGTGATAGGGATTGGGCCAGGAACCCATGAAAATCTGGTTGCCGAACAGGGCCGTCTCGCCGCCCCGCCGGGCTAAAGCCAGGTGTTGGTAGGGCGTTTCCTGGACGGCCAAGAGTTTATAAGCCGGTTGGGTTCGGGCGAAACGGGCCTGGTCCGCGGCCAGGTCGAGCTTCGGCCCCAGACCGTATACGTGGTAGA
>Ga0209270_1003028_pt1 | contig 15564 bp, 10 predicted proteins | sample MTBAKSrepl1MetaG_FD_187456 | JGI IMG/M metagenome (GOLD analysis project Ga0209270, IMG submission 187456) | Enrichment culture microbial communities from Arthur Kill intertidal strait, New Jersey, USA, that are MTBE-degrading - MTBE-AKS1... | ecosystem: Environmental > Aquatic > Marine >...
AGAACAACGTACTGGAACAATCCGGTATCAATGACAACGGGCTGGTGGCCCTGGCCTTATTGATTGCCGAGAGTGATCCGAAACAGAAGAATTTGATGATCAGACTGATTATAAACCTATTGACTCCAGCCAGGTAAATGTGCGGAAAGATTGACTGCTATATAGACGCCTTCGCAAAACTCAGGACGGACAAAAACCGGAACCGCTGGACCGAGGCCACCACCTTCCGCGCGCCGCACAAGCCCCTGCTCCTGCTCTCCATCCTCGATCTCGTCGCCCAGGGGCGGATCACCCGCAATTTCATCGAGCCGGCCTTTGAACTGGCGGAAACTTTTGCCGGCTACTGGCAGCGGATCATGCCCATCGGCTCCGCCGGCAACATGGCCTATCCGTTTTTCTTCATGGACAGCGAGCCGTTCTGAACAACTGGTAAGATTTGAATTTTTAAGGTCCCAAAACAATAATAAATGATTGAGTGGTATGAATTTCCGGAAAAAGATAAAAATCTCAAAACAGAACCAAATTCTTCTTACAAAGGTTGATGAAATCACCCTTATTCCAAAAAAAGAAAATATTTTCAGGAAGCTCGATATTAAAATATTTTCAGCTTCAAAATATACCCCATCTTATGATCCCTTTTATCTTGCCGATATTTACTATCCAGAAAAGGAGAATGATCGCTTGGAGTTACCTTTCCAGAATGAGAAAAATCATCAGGTAACGCAGGAAAACGATGAGGAAAACTGGCAAAAATTTGTCTCTACTTCAAAGCTATCTTTAAGGGGCACGAACATACTTCTGAAAAATTTTTCCTCATGCGAGGAATTCCTATCGTGCAATGAAAATTCCTTAAGAACTATAAGGAATTGCGGCCGAAAAACTATCAGGGAACTTATTGAATTTCGTAATGACATAGTGATTGAGAAAGCGGCTCAATCAGGGGAGGCGGTAGCAAACCGTCCAAAAAAGGGCGAAGAGGCTCTTCGTTTGCCACCTTCAGAAAAAAATATCCCCTTTCTGCCAATCTTCAGTTCCAAACCACTCGTAGACTTTGTCTTGAATGACTTACATCCGCAATTTTACGGCACTTCACTTTTGCATGACTTTGTATTTTCCGCAAGAGCTTCAAAAATATTTAAACGACTTGGCCTGAAAACGATTGGCGAAGTGATGCTCTTACCTCCAGAGAAGCTCCTTTCCCAGAAAAATTTCGGTCGAAAATGTCTGAAGGAAGTCCAAGACATCCTTCGTTCTTTTATCTTGGCTGGAGGAATCTCTCGACCAGCAAACATAGCTCGGGAAGGCAGCGAATTTCAGCTTGATATTGACTATTCCAGCTATGAAAACCTAGTTGCAAGTTTTGTCCGGCATTGTCTAGAGGGGGAGAGGAACCAAGCGATCGTATGCGGCAGATTTGATTTTCCTAATGCCATGCCTACTCTTGAACAGTTAGGGAAAAGATTCGGCATAACCAGAGAAAGGGTGCGGCAGATTCTCAAACAGGGGAACGCTCTTTTGCGGGTTAAAGCACATCGTGTGCTGTTAAAAGATTTCTGGGAATTGGTCGTCAAAATCATCCACGACGGCGGAGGCATTATAACCCTCCGGGAACTGACCGCATCCTTGCGAAACGAATATCGGTGGCCCGACTTGCCAAATTCTGAAGCCTTGGCAGAACTGCTCTCCGTGGCAAAGGAGGAGAAGGTATTTACGGTGTCCGGCGATGTAGTCACTACCCCTTGTCCCTGTCTTTCTTGTGAAACGCCGGGAGGGGTTTTATCATCACTCGATTTTGAGGTGAATGAAAGTTATCATCTGCTTGTTGTTGGTGAAAAACTCGTCCGGCAGTGCCAAAGCATGTGCGAGGAAATATATCCTCCGCAGAGATTTCACAAGGCATTCCTTGAAAAAATTGTGGGTGATTCAGGAGGAGCTTACCAACTCCACGGTGATCTGGTCTTCACAAGGGACCTTTGGTTGCTCCGCCACGGGGAGAAGCTTGAGAATCTGATTGTTTATGTGCTTGAAAACCATGGAAAGCCCATGCACTTCAGCGAAATCGCTGCTATTATCCGCAGAGAGAGTATCAAGCACCGGGAAATCTCCAACCACAATGTCCATGCCGCGATGATCCGCTATGACTCAATCGAGATTATACAGCGCGGAACATATGGCTTGAAAGCATGGGGAGCGGGCGGCTACCGCTCAGTTTCCACTGCCATTGAGGAACTGCTGGAAAAGCATAGCCTGCCGATGCGTCGGAGCGAGATAATCAAATGCCTGGCCGATGAATTTTCCGAACAGAACATCTCCACGGCTCTACACAACTGGAGCAACCGATTTCTCAGTATCGGCGAAGGCTTTTATGATCGGCCAGAGAAGTGGCGAAAGCGGACGGTGACTGGTTTGATCGAACTTTTACCTGAGAAACTGACGGACTTGGCGCGGTTTATTACAAGCAACAACAATTGTTCATACAAGCTTGTACTCGCTCTGGTATTTATCCGAGGCATGGATGAGAAAGGAGCCTATTATCTGCCGACCCTGAAAGAGAGGTTTTATAATTTTTATCTTGGTCGCCACCGGAAAGGTGAAGTGGTGGAAGCTGAAAATGTGCTCATGCGCCGAATCGGCGAGTTGGATGCCGCTGAAATCAGGAATAAAGCAATCAGAAGACCTTTTGAAAGTTTCTTGGCGTCCGGCTTATGGATCCAAAAATATTCAAGCCTGTATCTTCAGGAGGATCTTGTTGGCTTTTTAGCTGCCCCTACGACTCACAGTCTGCTGTTAGTCATCCTCCTGAAAGGAATAGATGACTATTTTGTCGCTCTGTCCCCGCAGGCAGCTTATCCACCGACAGCCATGGTGGAGGTGCAAACCCGAGAAATTCTCCGAAGCTCTCTTGACGACTTAGACGAAGATATCATGAATTCGCCTGATGAGAGCACAATCTCCATCAGCATCAAAAAGAAAAACCGCGGCAAGATTGAGCTATGAGTAAATTAACTACTCCAAGAACCTACTGGTGCGATACCTGCCAAGTCCCCCTGCTTGGCGAGCTTTGCGGCGCCTGCGGGGACAAAGGGCGCAACATCTCAGCCGCGACCCTGGTGCCTGTTTTCCGCCCGGAAATAAATTACCTGCGGAAAAATATAGATAGGGAACTGCATCCATGGCTGCGCGAGTTTGAACTCTGGGCAACACCGGCCAATTACAACTATTTTTGCCAGGGCAAAGCCCTCTTCAAGCTGTCGGCTGCTACGGCTGAAGTTGCATTGGGCAAGACGGAGCCGACGCCATATCCAAAGAAAAGGAACCGCAAAAATATCCTTAACCAGTTGCGGATGGCAAACCGCGCTTATATTGAACAACTGCAATATGAGGCAGAGAACTTTATCAGGGCTACGGTTGAACGATTCAGCGGCCGCCCGATCCTCATCTCATTTTCCGGCGGCAAGGATTCAACCGTTGTTTCACATCTGGTGATGAATGCACTGGGCCGCAGCGATATCTTGCATATTTTTGCAGATACTACCATCGAGCTGCCGGACACCTATAAATATCTCCAAAAATTCCAGAGAGAACATCCGCTGACACCTTTCATTTCCAGCCGATCGCCATTGGATTTCTTCAAGACCGCTGACTCAATCGGCCCGCCCAGCCGTATTCTGCGCTGGTGCTGCTCAACCCATAAAACAAACCCCCTGTCAACGCTCATAACTGGGATTAGCCCAAGTCAAGGAGTTCTTACTTTTGATGGTATCCGGAAGGCCGAGTCAACACGACGGTCAAAATATTCGAGGATTAGCAACAAACACAAGATAGCATCAGAAATTTTAGCGAGTCCAATCATTGAATGGTCTGATTTGGCAATTTGGATATATATGCTCTATCATTCGATCACATTTAATGCTGCTTACAAGAAAGGGTTTCGGAGAGTAGGTTGCCTTTTTTGTCCATTCAATAGTGAATGGTCGTGTCGTATGATCAGGTATTGGTTTCCTTCACAAGATCATCGTTGGGCTCTATTCTTAACACAGCACGCCACACGAGTGAATCATCCTAGCCCGGAAGATTTTGTTTCTAAAGGATGGCGTGCTAGAGCAGGCGGTCGCGGTCTTGACCACTATAAGGCTGCGATTGAATCGGCACCGTGTCTGTTATCTGACACAGCGATTTCTTACCAACTATTAAGCGGAGAGATAAAGAAAGTCAGGCATTTTTTGAGACCACTCGGGCCTCAAACCCAGGTTAAAAGCAATGGCTGTTCCGAAACTTTTTTAATCCACGATAAAAGCACACAAGAGATGTTGGCGAGCGTTGAAATCGGGTTTGAAGATAAAGCGATTCGTGTCAATTATTTGCTCAACAAAAACAAGCGACTTTTACAGCAGCGAATTGAAAAGCAATTAAAAAAATTGCAATCATGTATTTACTGTGGATCTTGTGGTAATATATGCACTCAGAACGCATTATATGCAAATTCTGATTTCAATATAGATACCAATAAATGTATTAGTTGCTTAGCTTGTGTAAAACATAAATGTCCTGCGGTTGAATCACTTACAAAGAAAGGCAAATAAAACAAATGGCTAAATTTGAATTCGGTTTCGAAGAAACTTGGTTTCGATTGATAATTAAGAAAATTTCCGAGCACCCTGATCTATTTTTGCCGAGTGAGGTAGAAAAGGCGCAAACCGTCCTGCGCATCGGCAAGCTAAAGGTGGGGGCAGCTCGGGTTTGGGCCGAAGCAGCTGGCATTCTCCAGAAAAAGAAGCAAAGGTTTTCACTCACTCCCCTTGGGCACATGATCGCCCGTCACGACCCGGACATGGATGATGACGGCGTCTGGTGGGCTCTGCATTATAATCTGGCCAGACAATACAGCCCAGCTTGGTTTTACGCAGTCTATTTCAATGAATTTGCACATGACAACTTCGACCGGGCTATGTTGGAAAAGCATTTGCGTGATTGGTGGGACCAGGGCCACGAAAAACCCATGACGGACAGCACTTTTGACAAGCTCATTTTCTCCCCATTCAAACAAGTTTTTGACGGCACCCGTCTGGGCGAGGTTTTCGGTTTTTTCGCTGTGCATGAAAACGGTGGTTATTTCCGACAGCCTAATGATTTTCGTGAACCGCCTCCCGCCATTGCTGCTTATGCTCTGCTTGACTGGGCGCGACAACACAACAGGCAGTCCGTCTATCTTGAAAAACTGATGGAATCTTGGGGCGTAGGCAGGATACTTAGACTGGACCGACAGGGTCTCGATAAATTGCTGGTCGAAATCGGCGACAGGTACGTTAAGCAAGTGGCATGGATAAGCCACACCGCCGGACTCAATTCGATTTCCATCATGGATGTTTCACCCCTGGCGCTATTGAGCGCCCACTACCGTGAGTTGGATGGCAATGCCCCATTGGATGCACTGACGGCCGGTATTGCAGAAGCCCGTGGATTGGAAAAGAAACCGGCACAGGACACCCTGTTTCCAAAGTGAGACAACGATGAGACTCTTCGATACCTTTCTCGACAAATGGCACCGGTGCATCAATGGTCGCTATCGGGTTATGCTGGTCACCCCAGCTAGCCAGGACCGTTTCCCCGAGGAATTGATCAAAGAGATTCTCGGAGTGACTGGCGCAGAATGGGCCGATTTTGCCGTACGATACCAAGGGGAACTGGAATCATTTTTCACACGGCGGAAAATTCAGGAAGAAATCAGGGATGGTAGTTCCGCGCACCATCTTCTCGTGACCAGCCTGGAACCGTTTTACAGCAAGTGGCCTGAAGATGAACGGTACGCTTTTTTGCGATACATGTTGCGCATGGAAACGGCCTATGGTGTCGTGCTGTTGCTCTACTGCGGTGAGGATCTTACTGAGATCAAGAAAATCAGTGAAAACAACCGGGGAGTCATCTGGACCCTATGAAACTGGAGTGAGAAATGGCAAAAGAACTCACAGAGTTTATTCGAATATCACCAGGATTCAAAGCGGCTGTCAATCTGCGAAAGGAGCGAGATAACCTTGGTAAAGTGGCCGGCTATATCCCCACCGAAGTGGCACGGGAGATCATACTCGACTTTGCCAAGAAATTACACCCAACCACACCTGACCTGCGCTCAAGAATCGTTATGGGTACTTATGGCACCGGCAAAAGTCACCTTGCCCTGGTGTTACTCAATCTTTTTTTACGCCCGTTGGAAACTCCAGAGCTACAAGCAGTATCGGAAAAGCTGGACCCGGATACGAGAGCGGTTTTGAAGCAGCACCGGCAGGCTGTCCCCGACCCTTACCTAACCATCAATCTTTACGGTGATGAGGGACAAATTGGTGACAGCCTGATGATGGGATTAAGGCGAGCGCTGTTAGAAGCAAATCTTGAAAATATTTTACCTCCAACCGCATTTGACAGCGCCATCGAGCGTATCGAAGAGTTAGAGAAAGAACACCCTGACGGATTCGAGATTCTGAAACAGAAAATCGCGGAACGGAGCAAAACCATTGATGAGTTGAAAGCCAGGCTACGCGAATATCAAAAGGATGCTTTTGATCTGTTCCGGGAAGTATACCCTGCTGTGACCAGAGGCGCACGGTTTGAATATACGGCTAGGATCGCTCCGGCAACCTTTTATGAGGACGTGGATAGAGAACTACGTAATCACCATGGCTACAGCGGCATTGTGGTGTTGTGGGACGAATTTGGCCATAAGATGGAGGAGGTTGTCAAGGACCCGACAGGCAAGGAAGGACTCGCCCTTCAGGATTTCGCTGAATGCTGCAATGCCAGTGCAGAAAATCAGCTACACCTCTACTTGTTCTGCCACCGTTCATTGAAGGAATATCATGACATTTCCCGAAGCGCGTCAACCTTCAGCCACCAGAATCTGGTGGACGATCTGCGCAAAATTGAAGGCCGCTTTAAACAATATATTCTCAAAAGCACCGATGTAGAAACTTTTCAGTTGATCGACGGGGTCATTGTTGCTGACGAAGAAAGTCCCGGATGGCATGAATTGACAGCATCGTTTGCCGGGTATTTCGATGAGCTGGTTCAGGTAACCGCTCGCCTGAATTATTTCACCGGATTCACCCACGATGAGTTAAAGGCAACAGTGGTGATGGGGGCCTATCCTCTTCATCCCATGGCGGTATATAGTTTGCCGGCGGTGTCGGAAAAGGTAGCGCAGAATAACAGAACCCTTTTCACCTGCCTCTGTGAGGACGAGCCCGGAAGCTTCAGACGGTTCCTGGATAACACCTTCCTGGATTTCGGTATAGCATCCCCTCCCATGTTCACCGTTGATATGCTGTGGGACTACTTTTCCAGTGACATCAAACAGGAACGAACCTATTCCATCTTTCGAGATTTTGAACATCTCAAAGCTCGGCTTGGCCCAGATGATGATTTCGGCCTTCGGACGCTAAAAGCTGTGTCTGTTTTCCGGGTGTTCAATCCAACGCGATTCAAGGTGACAGAGGATGTCTTACTCTACTCACTGAATATATCGAGGGGAGACCGGGCTCGCTACCTTTCTGAACTGGCGCGCTACTCAGACTTGAAAAACGAGAACCATATTCTGATGCGTTTGCAGTCCGACGGCTCATATCGACCGGCGGTGAGCAGTTCAACAGAAACGCTTATGGAGAAGGTACGTAAACTTATCGAGGATACTCCGGAAAAACTCGGCCAGAAATCCATCCCTTATTTAAAGTCCTTGTGGCCGACTCTTCCGGTGGTCAGTTCTATTGAAGCTACCGGGTATGGCGACGATTTCGGCGTTTACCGGCAATTGATGGTAGAGCCGGTCAGCATGTTTCAGATCCGTGAAAGGCTGCATAATCTAACCCAGCATCTTGGTGATGGAAGTTTTATCGATGGACTCATCCTGGTAGTTATGTGTGAGGCCTCCAGCGAAATAGAGGAAGCGAGGAAAATAGCCGAAACAACCCTGGCCGAAAAGCAATATCAACAGGTCGTTCTTTCCATTCCCAAGCAGCCCGCCAAGATCGCCAGACTGCTCTTGGAGCATCAGGCACTGGCATATCTGAAGACCAACGAAGCCAGTCTCTATGCCGAAGGCGGAGAACTCCATCAGGAGTGGCAGGTGTGGCAACAGGATAAAAGTACTCAACTAATGGATGCCATCAGCGATATTGTCACCCCTGAGAAACAAAATCTTGAATATTATTGGAAGGGACAGGCGCAAGAGGTGCAGAACAACCGGCAATTGAAAAAACTGGCGACAACCATAATGCGGGAAACTTTTCCCTATTGTCCACATATTGGCGACCAGAAACTGGCGCAAGATGATTTTGGCGGAAACTGGGGATATCGGAAGGAATGCCGTGATATCGTTTTGAAACTGGCAAGCAATAATGGAGATGAAACCTTGTGGAGAGAAACAGCAGCGGCTCCACAGCATGTCATTAATCTGCTTTTAAAGAGCAATGGATTGCTTCGGAAGGACCAAGCCGGAAGCATTATTATTTCACAGCCCAGCCAAGATGAATACCCTGGTGCTAACATGATCTGGAGTGTAATTGGTGATTTTATCAACAAAGCACGGCAACGGCCGAGGGATGTGAAAAAACTTGTGTCCCAGCTTCGGAGACCGCCCTATGGATTGAAGTGTCGAGTCATGCCCATCTTTTTCGCTGCTGTCGCCCATCATGAATTGGCCCTCGGAAATATCTCTTTTGAGTTCCAGCGTTCTGCAAATCAAATGGAAATGATCACGGCCATCGAAAATGACACCTTGGAGAAAGTCTTTGCAGCGCCTGATAAATACAAATTGGTTTATGTCAATGTTAGCTCCAACCAGAATGCGCTCATCGCTGGGATGGCCAAAGTGTTTGATGTGACGCTCGCGCCATCTGATCCAGCCCTTGAGCGCGTGAAAAAAGTTGGGAAGGCTGTTGGCTTATGGTGGAGAGGCCTTGCCAAGCATGCCCAATCGACCGCAACCATTTCAGATGCGGCGGATGTGGTCAGGGAATTTATCTTCAAGCCGCTAGCGGAACTAGAACCGGATAATCAGAAAATCCTCCTGCAGGATGCCTTTGTGCATGTTTTCGAGGTTAAAGAAAAGGTCAAACAAAACTCCGTTGAAAAACGTTTTTCCGAAATCAAACTCGAATTTGAAGAAGCTCCAAAGCGATTAAGGGGCCGAGTCATCAAAGAATGTTTGAATAATTTTGAAGGCATAGAAGACGGGATTGATTCCGTTCGGAAGTGGTTCGACACCTTGCCGGAGGAAACAAAAAACTTCATGCATCATGGCGATCCCGCAGTGTTTGTCGATTGCTGCCGCGAAACAAACACCATCGACGAAAACACCCTCGTTCGTCTGGCTGAGAAACTCACCGGCCTACCCATTGAATCCTGGGCGGATGAGATGGTGGTTAAATTCAGCGCGAAGCTTGATTCCGCAAAAAAGTTTCTTGAAAGCTTTGAGCCACCTCCAATGCGAGAGACAAAACCGAAACCTGATCCAGATCCCCTCAAGCCCAATCATATTGGCTTAACTATAGCTTTCCCAGATGGAGAAAACAAAAAGCGGATTATCGAGGTGGTGGAAGAGCTAAGCCCCAATGGCCAGGCCTTGGCTAATATGCTTGACGCTACTGTTGAACAAATCGGAAAAAGCCTTGATGAAAAAGAAAAGACGGTAATCCTCTATCGTTTTTTCCAAAAACACTTTTTTAAAATAGCTTACTAATGAAAAAGGTTATCTGTGATCAGTTCGGGCTTTATTCGCTCCAAACGAACGACTACCTCGTCGAGGATGAGAACCAGTACGAGGAAGCTTATAAATTGCTCCATAGGAAGGAAAATCACAGTAGTGGTTGTATTGTTGTAAGGAATCCTGCCCTTTTCAAATGGTTTGACGCCCCAGCAAAAAAATTTTCCTGTCCCGTAGTCCACCTTGACCCTGTCGCCGAACTAAGAAGACGGCTTAATCGCAGTGAAATTTTATTTTTATTTCAAAAACATCCTGAATGGGTCGTTGAATTGCGATTGTTGGAAAAAATCGAGCAAGAGGAAATACTCTCCCACGAGTCAGCCAAATCATGGTTGCGCCGTATGCTCCTTGGTCCTTCCTGGCAAGCTGAAGAACCAATAGAAGATACGGTGTTATCGGATATCCTCAAGTGGCTTGCAACCCATGACGAAAACGCACTACATCCATTGACTCGCCAACTAGTGATCGAACGATTAAAAACATGGGGTATTAGTGGTGCTAGCAGAGCGGAATTTTTCCGCTGGCTCAGTAAGGAACCCTTCCAACGATCCAGAATTTTGACATGGGAGCAGATGCTTCGTAAATACCCTCCGAACACAGTTACAAGCTGGTTTCAACACATTGCTGAATGGAATGCGCTTCATTTGCTGCCAGAGTGCTACCGATCGTTACCCCTCTTTGATATTTCTATGCCTGATGGAGTAGCTGTGTTTTTGAAGGCATTTCTTGAAAAGGAATGGAATCAATCCCCTTTGAGAGCTTTGGCTTTCATTTCCGGTATGTTGGAACCTGAACGAATATTCCTGAAGACAAAACTGCAAACTCTCTTGCGGCAGGGTACACCCCTTGAGCGGGATATTTTTCACAAAATTTCCGAGCTCTCTGACTTTCCGGAAGCCGTTGCTTTAGTTCAAAGGTTGGTACCCGCCCAAGAGCCCTCCTTTCTATCTGATTCCGCTTCAATTGAAATGGTCCAAGGGTGGCTTCAAGACGAGTATCTTCCCTATTATAATTCTTGCGCCACGCTTAAACTGACAGAGAAAACCGAATCGTTCGTCGAGCAGTTTGAAAATTGGTTGAAAAGGAACTATGCAAATTTTTTGATCGATGGAAGGGGCATGGCCTATCGTCAAATCAATGAATTAAAGGCACGGGTTGATGATGGCCCAATACTACTTTATGTATTTGACGGTCTCGATTATCTGGGCGGTCTGGATGTGTTGCTCCCTATATTAGAAGAGGCCGGAGCTTATATCGAAAACGAAATTACGCCCTACCTCACTTTTCTGCCAACAGAAACCTTTATCGCAAAACCTACCCTGGTCTGTGGGAGAATGAATTCCCAGTTGCCGCCGGAACGCCCAGATGCCGTTTTTTATCGAAAGTTATTGCAGGACTCTTTTGGGTTATCCGAGTCGGAAGTGGTATCAGCAACCGATCAGGACAGCACTCTTTTCGAATTGATGCAAAATTCAGCTAAGGTATACCTTTATTTAGACAATCAGCTTGACCGTGAATACCTTCATACGTCATTGGCCCCTTATACACGACGCGAAAAATACATCGCCCACATCAGGAGACAGGCCGAAGCGATTATTGAGGCTTCACATATAGTTAAAGAGCAATATGGCGCAAACCTTTACATCGGTGTCTGTAGCGACCATGGCTATACGGAGTTGCCCCGACAAATCCACACACTTGATGTTCAAATTTCAAAACCAGGGAAAATCCGTAGCATCGCTATCACCCAATCCAGAACAGCTGAACACAGCGATGAAAAATACATCTGGCGTTTAAAACCCGGCCTTTACGGACTTCATGAAGAAATGGCTATCCCTTTGGGATACATGTGCTTTGGCAAAAGACCTAAAGGCGCTGCCCATGGCGGTTGTACCCCACAAGAAATTTCAGTGCCCTGGTTTATACTCTCTTTTCAAAAACCTTTGTCCGCCACCCCCCCGAGTGTTGTTGTAGCCGGTGAAATATTCCGTAAGCGCAAAGACAATAGGCTGAAAATTTCGTTCTCCAACCCCAATAATTATGCCTTGTCGATCATTGAAGTCTTCCTACAAGGCATTGAATTTGTCACCCCCTTCCCTTTGCGGATCCTCCCGAAGCAAGTTGGTTGGCTTGAGGCGAACTTTGATGCAACGGTTGTTAGCGAAGGTCTGCTTAGCTTGCAAGGGTCTTTCACCATGCGGCATCGATTTGGAAAAGAAAAAATTCCTGTTGTTCTAAGTATTGAGACAAAGGGCGCAATGGTGGATGAATTTGATGATGACTTTGAGTTCTGAAATGGAAAATGAAATTCTAGACAGGAAAATCGAAAAAATTTTTCCCGATGTCTGTGTTCATAAAGGCCTTGCTGCAAGCGTCGGCCTTTCCGGCAGGGTGATCCCAGCTTTTGTGCTTGATTGGTTAGTAAGCCGTTATCGGACCAGAGAAGGCGGGGTCGATGGAGATGGAATCAGAAAATTTATTGCCCGATATCTGCCGGACAAAAAGCAGAAAGAATCTTTAATGTATGAACTGACCCTAGGGAATCCTTTGAAAATTCTTGACGCCTTTAGCGTAAAAGTCCACCCAACTAAGGGTCATTTGCAACTTCGGATACCATCCCTTGACATTACCGGTCGTGTACTCGAAAAGATCGTAGATGAAAATCCTCTTCTGCTGTATGGCAACGTATGGGGCAGCGGGACCCTCATGTGGAGGCCCCAGAAAGGAAAGGAGGACCATTTTGAAGTGGTCATGACAGCCTTCAAACCTATGCAGGCCGCAAGCATTGACCTTGAATATTTTTTATCGATTCGAAAGGAGTTCACTTTACCTGAATGGCAGGTGCTTCTGACAAGGTGCATGGGGTATTCGGAAGAAAAATATACATCCCGGCAAAAAATGCTCTTGCTAACCCGATTGATCCCACTTGTTGAGCCGCGGGTAAATATTATGGAACTCGCCCCTAAAGGGACTGGGAAATCATATATTTTCAGCCAGCTGTCAAGGCACGTTTGGTTGATCAGTGGGGGCGTGGTGACCCGACCTCAGCTGTTTTATGATATGAATAGGCAGCAAACCGGCATTATCTCCCGATATGATGCTATTGTTCTAGATGAAATTCAAACTATCCGGCTTAAAGATGAAGAAGAAATTGTTGGTGCTCTTAAAGGATATCTTGAGTCCGGAGAATTTCGTGTCATGGGTTTTCATGGCTCTGCTGATGCCGGTTTTGTGATTCTCGGAAATATCCCCATAGAAGATCGTTTGCCGAAGCATGTCAATTTTTTTCAGGAATTACCAAGATGGCTCAAGGGGCAAGGAGCTACAGCACTTCTTGACAGGTTCCATGGTTTGCTCCCTGGCTGGGAATTGCCTAGAATTGAATCTTCTTCAATCTGCCAATCTTTCGCCCTCCGGGCCGATTATTTTGGTGAAGTACTGTATTCCCTGCGATCACGTCAGGACCATATGGCTTTCATAAAAGATCATATGATCGCAGATGGTGATTTGAGGGATACCCGGGCAATCCAGCGACTTGCATGCGGTTATCTAAAACTATTATTCCCAGATATCCATTCGGTCACCACAGAAGAATTATTTGAGTTTTGTTTGAAGCCAGCCATTGCTTTACGATCCAATATCCGCCGTCAGATGTCGATAATGGATCCCGAATTTTCTCCAAACATTGCTGAAGTTACTGTCAGATGATCAACAATGCTGAATATCTTTCGGATAAACCTCCAGGTGGTGGCTTGCGTCAAGCCTAGCCAATTTGCTGCTACGTGAAAAAAATTTTATTGGCAGAACTTAACCCAATCTCATTATTTATGAAAATAGTTCTGTTCGAATTTTTCCAGGTTTATCCAAAAAAATAGGAGAAAGTAGTAACGTGATGGATGCTTTTGGGAATATGTACATTTGTATTTTACTGCTAACTAGAAAAAAGAAAATAATGTTATCTGATTCTATTTTTTTGCAGTGGTGTTTTTCCTATTATAAGTATAACTATAGAGGTCAATATGGATTTTGGCGAAATATTTATTGAACAAGCGGAATTTTTATCTACGCTAAATTTAGTAAGCTGGAGCGCTGAACATCCAAGAGAGAATTTAATTTTGAAGAAACTTTGTGGCCCTGGAGCTCATTTAATAACTGGCCCTAGAGGTTGTGGAAAAACAACATTGTTATTAAAAGCCTTTAAAAAAACAATTTATAACAGAAAAACTAGTTCCTTTCCTATATATGTAAATTACAAATTATCACTGAAACTCGAACCACTTTATTCCGAAACCACTAATGCAGTATACTGGTTTAATCAATGGTTGATTGCAAAAATTTATGAAGGACTTTATGAGTCACTGAAAGAACTAAAAATCTCCAAGAAAAAAAACCTAAGCGTCAGCGAACTAAGCATTAAGGGATTAATCACAAAATTAGAGCTTGGAGCCTCTGAATTTGGACAATTGAGTGATTACGAATTAGATTCCAATGCCCTTGATCAAGATATTCTTTCAACATTGGATTTTATAGGAAAAAATAGATGTATTCTGCTCCTTGATGACGCAGCTCATGCATTTTCGCCTCAGCAACAACGAGACTTTTTTGATTTTTTTAGAAAAATAAGAAACCGCTATATTTCCCCAAAAGCGGCTATATACCCAGGAGTAACTAGTTTATCCCCGAGTTTTCATTTAGGTCACGATGCTGAAGAAATAGACGTATGGATAAGTCCGGACGAGAAAGAATATTTACCATTTATGTTCAGTCTTTTGCAAAAGAGGTTACCAGAAGAAATTTACAATAAACTCAATTCTAACCTGGCGGGGTCGGGGTCGGACCAAGCCAACATGCTGAATTATCAATATAAGAATCAAATAATCTCCTATTTTTTCCCCTTAAAATGCCCTTTTCAGGGCCAAAATCAGTATGCTAAAAATTTCCCGAGCCGTCCCGGCAGACAGGGAAAAATGGGGAACAGACTCCGTTTTTTGTTACCTTCCTGGTAAATCACCTTCAAAGTGCGCAGCATGGATGGCAAAAACCGAAGTGAGATACAACCCGGGATGCGGGGGTTTGTATCGTGTTGAAGGACGACCAGCGGTCGGGAAAACTCACCGAGGGGATCGTCAAGGATATCCTGACCAGATCCCCGACTCATCCGCATGGCATCAAGGTCCGCCTGGAAACCGGCCAGCTCGGCCGGGTCAGGAAAATAGAAAGGTGAAAGGTCAGGGACGGAATCGACCCAGACCAACTTACTGAATTGTCTATATAAAAAACCAATAATCTCCTGTTTTTTGTCCTTAACATATTCTTTTCAGAATCAAAATCTGCGTAATCTGCGTAATCTGCGGACCTCCCCCTGGCCTGCCTCTCCCTCAACTGCGGAAAAAATGGGGGACAGACCCCATTTTTTGCGATTGGGCATTTCAGGTATTTGCCTGGATGGGCTCGGCATGCAATTTCAAGCCGAGAGCATGGATAACTTTCAGTATTGTGTCAAAACCAGGAGTTCGTTCCCCGGAAAGCGCTTTATAGAGACTTTCGCGGGACAATCCTGCATCACGCGCCACTTGCGACATGCCCTTGGCCCGCGATGTCTCCCAAAGCTTTGGCAATAAATGCTGCATCTCCATTCGCTTCCTCAAGGCAGGCCTCAAGGTAAGCAGCCATTTCATCCGGGGTGCGGAGATGTTCAGCAACATCATATCTGGAGGTTTTCGTTTTTGTCATGAATTACTCCTCTAAATTACGCGATACCACAAAAAAATCTGTGAAATCTGGGTAATCTGGGGACCCATCCTTTCTTCTGC
>Ga0209270_1003033_pt1 | contig 15547 bp, 12 predicted proteins | sample MTBAKSrepl1MetaG_FD_187456 | JGI IMG/M metagenome (GOLD analysis project Ga0209270, IMG submission 187456) | Enrichment culture microbial communities from Arthur Kill intertidal strait, New Jersey, USA, that are MTBE-degrading - MTBE-AKS1... | ecosystem: Environmental > Aquatic > Marine >...
TGGCCATGGCTTCGCTGAGAGATTCGCCGGCCGTAATGTCCTCGATGATCTGGCCGATGATCTTCCTGAAAGCCTTGTTATCCATATCCTGCCGCAATTCTTCCAGGGCGTTGATCAAGGACACGCCGGCTTTGAACATGACCCCCATGCTGTTGCAGAAGTCTATCAGGTCGCGTCGTTTGACCCCGCCGATTTGAATCTCGCGGAGGGCCTTGAGGATGTCCACTCCGCGGGTCTCGCTATACTCCAGGAGGTGCAGGCCGGAACTGCGGATCGCCGCCACCAGTTCGGCCTCGTTGTTGGCGAAACGCGTCCCCTTGATGATGGCCCCGCCGGCATCGGCGGCTTTGTAAGCATAATCAGGCATAAAAGCGGTATCTCATTCTTGTGAAGTCCAAAATTACAAAGTAACCCGGAAGGCCTCCTCGAGAGAAGTAAATCCTTCCAGAACGCGGACTAAGGCGTCATCACGCAGTGATTTCATCCCCTCTTTCTGGGCCTCCAGCAACAGCATGTCCGCCGAGGCCTTTTCGGAAATCATCCGGCTTATCCGGGGAGTGACTTCCAAAATCTCGAATATGCCCGTCCGGCCGCTGTATCCGGTACCATCGCACTTGGGACAACCCACGGCCTTTTTAATGGTCCTGCTCGCCCCGTCCCAGGCCTCCAAATTATACATCTTCAGTTCTTCCGGGGTGGGCACATACTCTTCAGCGCAATCGAGACAAAGACGGCGGATCAAACGTTGCGCCACCACAGCCCGCAGGGAAGTGGGTATTAAATACGGTTCAACGCCCAAGTCCAGAAGCCGGGCGATAGTCGAGGTCGAGTCGTTGGTATGGATGGTGGAAAGGACCAAGTGACCGGTCATGGCCGCCTGAAAAGCTATCTTGGCCGTCTCCAGGTCCCGAATCTCGCCCACGAGCATAATGTCGGGGTCCTGCCGGAGAAAATGCCGGATGGCCCGGCTGAAGGTCAGACCGGCCTGTTCGTTGACCTGGGTCTGTTTGATCAAGGGCAGGCGGTATTCGATCGGGTCCTCGATAGTCAGGATGTTCTTCTCCAGGGCGTTGATCTCCCGGAGCATGGAGTACAAGGTGGTGGTTTTTCCGGAACCGGTGGGACCGGCGGCCAGGACGATGCCGTGAGGCAGGCGGGTCAGACGTTTGACGATTTCGATCTCCGCCTGGTGCAAACCCAAGTATTCCAAGCCCAGGATGATATTGGCCTTGTCCAATATTCTCAGGACTATGTTTTCGCCGTCGTCGGTCGGCGAAGTGGAACTGCGGATGTCGATGAAACGGCCGGAAAACTCGAAGGTGACGTTCCCTTCCTGGGGCAGACGCGAATCGGCGATGTTAAGCCCGGACATGACCTTGACCCGGGTGACCATGGCCGGGTGGAGTTGGGCCGGTAGAATGGCGCCGCGCCTGAGGATGCCGTCGATTCGGTAACTGACCCGACTGATGGCCTCTTCCGGGGTTATGTGGACGTCGGTGGCCCCCTGCCTGATGGCGTTGATCAGAACCAGCTCGATGAGGCGGACAATCGGGGGAGCCACTTCTCCCTCGGCAATACCCCCCGACATGGCCGCGGCCGCGTTCTTGTCGATTTCATCCTGGATCGAAGTGCCGACCTCATAATAGATTTCGGTGATCTCCATGATGCTTTCCCGGTCGGCCGCCCAAACTTCGATGGTCTTGCCCGTCCGCCGCCGCAGGTTGTCTATGGCCATGACATCGGTCGGGTTATCCATGGCGACCTGCAAGATATTATCCCGCAGTCCGAAGGGCATCAGTTTGTATTTCTTGGCCAAATCCTTGGGCACCAGCTTGACGGCGTTGGGTTCGATATGAGTCTGTTTCAGGTCGACAAAGGGCAGGTCCGAGGTGTAGGCCATGGCCCGGGACAACTCCTTGCGGGTGACCAAGCCCAACCTGACCAGGACGTTGCCCAAGAGCTCGCCGGTCCGCTTCTGTTCATGAAGGCCAAGGTCGAGCTGCTGGCGGCTGATGATCCCTTCTTCAAGTAAAACTTCACCTAAAAGCTTCATCAACGACCTCGAATCATTTGGATGAGGTCACCAGACGCCTGGTTTCCTCGTCCTGGATCGGCTCCAACAACACGTCCACGGTAACTGGATTCCGTCCCCGCCCCCGCATGACGTAGGACCTGATCAGGGGCGTAAGCTGAACCATCTGACCCTGGTAGCCCTGATCCATGGCGTCGAAATAAAGCCAGACGTCATAAGCGCCCCAAGGTTCAAAATCAAAGGAGAAATCCCCGGACTTGGAGGTAGTAGCCACAACAAATTCGGCTGCCACCTGCAATTTACCCGGTTTCTCGGCCCCGGCCGCGGCTTTCCGCTCTGGGGAGTCAGACTTGGTTTTTTGTCTGATCAGAATCACCTGGCAATCGGCCACAGGCTGGTGGTGGAAATTCGTCACCCGCCCAAACACCGTGTAAATCTTGTCCGGGGGATAATAATCCCAGCCGGTCCGGGGCCAAGGCATTGGCGGTATGGCGCATCCGATCAGAAAAATCCCCGTCATGATGAACAGTATGCCTATTACCGTCCGTTTTTTCATCGACTCACCTCATCTGGATTGTGGAGCTGAAAAGCTTCGTTCAAAGCACACCTTATAAAGCCGGTTTATTCCCCTCACAGGCACCGGGACCCCGCCGATCCGAGGGCGGAGCGCCGACTTCCGAAGCCGTTATTGGTCGCCGCCACTCCTTCTTCCCCGGCTCAGTTCAGCCAGCAGATTGATCCGGCTTCGAATTTTCCCGTTAAGCTCGGAATTATTTCGGACATTTTCAAGTTTCAAACACTTCTGGTAAACCGCGGCCGCCTCGACGAATTCTTGTTTTCTCTCCAAAACCGAGGCATAGGCCAAGAGAACCTCAACGTCGTTTGGAGAAATCGAAATAATCCTCTGGTAGTAATCTTCCATCTCGGAAAGATTATTTTCCAACTGGGCCAGATAAGCCAGGTTGGTCAGAGCGACCTCATCGGAAGGATTGATTTTCAAGGCCTCCCCGAACCAAAGTTTGGCCTGATCGTGCCGTTTCTGCTTGAGTTCCAAGATACCCAAGTTGATCAGGAGCTTGACGTTTCGCGGCTCAAGCTGCCGAGCCCGGCGTAAAACGTCGGCGGCGGCCACATAATTGCCCCGGCGGATATAAACCGCCGAAAGGTTGGTGAGCAAGTTAATATCAGCAGGATTCTGCTTCAAACCGGCCTGATAATATTTTTCGGCCCCGGCCAGGTCTCCTGATTTCTGGGCGGCCAGTCCTATTTCATAATAATTGACCTGTTTTTCCTGCGGAGACGGGGGCGCCTTTTTCTCCGCGTCAGCCTTCGCCTTTGGAGGTGCGGTCCGGGAAGCCTCACGGCCGGCGTTCTCAGCGCTCCGTGAAGAGACCGAGACCATTGACGGAGCGTAAGCCAGACTTTCGGTCTCTCGGCTCGGAGCGGGAGAGACCGGGCCGGATGGCGACTGAGCCCGGCGGTCAAGGGCGGCCTGGACTTCTTCCGCCGTCAGTGACGAAGATTCCCGGGTCAAGGTCGTTTCGAACACCTTCGGTTTTTTCTCGGCCGCCACGGTCGGGCGGGCTGGTTCAACCATTGCCTTGGCTTCGCGGCTTGGACCTGTTTCAATCTGAACACCGGCCTCGACCCGCTTAATCGGGCCTGCCGATGGACTCACGACTGGCGCCGGTTCCGTCCGCCCGGTTGACGATTGGTCTTGATCGGATAGAGCCGTTTTCTCCCTAACCGCCTCAACCGCAGGTTTTTCTTTTTTATTTCCGGCCGTTAAAGCCGCGGTTTCCCGGGATTGCTCCGGCCCGGTTTTAGTGGGAGGCGCCGCCTCCTGGAGCTGGCTTTCAACGGTTTGAGGCGACATAAGCATCCAAAGATACGGACCGGCCTTAATCACCACCGCCGCGGCCACGCCGGCCGTGATCCCAAAGACAATCAACCGGGCCACGTTAAGCGTCGGCCGTTTTTGCCGGCGGCCGCCGGTCAAGATAGGCGGCACCACCCCGACATGGCCCGTATCGTCCAGGTGTTCGGCCTGGGTCTTCTTCAGGTATTCGTGGACTAAACTCATCTCTCGACAATAGTCGGCGTCAGGGAAATAACCAGTTCAACCTTGGTGCTGGTTCTCCTTTGTTGGGAGAAAAGGGCTCCGAACAGCGGGATGTCTTTTAAACCGGGTATGCCGGTTATGTTGTCGCTGTTCCTTTCCTGGATCAATCCGGCCATGACCACGGTTGAGCCATCCGGGGCCTGGACAATGCTGTCCGTGCCGCGCACGTCGATGATCGGAACGTCGAAATTATTCCCGTCAAAGGTAAAAGTCTGATAGGCCACCAGGTCGGTGATGATCGGGACAAGGTGCAGAGTGACTATCCCGTCTTCGCTGATCTGAGGGGTCACGCCCAAGCTGATGCCCGATTGAGCCCGGGAGACCTGAGGCACGGCGGTATAGACCGTGGTCCCGGCCGCCGTGGTCGTGGCCTGGACGGCCCATTCCAGATAAGGCAGGGTTCGGCCGACCTGGAGAACCGCCGACTGCCCGTTAAGGACGTTGAGCCGCGGCGCCGACAGCACATTAATCTCGCCTTGGGCGGACAGGGCCTCGAGGAACCAGGAGCTGCCGTCACCGCCCGTGGGAATAAAACCCAGATTCATGGCGCCCACCCCGGTCCTGACGGTCTGGGTCCAGGTGACGTCCCCGGAGATATAAGTCCAGTCGATACCGAACTGGTGCTGGTCATCAAGGGTCACTTCCAGAATCCTGGCCTCGATCACGACCTGACGCCTAAGGGATTTCTCCAGCCTTTTCAAAAATTCCCCGACAATTTCCAAGCTCTCTTTCCGGTCGGTCACCACGATCACCCCGGTCATGGAGTTGATCTGGGCCCGGCCGGCCGGAGAAAGCAACGCTCCGGCCTGAGGCCCGGTGGAGGTGCCTTCCTGTCTGGGCTGCAAGGCGTCCCGGATTTGTTTCCAGACATCCAGCGCCTCGGCGTCGGCTTTGGTTTCGATGGTAAACTCACCTTTCATAGATGCACCACCGCCGCCGCCACTGGCTCCGCCGAGGACATCACCGCCGACGTTGCTGGTCGCCGTGTTGGCAAAAGTTGGAAACTCGAACTTGAAAAACCTCGTTTCCACGGCTTTGACCCGAAGCACATTTCCCTCGATCTCATAAAAATAATCGTAGGAAGAAAAGAGAAGGTCCAAAGCTTTTCGCAAGGGCAAGTTGGCAATTTCAATGGAAACGGGCTCCAAGGGATCGACGCCTTTTTCCAAGACAAGGTTCAGGCCCGACTCCTTGGCTATGCCCATGATCACGTCCTGGAGGGGTGCGCTCCTGGCCGAGAGTGAAAAGATTTTGCTTTCAAAAGGCATCTTTTCTTCCTCGGCGATAACCGGTTTGACCTGGGCCAAAGGCTGGAGTAAAGCGGCGGAAGGCTGGACCGCCTTTGGCTTGGCCCGCTCGGGCGGCAACGGCGTTTTGATCGGAGCCGTCGGCCGCGGCGGCGTTTCAGGCAAACTGGCGCAGGCTGCCAACAAGAAAAATGGCATAATCGACAGCAGGAAGTAAACCCCTCTCCTCAGCTTCTTGGGTGGTTTTCCTTTCGACTTCAACCTGGGCCTCCTTATTTCCATCCGGACTCGGGTTATTACCTGGTGAGGTTCTGCTTGACTTCTAAATAAGAAGTCGACCTATCCAAAATTTATTCTTAACATGTCCAGGCTGTTTCGCACTATTTCCGCCTTATTTTTCGGTTTGGCGGGGTTCCAAACTCGGAGCCACACCCTGCTGGGGTCCTAAAAGCGGCTGGAGCCTTTCCATTAAGCGTTTCACCGCTTCCTGCTGGGCCTGGGTCGGCTGGCCGGCGATCGAACCGGCCGGACCGGCGGCCGCCAGGGCCTCGGGCTCCGGTCCGGCGGCGGCTGGCGGCGCCGCTTCTTTTTCCGCCCTCATCGAGGCATAAGTCATTTCACCCAGGGTCAAACGGGTTTCTCCGGCTTGGCTCGTGAGGACTACAGCCTCCTTTTCAATTTTGGTCACGGTCCGGCCCTCGAACTCGCTGCCTTCGAAGACGAAGGAGTCGTTAATCACGGCCAGTTTTTTGTGTTCGCCGATCAAGATCAGCCGGACCACGGCCGGTTTTTCTTCGACTTGCTCAAGCCCCTCCGGCGGACCGGCGGCTCCCTCGGGCCCTCCAGCCGCCTGTTTGCCCGGAACTTCCGACTTCGGCTTCTCGCCCGGCCAGAGGAACGGGTTGCGTTCAACCTGACGCGGTTCCCCGGTTACGGACATCTCCTCTTTTGCAACCGCGGATTTGATTTTCGACAGGGTGGCCCCCACGATGCTGGCATCCACGGGCAGTCCCGCTCCTTCACCGCCGCTCGGCGGCAAAGGCTGGACCTCGGTCAACTGGGGGCTTAAAATAGGTTGGACCCAACTCATGTTGACCACCGCCAGAATGGCGGCCAAAACCACGGCTATTACACCTACAAGAATATTTTGCGGTGTCATCGGCTCTCCACTTTTTCAGATGACGACGGCAGAGAAAGCTGCAACCGGGCCGGTATCAGGAGGTTCAAGGACAAATCCCCGCCTACCACCCCGGCCTCGCTCTTCTTAGCCTTGAATCCGGTTACTTGCAAGGGGTAACGCTCTTGGAAAAGCAGATAATTTATCAATTTTTCCGCTTCATAGGTGGTGGTGAACTGGTATTTGAAACTGAAAGCGGTCTGATGGAGAGGGATAGGCTCTCGGCTGAAATCCCTGCTTTTAACCGTGACCGTGCCCTTGACGGCCTTGAGCGCATCGGACTGGAGAAAATCCAGGAACTCGACAAAGCCGGTCTCCGGGTCCTCGAAGCCGGTCAGAAGCCACGGCGGAATGGCCGAAATCATACTTTTTAACTCTTTGATCCGATTTTGCAAATCCGCCTTTTCCGCGGTCAACTGCTGGCGCCGACCTTCCAGGTCCTTCAGAGCCAGATCGATAGTCTGGTTGTCCTGGCTCAAAAAATAGTTGAACATCAGAAACTGGACGATAATCAACACGCCGACAACTATGACACCAGCCTTAAGACGCATGGGCGGAACCCCGTTTCATGAGATTAAGCCTGATCTTGAAATTGAAGACCTTGGTTATCTTCTGGACATCTTCGGGTGAGTAATTTACGTCCACTACTTCGAAAACGGGGGAGGACTGGAGCTTGGCTCCGAATTCCCGAAGCACCTCCAGCCCGGCTTCCCAGTTGTCGGCCTTGATGCTTCCGGACATCTCGCTGGGAACCTTGCCCGCCATCGCCCCTCTTTGGGGTATGACCCTGAATTCGTCAATGATGATGTTTTCGGGAAGCAAAAGGCCCAACTCTGAAAAAACCATATTCCAGGCCGGACGATTCTGAAAGGTCTCTTCGTAAAATTTTTTCCAACCGACCAAGGGATGAAGGCGGTCCACATCGTCCCGGAGGGTCAGGACCTCCTTCTGGAGTTTTTCAATGGCGGCCGTTTGTTTTGCATATTCGGCCAGTCCATCTTGTTTGGCCCCATTGAGCCGATAGGCCCAGAAACCCACGCCGATGATGATTAAAACCAGGGCGGCCACGGCGATCCGGTAAGCTATGTCGCCGGTGCGGACCGGCGCGGCCTCTTCGGGCAGAAAACTGAATTCATCGGGCAGGTAGAGGTTGGCGATCAGGTGGGCCAGTTCACTGGCCTGGGACTCGGAAATACCTTTGGCCGGAGACTCGGCCAGAGAAAACCGGACGTCGGCCGGAGCGCCGGGAAGAGGTTGCTCTTTGAAGATGTCGGCCAATCGGGTGTGGCCCAGGAAATAAAGCAAGTTCGGCACGCCTTCGCGAAACTCTTGCTTAAAGAAGGTCGAAGTCATGAAAAATTCCCGACCGAAATCCTCGGAAAAAACCCGGAGCGCCTCCGGGTCGGAAAATTCTTCCTCCGGGGGCAGTCCCAGAGGCACCGTCCGGGCCACCTTGACCACTCCTTCGGGCGAACTGATGGTGATCATGGATGAGTTCGGTCCGACCCAGACGATGGCGAAATTGTCCGAGGGACGGTCTATCTTGGCCACCATGGAAGCCAAGGCCACGGAAATGGGAGAGATGGCTTTGACTTTTTTACCGAACTTGCCGAAGGTGGTCCACAGAGGGGTCAGGTCTTCCGGCTGGACGGCGATGTAAGCGATCCGAGACTTGGCCACCCCGGCCTCGACCGCTTCGCCCAAGACCTTGTACTGGACCTTGAGCGTCGCTCCCTCCCCGACTTTTTCCCGGGCGTCCTGCATGACGACATTGGCCACATATTTCTTGGCCACCTTGGGAAAATTCTCCCATTCGTAAAGGGCCGAGGGCATGGCGGTGTTGATGTAAATCTCATCGGCCTGCCGGCAAGCAGTGAGTAAGGCCTCGACCGTCGCGGCCCGCGGCGCCGGACGGGGAAAATAGCCCCCCGCCTGCTTGTCGATCTCCAGATATTGATAAGAGTCTTCAAAATAGCTTACGGATAAAATCCTGGTGCTCAAGACTCTCCACCTTTCCTGTCAAAATGGTTTTCTTGGTTCGACGGACACGCCACTAGGCGAACCCCGAAGACATACCCCATCTATCCTCGCCTGACCGTCTGCGGTCGGCTGATTAACAACTCCCCTGTGACCTCACTTATATTACCATTTTGGATTAATGTCAATCAAATTATTTAAAATTATAAGCATTTTTTCTGAAAAAACACCGACCCACTCTTGGGGTTTAAACCTTATTTCTTTATATAACTTATTTATATTTATATAATTTTGTCGCCCACCCCCCGGAAAATCTCAACTCCTCCAAATTCCTTGTCTTTTATCGATCATCGGGCTCATTTTCCCGAACAAATCGGAACATCAATTACCGCGGGCTGTCAATCAAGGAACCATCCTATTGCCGGCTCAGCTTCTGCAACTCACTTATGTATTTTCGGACGTCGCGGATATCGCCGGACTTGACCTCATAACGAAGATATTGTCTCCAGGTGGCTACGGCCTGATCGTTCCGGCCGATCCGTTCATAAATTATGGCCAGGTTGTAATAGGCTTCCTTGAAATAGGGATCCACTTTTATGGTTTTACGGTAATGCGCAATGGATTGAGCCAGATTGCCCGTAAGCTCATAAGCCAAGGCCAGGTTGTAGTTGGCTTCCGGTGAATCGGGAAAAGCTCGGACCACCTTTTTAAACCCGGCCACCGCCCGGCCGACCGTCCCCTCCTTCAAGGCCTTAAAACCTTCGTCAAAATAATTGGAAACCCCCGGCAAGGTCAAGAGTTTTTTCTTCTGCCGGTAATAATCATAGTACCAATAAACTTTCTGGATGTAACGCCGGGTCTCGTCAAAAGGCGGCACGCCGTTGTATTGTTCCACCCGGCCCGGTCCGGCGTTGTAAGCGGCCAGGGCCAGGGTCACGTCGCGAAAACGGCCGAGCATCTCCCGAAAATAACCGGTCCCGGCCCGGATGTTCTGTTCCACGTCGAAGGGGTCGGTCACGCCGTAATCCCGGCAAACCCCCGGCATCAACTGCATCAGGCCCTTGGCTCCCTTGGGCGAAACGGCTTGGGGATTGAAATTCGATTCGGTCTTGATGATGGCCAGGAGGAGCGGATGGGGCAGCCCCGTAGTCTGGGCGTAGCCGTCGATGGTCCGGCCGTACTCGCGGCCGGTGCCCAAAGGCTCCTTGAAACCCTTGCGGCGCTTGGTCGTAGTCAGGAGCAGTTTATAATCGTCGTGGGGCGGACGGTCGGTGATATGGACCCGACCGTCCTTGTCCTCGTAACTGTAAATTCCGGCCGAGGCATCGCCGGCGGCCGCCAGGACAAACCAACAGGCGGCCACCGCGATGATCATTCTCTGTTTAGTCCTGAAATTCATCATCCTCAAAATTCGACCGGGCCGACTAGGTCGTAGGTCCCAAGACTCACGGATTATTATACAAATATTGAATATTGGACTGGGTCAAGGCGTAGTCGTAAACGGCCACATCGTCAATCAGTCCGTAAAACGGATACCAGACGCCGCCGCCGGGCAGAATGGCCATGGCCCCGATGACATAAAAAGTCTCACCCGGATTGGGGTCGGCATCCCTGGCCGCCGGGGCGGACCAGGCCAATTCGCCGTCGACGTACAGGGTCACCGTGCCCGAGTACGGCGCGGCGGAGTCCTGCTGATACACCGCGGCCACGTGGTACCATTGGCCGACGTTGCAGTCTTCCGGCTCCTGGCCCAGCAGGCCGTAAGTGGGTCCGCCCGTGACCGCCCACCCGTAGACCGTATCCCCGTCAGGGTCCGCCAGGCCCATGGCCCGGTCATTCGCGGGCGCGGCGGCATTATTCGCGGAGATCACCGCCGCGATGTCCGAGACGCTCGATGGCCGAGCCCAGGCCGTGATGGTCAGATCGGGCATGGCGTCCGGGCCGATGTTCTCGTTCACCGTAATGCCCCGACGCTGCAGGGGGTTCGCCGGGGCGACGAACTGATAGGAATACCCGTCTCCGCCGGGAACCCCCTCCGCCACTTGAGAAATGCCGGTGTTGGCGGAGGTCCAGAAGAAACCGTCGGGACCATTTTCGGACGGCACAGTGTACCATAGTCCCAAGAAACCCGGCTGCGGAGCCTGTTCAAAGCCAAAATGGCTGACCGGCGGCGTGGGCGGCGGGATCAGACTCTGACACTGGGCCGCCAAAACCGGCGGGCCGTAAATGTTGTCCGGTCCGTCAACGCCTGAAGGACCATAGGAGTAAAAATTATTGTCGGCCAGGTCCGGGCTGGGCTGATAAGCGTTGCCCCAGGGGTCGAGTTTATATTTATCGCTCAAGGAAAAATGATTAATCAAAGTAGGGTCGACGTCAGGCGCGGGCGCACCGGTAGCCATCCAATAAGCGCAAGATTTCTTGGAGATGAGGGTCAGTTCGTCCAAGGCTATGTCTCTGGCTTCGGTCTGGAGGTTTATAGGCCGCAAAATATCGTCGCCGCCCCGAACGATCGGGCTGACCACGGTGTCCGTCTCCTTGGTCTGATTGGCCCCATAGCTCAAGATGTATCCGGCCACGTTCCGGCCTTCCACATTGACCGCGGTCAGGCCGGCTCCGGGCACGTTCGGGTCCACATAATATTCGACAAGTTGTCCCCAGGCGTCATGCCGGAATTTCTGGTCCAGATTCAGGTCCTGGGCCCCGACAGGAACCTCGGTTCCGGCCGGAGAAGGAGGCAGGGCTTCGCGGGCCCGATAATACCTTTTGACCGCATCGGTAATAACGGCCAATCGCTTGACGGTGTCCGTCTCCAAAGAGATATTCTTGATTTTGGCGGTAAAGGTGGCCGCGGAAATCGCGACCACGGCCAGACCGGCAAAGATTAGCACTATTAATAAAAGACTGAACCCCTTCTCTTTAGGCAGCGGAATTTTCCTGAACATGGGGGTACTCGCTTCGGAAAGTCTCGGTTCCTGACGCAAACCGCTTATTTTATAAGATGACATGAACCCACCGGCTTCAGGAATTTATGAGGCGCTTCAAGATCAAAAGACCGTTTCGGCCGTATAATACCGCTGATTCCGGCTTTTTACGGAATGATGTCATCCCCGGTTCCGGCGGTCCCGTCAGGCCCCATGGAAAAAAACTTGTGGTAGCGAGAATCGGAAGCCGGATAATTATTGGTGCAGCCCGGATTGGTCGTCTGGTCGCACCCCCACTGGTAGGCGTTGCCCCAGGGGTCGAACATAAAGTTAGTTCCCAGGGAGTAAATATCCACCACAGCCCCCAAGGCGTCGGCCTGAACCAAGTCCACGGTGTAACTGGTGCAGTCGTAATTCTGGCCGGCCACATTATCCTCGATCTCATCCACGGTAGCCGTGCCGCAGTTGGGGTCATTAGTCAGAGTCACAGTGGGCGGGCACCCGGTCCCGCCGGCTTTGGGCAAGGCGGCCACGCAGCCGCTCTCATCTATCCCGCCGGCTCCGTTGTTGTCTACACCCTCATAGACCGCGTCCAGGGCCTTGACTTTATCCTGAAGCACCTTGAGCTGGTCCAAGGCTATCTCCACGGCTTCCTGGGAGACATCGATCGGCACGACAATATCATCCCCGGCCGTGTCGACGGTATAGGGTGGGCCGGACACGGTGGATTCGGCCGTCTGATTGGCGCCGTTGCTGATGATGACCCCGGCGGCCGGTTTGCCGTTGACGTTGTACGCGTTGATGTCCGGGATGGTCAAGGAAGAACCCGGCGGCGTTACGGTGATTGAGACGGTCTGGCGGTAATAGCGCAGGGGCGTGCCCCAGGCGTCATAGCGGTATTTTTGTTCCATATTGAAACCGGTCGAACCGACCGGAACCTCGGTCCCGGCTCCGCCCCCGGCCGGAAGGCTCTCCGAATTCCGGTAAAAAGCTTTGGCCTTGGCCGCGATCTCACCCATGCGCCGTTCGGTGTCCCCGACCTTGGCCGCATTCTGCACCGAACCGGACAAGGCGATGGCGAAGACGGCGATGATCCCCATGATGCCCAAGGCCAGAAGGATTTCCAGGAGGGTGAACCCGTCAAGCCGATGTTTAAAAGTCTGGATCATGACTGAGCGCTCCTTTGCTGCGGTGAGAGATCAGCGATTATTTTAGCAATTATGCCCGGTTATTTCAAGAAAAATCGGTGCGGCCCGAAACCGCTCCATCCAACCCCGCCTGATCTCCTTATAAACCGTTCCCTCTATTGGTCTATTGGGTTGATGATTTAAATTCAGGGAGTAAAGAGTGGTTCCGTTGACTGCACCCTTGCCGGGGCTCTCCGCTTCCAGCCGGATCAACCGGCCCTCATTCTGAACATGAATGGTCAAGAACACCGTTAACGGTCCGATGACAGCCCCCTTGAAGAAAAACCCCTAAAAAAATGGTGCCGGAGGTCGGACTCGAACCGACACGAGGGCGAACCTCGGGGGATTTTGAGTCCCCTGCGTCTACCACTTTCACCACTCCGGCAACCTTGACTCATTATAGGCCAAAGGCCTTGTTTGTCAACATCGGAGTTAAGGGATTCGCGACTGTTCAATGAACGCAGCGCCTTACAAGCCTTTCAGCCGGACGGACGGAAATATATTCCTGTTTTCGCAGTAATGACAGATAGTTAACAACATCATTCCCGCGCAAGCGGGAATCCGGAGCACCAACGGCTGATAGATTACGTGGTTTCAATTCTTCCCTAATCTCTCCCTGGTGGGCTCTTTATATCGGATGTTTTTAAACCCTTAAAAAGTGAAAAGGCAGAATCACCCACGATCCCGCCTCGATTCATAGTCCTTATTGAACCTAACTAATGGTTCTTTCGCCTCAAACCGACCAGGCCGAGCAGCCCGGAGCCGAGCAGCCAGACCGCGGCCGGGACCGGGACCGGCGCCGCGGCCGATTCATAAGCGAGATAAAGGTTGGTGAATTCAAAATCATCCAGATTGCCGCCTTTTTGACCGGCGGTAATCAACAGGGTGTTGCCGGTGGGATTGAGCCAATCCACGTCCCCCGAGAAAATTTGGCTGATCCAGCGGGTCGAAGTGGAACTGCTCAAATATCCCAGATCGACGCCGTTGAGATAGACATGGTCATAATAACCGGAGCCCGGGTCCGTCTGGTAATGATCGATATAAAGAGAAAAATTAGTCCCGTTTAAGGGCGGGGCCGGCAGGTCGAAATTAACCGAATAAGTCCCGCCGCTAGCCGGTTTTTGAATAAAACTGCTTAAATATTGATCGCCCAAGTGGACGACGTCCGAAACGTCTCCGGTTGAATCGTAATCATCCAGGAATGTGATCACCGCGGCCTGGGCTCCAGGGAGGTTCATTGTCCAGACGACAAAAAACACCCCCAGCACGATTAAGCCGACCTTCCAAATTTTCATTCCCTCGCCCCTTTTTAAGAAGGTTAAATTAGCGATCCGAGTAAGTCGCCGCTTTATTTAAAAACTCCCCCTTCTTCCGCACCCCTTTCCCAAAAACAGGTTTTGTTTACATTTTTCGGTCAACCAGCGTCTTGGTCTTACCTACGCTTTGACCAAAAACTCCAAGTTCGTTTCTCAGGCTTATAACAGCATACTTTCCCCCAAGACCACGGTCAATACGAAGCAAGTACCATTTTATGGCCCGGAAAAACTAGGATAAAGGTATTAGATTAGGGTGTTTCGTCTAGGACTTTCGGCTTACCCAGGTCCGAGTTTTATATCGGTGAAACCAGCCGCCCGGTCATTTGTGATAGGGGTGGCCGGCGATGAGGCGCAAGGCCCGGTAAACCTGCTCCAGCAGCACCAGCCGGGTCATTTCGTGGGTCAAAGTCAATCGGGACAGGCAAAGGCGCAAATCGGCCCGGACGGCCGCGGTTTCATCCAGGCCCAAAGGGCCGCCCAGCCCGAAGGAAATAGTTTTAACCCCGCGGTCCATCTGCTTTTTAAACCAGTCGGCCAATTCGAGCGAAGTCATTTCCCGGCCGTCCGGGTCCAGGTGGACCAAGAGTTCCTCGTCCTTGACCGCGGCGACGAGACGCCGGGCGTCTTCGGATCGGACCTCATCGACCCGGTCATCCCTGGCCTTGGCCCCTTTGACCACAATGATTTCCGCCGGGGCGTACTTACGGATTCTTTTTAGGTAATCCCTGACTCCTTCAGCCAGATAAGCCGATTTGGTCCGGCCGATGAAAATAAATCTAATTTTCATGGCCGGGTGCTCCATAAAACCGAGCCCAGGCGTTTCGGGCCGCAGCCAGACCTTCGGGATTGCCCAGATCAAAACCTTGTCCTTCCAAAAGCACAGCCCACAGGCGGCCTTGGCGGACCAGCTCCAGGACGATGTCGGTGTCGTCCAATTCGCCTTCCAGATTAGGTTTCAAGTGACGAGCTATTTCGACCCAATCAGGCGTATAGATAGTCCCCTGAAAGCCTTTGTAAAACGGCTCCGGACTCTTAACCGCTAAATGGCCAAGCCCCTTGGGCGATAACGACTTGACCCGGACCGGCCTGACGGGCGAAACCGGGGCTTCCAGGTCCACGCGGCCCACATTGCCGAAAAGCCGGGCCTTTTCACCTCCCAGCAGAATCAGGCCCGTGGTCGGCTGGCTGACTTGCCGGAAACCGGCCAGCATCTGGGCCAGGGCCGGTTTTCCCCCTAACAGCAAGTTGTCCGGCATGATCACGGCCAAAGGATCGTCTCCGGCGAAATCGGCGGCCAAAAGCATGGCCTCGGCCACGCCCCGGGGCGGGTCCTGATGAATGAAGACCAGACGAGCCGGTCCGGCGGGGTGACCGGCGGATAATTGTTGCAGACGCTCGCGGATTTCTTCCTTGCCCGGCCGGATGACCAGGCCGACGTCCTTGACCCCGGAATCCAGGACCATGGCCAAGCAGTGCTCGATCATGGACCAAGGGCCGACCGGGAGGAGTTCCTTGGGCCGGCCGCCGCTGAGATGGGCCAGGCGCTTGCCCCGCCCGGCCGCCGGTAT
>Ga0209270_1003034_pt1 | contig 15526 bp, 14 predicted proteins | sample MTBAKSrepl1MetaG_FD_187456 | JGI IMG/M metagenome (GOLD analysis project Ga0209270, IMG submission 187456) | Enrichment culture microbial communities from Arthur Kill intertidal strait, New Jersey, USA, that are MTBE-degrading - MTBE-AKS1... | ecosystem: Environmental > Aquatic > Marine >...
TTGGAATTTGAAGCACGACATGGGTTTGATATTGTGGTGCAACTTGGCCATGCAGCTGAACCGTTAGGTGACACATAATATGTTGCAGCCCATGCAGAATTTAAATTGGAAAAAATTATGAATGAAATACATGTGTAACTAACTATGTTTATTGTGAAAAATACTGCATTGCGGAGGTGTTTATTGTTTTTCATAATCAATATCTCAGAAAATTTTTGACTTGAGTGGCAGAGTTATGTTCAGTTGTATTTAAAGCAAAATTTATGCCAATAATAGGGGAGAGTAAAGATTTATAAACTAAAATATCATTTTATGATACAGTAATGAGTGTGATCACTTTGTTATTATTTTGTAAAAAATAATTTTACTATTTTTTTCATTATATCACGATCAACCAGGAAAACAAAAGTAACAAAGGATATCATACCGACTAGAATTGTACCGCCAAGTCGTAAAATTTGAGCCGGGTATGTCGTGAAATAATTTACGATATAAAGATTATACAGGGTTTGAAACAAATAAATTGCCAGCGACATACAAACCATATTCAGCACAATGCGATTAAAGTTGGAAAAATATTCTCGCAATAAAAAATGGGCTGCCCTTGATACGTTGTACAAACATATCAGAAAAAAGAACGGATAAAAAACCAACCAGGAATATGCCAAGCCATTAATACCATACTGAACTCCCACGGCAAAAGCAACGGTGGCCAGCACAGCGCCAATGGCCATATTTTTTGTCCCGACATCAACACGGCGGATAGAATTCAGTAATGGCGAATTCAAACTGTCGAGACAGCGCAGGGGAAAAATAAGCACGAAGACCTTGAAAGCCACGACTGAGTTGACCCACTTTTCGCCCAGCAGAACATGAATGAGATCATCGGCAGTCCAATAAAAGCCGACGAATATCGGGAAAGAAATATAGGCCATGTATTTCAGAATATTAAAAAAGAATTTTCCGCGTTCCGTGTCGTCTTCAATTTTTGAAAAAGCAGGAAAGGCGACGGGGTTGATTATGGATGCTATTTTTTCTATGGGGAGGGAAGCTAACTGGTAGGCCATTGAGTAACTGCCGTAAGCGCTTTTTCCTAAGAACTTGGAGGCAAGCCAAAAATCACAATTTGAATAATACCATGATAAATACCGTCCTGTTGTCAGAATGGTGCCAAACTTCAGGTGCATTTTTGTTTCCTGTGTTACAAAAACGAACTGAGGCTTGAAAGGTTCGTAAAGATAAGCAAAAACGAGCTTGACTATCACCACTGAAAGTGTGCCCAGAATTAGACTGTACGGACCCAAGCCGTTATACGCGAGTATGATGGTGACAATACTGCCGGAAATTGCCGCCAGTGACAGGACTATGCCATATTCCCGAAAGCGCATTTTTTTTTGCAGGAAGGCAAGGGGGACCAGCCCAAAGGAATTAATAAAAAATACAAGCGCTGATAAACGTATTAAATTTATTAATTCGGGCTCTCCCCAGAAACGAGCCCCAACGGGAGCCAGGAAATAAAGCAGGCAGGCCAGTGCAGTATCGATGAGGATAAATTGCCAGAACAGTGCGGAAATTTCCTGGTGGGATACGTTTTTTTTCTGAATGATTGAAACATTCAAGCCGAGATCGCCGACGAGAGTGATAACGCCGACCAGCAGGCCCGACATCCCGACCAGGCCATAATCAGCCGGTGTCAGTAGTCGGGCGATTATGACCGTGGCTATCCATGTGCCAATCTGAGTGATCCCTTTGCTTGCGCCAAGCCACGCAACTCCGGACAGAAAAGATCCTCTTTGATAGCCTTCTTTCATTCAATGCATTTTTTAACTTTAGAGGTAGTTGTTAACTTCAATTGTAAGTAATAAATTTGTTTTTATTATTTATAGAAAATAGAATATTTTTCCTGTACAATTCAGCATAATTATATTCATGAAAATCATGATAATATTTATTATAGTGAAAAAGAAGGAAATCTAAATAAAATTGAAATACATGATCAATTTTTAAGCAAAAATAATTACAATAATTTTTGATTACATTTTGAATATAATTACTATAAAAGTTGTTTTCAAAAAAAGTCTCTTTATTCGAAAGGTAAAAATGCTGGAATAAAGAATCATTATTGTTCATATTTGACCGAAATTCTAGTGATGTAAATAAATGAAATAGGTCAAACAAGAAAGGAAATCCTGAAGCAGACCATTCCCAATCAATTATTCCCCATAAATTATCTTTAGTGTTATATATAATGTTAACATCGGTAAAGTCTCCGTGTTGCACGCATCCTGCGTAAGCGTCAACTCGTTGCAAATTATCTAGATCTGAATGTGAAATTTGTGTTGTGTTAATAAAATATTTATTAGAGAGTTTAGGAAAGTCTTTTACATGTTTGTTACTAAGAAGGTTTTGGAAATATATTTGGATATTGACAAGTTCATCCAAGTTTTTAAAAAAATTAGCATTTTCTTTTTGATTGGTTAATTTCCATTTATAATTTTCAAGTGATTTGCCATGAATTGCTGTTTCGATCGATATAATTTTCTCATCTTTACTTTCAAAATATATTGGCGATGGAATTTCGGTTTTTTTACTCCTAAACTCATTTCGATAAACTGACATAAGAGTTAATTTATCATGTTCTTCTTTGATGCAATTTGATCGATGAGCTCCTGAGAAAGTTTTTTTGCAAACGGCCAATAGTTCATGTTTTTTATTATCACCATAAAATAGACCAATATATTTGAAAGATTTAGCCAGCCAATCTATATAATATTGATTTTTTTTATATTTATCGTTGCTAATTTTTTTTATTGAATCATCAAAATTTATATTTATATTATGATCATTATGTCTGCATGATATAATAATAGTTTCTGAAAAACAATTTACGCTGGGAAAGAATCTTACGCATAAATACTTTATAATTTGTTTGATTAGTTTTTCGATTTTAATTATTTTTGAAAAATTTTTAACATATTGGTCCGAGAACAACTTGAATGGTAATTTCGATTTATTAGAAATATAATAAATAGCGTAAGGTTCTTTAAAAGAAGGAATGCATAAATATGATTTAATATTTTTCAGACCATATGACCGCAACATATTTTTAAGAAAAAATTTGAGTTTTATTTTTTGAAAACCTGATGGAATAATTAAAATTAATAAACCTTCGGTTCGCAATAACTCAATTAAAATTTGTAAATTTTTTTTGAAATGCGATATTGAAAAATGTTTCTTATTAAGAACATTAATAATGCATATATCATTATTATTTTGAATAAAAATTATATTTTTTTTCTCTTTTTCAAGAGAAAAAAAATCAACATATTGTAATGTGGCAGCTTGCAGATATAAGAAATTCTCTATACGTTCGTTCTTTTCGAAATTACATAAAAGTACACGTTTGCCCTGCAAACTTGGCAGTATATTCAACCAGTTTAGTGAGGCAATCGAATCTCCAACATATTTTTCAGTATTTTCCGTATAATTCATTAGCAAGTCATTAAATTATTCACTAATTTTTCTGAAAACTTCAGTTAATATTTATTAAAAATATATGTAAGTAAAATTAGCTAATTTTATATTAGACAAATCTATTCTTGTCTTAAGTAAATATTTTCATATTTTTTAGTCATGATATCAGCACTAAATCTATGCGAAAAGACTTGAAGAGCATTATTAATATAATTGTCGCGCAAATCTATCCTGGTTAATAGAGTAACAACTGCTTCGGCTATTTTTTGGGGATTACGAGGTTCTATTAACATGCCGTTATATCCATCCTTAATCACCTGTGCATTGCCTCCTACCTTTGTGGCCACAATGGGACAACCAGCGGCCATGGCCTCCAGCAGGACCATGGGCAATCCTTCCCACAATGACGGCAGAACGTAAATATCAAATAATTTCATTATCTTCGCTATATCCATTCTGGGACCAATGAAAAGAACATGCTCTTTGACGCCCAATGTTTTTGCTTCATGGAGCAATTTATCCTTCAATGGCCCGTCCCCCGCAATTATAAGGGTAACATCCGGGACAGCTTTGATAATCTCCGGCATGGCTTGAAGCAGGTAGGTTATACCTTTCTGCTCCGTCAGTCTGACTCCGAGGCCAATGATCGGTCCGCTGCCTTCGATGCCCAGTTCTTTTCTTTTGGCCGGCCGGTCGATTTCTATTTGAAAGCGGGAACCGTCAAGACCGTTTTCAATGGTCATCACCTTTTTGGGGGAAATTTTCTCATAATGGACAAGGTTGGCGGAAGTATGCTCCGAAACCCCTATTACTCTGTAGGCAAAATATGACATCAGGTGTTCAGCCACCATGTATCTGGTCTTATCCGGGAAATCTCTGGCATGGTCCGTGTGGACGATGGTTTTGACGCCGGAGAGCAGTGCGCCAAGCGTTCCGTCAACGAATGGCTGTGTATTGTGGGTATGGATAACGTCAATCTGTTCCTGGCGTAATATTTTGGCGACTTTGAGAAAGGAAAAGTAATCCGTCCCCTTTTCTTTTTGCGGAAGAAAGAAAACCCTGATCCCCAATTTTTCAACTTCCGGAACAAATTCGCCCAGAGACCTCAAGCAGAGAACCGATACGTCAAATTTTTCCCGATTTATGGACCTGCAGATATTCACAACAACCTGCTGCAATCCGCCGATTGCCAGGTCATGGGTAATCTGCATCAGTTTTGTTCTTGTGCTCGGCATGTGATGCTTTCAGATATTTCGGTCAGCAGAGGTAAAGCACCAGTATTGCACCGCTTCGACATTCTCCGGATATGTGAAGAGTTCGGCATGATCTTTTGTGTCAAAAAAACAGCATTTTTTGAGAAGACTCAGCAACGGGTTGTTCTGATAGACCATACTGTAAATGCCGCGGCAATTTATTTTTCCAGCAATTGCGGCAATTTCCCTGATCAGGGCCTTGTTGGCTTCTTCCCGCAGGGAAACAAGATCGTATAATTCCAATCGCTGATCATGTTCCGATACGACAAAAAAACCCTGTAATTCACCATCCTGTGGTCTTTTGGAAGTAATCAATTGGAAATTGAATTCGGGATTCTGCCGATACCTCCAGTCCATGTACGAGAGACTGTACTCTCCCGTCATGCATTGGGTGCGGCTTGCCTGAAGCCGATGACAAAATTCATCGAATGCTTCATTCTGCCAGTCAATTGCCTCAAAAAACCCCTTGCCGCCGGCATAGGTTGCCTGCGAAAACAGTTTCAGCGCAAACAGCAGGGGCTTTTCCAGAATTTTTGCCGTGCGGGCGCCGGTATATTTTTTCAGCAGAAAATCGCAATGCTGGGGGCACATTAAGTTGTAAAGCCTGCCGGCTGACCTGAAGCCCGCTTTTTCAACAATTTTTTTCGACTGGGCGTTGGGTATGGTGTAGAGAAAATCAAAATTTTCCTGGTCCCTGTAATCCCTTGCTGCTTTGAGCAGGCTCAAGGCCGGTCCGAACACCCTGTATTTGCTGTGGAGCATGTAGTCGCCCAGAATAGCGGCCTTAATTTTTTTCCCGTCAAAAAACAGGTCCTTGGGAAAAAGGGATATGGTACCCGCGAGTTCTCCGGTCTTTTCCTCCACGGCAAACAGCCAGATGGTGGGGCCGGCAGGATTATGCTCCAGCCAGTCAAGGCGCGCTGCTGGAGTGCCGGGTAAATATTCTTCCCAGAAGCGCAGGATCTGTTCCCTGAATAGGGCGGGGGATTCGCGAAAAATATGGAATTTAGGCATAGCAGGGTTCAGACGATGAATCCCATGGATTTCTCTACGGATTCCAGGATTTCATTACGTTTTATATTGTCCAGGCTTTCTATATAATAGCTTTCATCGAAAATTTTCTTTTGTTGGGCAATTGATCTGATCTTGTCCAGATATTGGTCAACGGGGCATATTACTTTGGCAGGGTTCCCGGCCGCAACCACGCCGGACGGTATATCCCTGGTGACCACCGATCCTGCTCCGATTATCGAACCCTGACCTATTGCGACGTTCGGCAGGACAATCACACTGTCGCCTATGAAGCAGTCGGCGCCGATATGAATCTTGCCGATCTTTGTATAGCCGAGGAACCGTTTGGTGCTGGCATCATGGGCTATAAGCCTGACTCCGGGGGCAATGGTGCAATTATCGCCGATGGAAATGAGAAAGCAATGGGAGGGGTCAAAGAAAAACGTATCCACGATGTTGACATTCCTGCCGAGAACCAGCCCCCTGTCAACGAGCTTTTGGATATACGACGCTTTTTTCCTGTCCAGGAATTCGTAGTATTTTTTAATGAACCAGTCGTACATGGTTGATGGTCCTTCTGGGATTTAACAAGCATGCGAAGGGAAAGGGAGCACTTGACAATTCCAGTGATATGCCGGCAGCAAGTTTCGGGTCAAAAATTGTTGACCGGCAATCAGGCGCAGTTCTTGACGGGTTTTTCCTATGGTAATCTGATATGATAATCTGATATATTTTTGGCCGGATGACCTTAAAGATTCGCCAGAAAGATGAGCAGCTGTTCGGCAACCATTTTACGGCCATATTGATTGAGGTGCCCGCCATCATAGGTATATTCCGGGACAAGGGCAAAATATCTGCTCCCCTTGAAAGTGAACGTTTCTCTTGAGCCATCCGGGTAGGTTGACTGCAAGCCGGCCAAATCAAAAACAGGCTCTTTTCCTTCGTAGATTTCGAGCAGCATTGTGTTATATTTGTTTCTTACCACATTGTTGCTGTTATCAAAAAAGGTGTCTTTCTCTTTTCCCGCGAGAGATTTTATAAATTTCTTGGCAGACGCCATTACCCCGGATGTGTCTTTTTTGAGTAATGGAACCGTAAAATGTATGAATGTTGTCTCCGGGTAGGACGACTTCAGTTCATTCATTCTTTCCTTATATTGATTGAGTATTTTTTCATAATCGGTTTTTGCCTCAAAGTCGACAAAGCAGAATTTGACAAAGGCGATGTCAATTTTATTGCCGATCCCGGAATTCAGAATCTTTGTGAAATCGTCGATTTTCGACAGGGGAAACTGGTTCCGGCCAATATTCTCCTCGTGCGCGAATACCGGGGCATCAAAATCTTCGGGACGCATGGTATCGAGAATATCCGCCTTGTCCCAGGTTCGATATGCCGAGATTGAGAGATGTATTTCCGGATGTTCCGTCAGAACATCCCTTATCCCGTCCATGATGTTGTTGCCCACGGATTGATGAGCAAAAAAGATTTTCTTCCGGGCCAGGGTTTCCCACTTGTCACTTGAAATGTCTGATAATGCCAGCCTGACGCTTTGTGCTTTCGCCGCCACTTCATTCTCCTTGCAGCCTGGGGCAAATATAAGAGTAATACTTATCAATAGTAAGCAGGTAATATTATTCAATGAAAAATGCCTCATTTTTTTTTGATTACCACTGAAGCTCAGTGCAATTATGTGCTAATAATTTGGGGAATTCTGCCAATTCGAACGGATGCACGAAATCTCCCCGCACAGCTACCAGGAGATTTCTCCCAGCGGTCGAAATGACAGAAACTCGTCTGACCATTCGGTTATGAACCATGACAATTTTGCAAATGGTAATCAAATACTTATTAGTTTTAGGCCAGAGAAAAGAAAAAATTACAGGGATTGTTTAAGTAAAGGGAAAATATCCCTTAAAAAATTCAGCAATAAGGTTTCGGATTCTTCTCTGTTGTTGTCCTTCAGGGTTGTTGAGATACGCACGAGCGATCCGCTTGTTTTGTTACGGGTTATTTTGTTTTTTGCTATACTGAGTCGCATTTTTATATAATTTGCCCCAAAAAAATTCTCGGTCATATAAAAATAATAGGTCAACAATTGACCGTTCGGCCTTTCGGTGATCATTTCCGCCACATCAAGCTTAATTTGAATGCCAGAATCATGCCAATTGATTTTTTTTTCCGATTTTATGGTTTGCAGTCCCAAACCGCCGAGGCAGGCTTCAGGGGCATGAAAGTCAACTTTCGTGTCACCGTAATGGACAATGGAGAGGAACACATTTTCCCCTCCGCCCGATGCATATTCACGGTGAATAATGGCCCTGGTTTCCAGAATTTCATAAACCAGCTCGTCCAGGGGGAGGTCCCTGCCTTGCCATTGGACAAAATTCAAGGGGATCGATTGGGTCGCTTTGGCGTCCTGGTGATTTGGTTGATGGGAATCGTACCTCAGCACATGGACGAGCAACGCTGCCAGGGAAAACAGGGTCAATAAAATTATATATTGAAATTTCAGACTTGCCACGACAGGACTTTTGCCCCGAGGAAGAGGAGGGCGAACCCCAAAACAAAAACAAAGATTCCCGAGCCGGTATGTACCAGTGTGTCAGGCGCTGCCGCCTCAAGGCTCCAGTAATGGGAGACCAGAATAAGTATCGGAATCCTCGTAATGTTCGAGAAGAGAGCAATGGGTATGGACAGGGAAAAAAGAACCCATTTCCTCCATTGGGGCAGATTGCTCATGTACGCGTATAATGCGCCAAGGGCAAGAAAAGTTATCAGGGAGCGTAAACCGCTGCACGGGTTGCCGACGAGGAGTTTGCCGTTTGGGATCGTAATATTGAATCCTTCCTGAAGAATCGGGATCCCCAGCAGCCTGACGATCCATGTCCCCGCGTCAGCGGCAAACATTTTCAGAGGAAAGGAAATGAGGGAGATAAACGCCTCGGGCAGGGGAAACATGAAGAAAAGGAAACTCAGGGGAAACAGTATGCTTCGGGTTATCTGCCTGCCAAAAAGAAAAAGGCTTAATCCGAAAATCAGCAGCAGGATGGAAAACCCCGAAACAGAGTAAACATACACTATGGTTCCGGTGATATGCAGCAAGAGAGCTGCGATGACGACGAGCAGGCCCCACCATGAGCCGGCCGGCTCCATATACTGCAACTGTGCTCTTTTCTGCCAGATCAGAAAGGCCGAAACAAACGGAATGAGAAAACCGTGGGAATAATAAGATTCAATGCTGGTATATCTGCCATACATCCATTGAATCACACTTGCATACAAAAAGGCTGAAACCGCAATCAGAAGGGATATCCCGATACTGTGTATCACCTTAGTTCCAGACATCATTTACGTTGTCGTTTTTTCTAGTGATTGTATCAGATCTAAAATTCTTCTTGTTTCAGAAGGGTTCACATAAGGATGAACGGGAAGTGTGATCAGCCTTTTGCTGAGCAGTTTGGCGCCTGGATACTGTTGACCTTTCAGTTCTTCCTGCAGTTCCTTTATACCATCAATCGAGTCCGGATACGACGGCATTATTCCCAAACCTGCCTTTTTGCCGAGTTCTACAATCCGATCCCGGACCTCCGAGCTTTGGGTAAGGAATGGGAAGCGAATGACATCAGGAAGACTTTGATTTTGGACACGTCGGACATGTTGAATTCCTGAAGAAAGTTTTTCCAGATAATAGTTGGCATTGACCCTTCTTCTTTGTTGCAGAACATTTAATTTTGCCTGCCAGTTTTTTGCAAGGGCAGCATGGAAAGGGGATAATTTTTTTACCGGAAAATCATGTTCAAAAAATGTCTCGCCCAGGTTCAGAAACGGCAATGAATTCGGCAGCCAGTACAGCGAGGGGCGAAGAAACACGGCGAGCAGTATTGACTGGCAGATCAACCTGCATATCTCCTTTTGACTGTATTCCGGCAGATCTCCAATGGTTGCTTTGAGCTGCCGGGCAATATCGCTCCTGTTTGTCAGTATGACGCCCCCTTCGAGGGTCGTAAATGCTTTGCCGCGGCCAAGACTGTAGAATCCGACATCTCCCAGTGTTCCCAGTTTTTTTCCCTGGTCCTCCGCGCCCATGGCCTGGGCCGCATCTTCGACAATGGTGACTTTCCCCCGCGTAATTTTGCTCAACTTCTCAACGTCTGCGGGAATTCCAAAGAGATGGGTGGGCAGCACACAGAGAATTTTTGCATGTCCTTGTGCCGGGGAGGGGGAAAGATCGTTTTGGCGAAAAAAGTCGTCAAGTTTGTCGAAATCGAAGTCAAGAGTGTCGGGATTCACATCGCACAGCCTGATTTTCAGGCCGGCCTTCTTAATGGCGGATGGAACCGAATAGCAGGTGAAAGCAGGGATCAGCACTTCATTTTTTTCAGGATGTACTGCCTTCAGTGCCTTTAAAATCAGAAAAAGAGCGGCCTTGCCGGAAGAAACAAGAAAACAGTGTTGTACTCCGAAGAACTCTTTGAGCTCGTAGCTGAAGCGGGCAATTTGTTTTTTATCGGTACAGCGCCCGATGCTTGCAGCCAGATCACTGAGAGGGATCGGAACAGCCGCGGGAGCAAGCGTTCGCCCAATTCTCATGACCGGATGAATCGACAGGAGTTGTTCATAGGCTGATGTATTTCCTCAGTTTCGGGCCAAGATAATTTGCGAGCTTCAAGGGCAGTTTCTGCCATGCATTGGACAGAAGATCGCGGCCGGGCAAAATTTTTCGGGAATGTATTTTTGATCGCTTACCGTTGAAGGCGATGGTGTGCCATTCGAGGTCATGCGGTTCTGCCCCCCACTGCGCTTTAAATTTATATGTGCCTTCCCCTTTCGATGAACGGCCGAAATCAAACATCGTGTAGCCATTGTCCGCGGCATATTGCAGAAAACTCCAGTAAAGAAGCATGTTGGGTGCAAGCTGGTTGTATTCGCGCAGGGTTGATGCCCAGGGAATAGATACGGTGTTTCCTTTCATAAGGATCAGCCCGGCGCTGATAGGCCTTTCCTGCCAGTAAACCAGGCCCATTTTGGCATTTTCCCCAAACTGCTGCAAAACTGCTGCGAACAGGTTCCGTGCATGAACAGGAGAGCCGAGAGAATGCATATTTGTGCTGAAAATTTCATAAAACTCGTTGAGCTGTTCTTTGTTTCCCCATTGAAAAGTCAGGTTATTTTTTTCAGCTTTTTTGATCTGGCTCCGCAATTTTGACTTGAATCTCTGTTTCAGGGATTCTGATGAGTCCGGCAGGTCAAGGAGCATTCTGACCTTGTCATGCTTTTCCCTTGTGAATCCGAAGGCATGAAGTTGTGAGGTCTCGCTGCAGCCGCGCAGCGTCAGGTAATCCGCCTTGGTTTGTTTTGCCAGGGACAATATCCTGGGAAGAATTGCGTCACGAACTTCCTGCCCGTTGCATATAATGCCCCCTACATCACAAAAGGGCAGGGAGACCAGCTCGGTGCGGATAAATGGGAGGCGAAGCTGTATGGCCGGGAGAATGCCAATCAGCGTCTGGTTTTGTTCAGCCAGAAAATAGCAGGGTTTATGTCTGTAGGCCTGTTCGATGGATTGGCCCCAGGCAAAAAGATGATATGGAGTGCTGTGCGGGTGGGAATGAACATAGGCGTCCCAGGCATTTCGGTCTGATTGCTCAGCTATCCTGACATTGATCATGAAACGTCAATCGCGTCCTTCTCCAGGGGGCCGAAGGTGAAATCCCGCAGGAGGAGCTGGAGCCTCTCGTATGTTTTGTTTAAGTTTACATAGTGCCTGAATCGCGAAAGAAGTCTTGCCCCTTCCATTCTCGGCTGTTCGGGATCTATCTCCCAGGGGTGAAAATAAAAAATGAACGACTGGTCTTCCTTTTCATTTATGCTGCGCAGCAACAGGCGCGTGAACCAATAGGGAAAGAGGCGGAAATAGCCGCCCCCTGCCACGGGGATTTTTTTACCGAAAATCAAGGCGGTGGAAATAGGATATTCGGTCATGTTCTGTTTCTCGAGCCTGTATTTGAACCTCGGAGCGTCGGGGATGCCGTACCGGTCGTGATAAATGGGAAATATTGACGAATCATAGTGAAAGCCCAGCTCAGCAAGAATGTCAAGCGCCCAGAGAGAGCGTTTGGTTATGGAATAGCTCGGGGCACGGTAGCCGACAACCTTGCTGCCGGTCAACTGCTCAAGAATATCCTTTGCCAGCCTGGTGTCTTCGCGAAATTCCTCGGGGGTAAGGTTATATACCAGTCGATGGTTGTAACTGTGACAGGCGATCTCATGTCCGTTGCCGGCAATTTTTTTTACCATGTCCGGACACTTTTGGGCTGTCCAGCCCAAAACGAAAAAGGTGGCCTTGATGTTGGATGCATCAAGAAGTGAAAGAACTTTGTCGGTATTCTGTTGAACGCGGCAAGGGCAGGAGTCCCAATCGTTTTTAGCGATAATATCCTCAAAGGCGGAGACCTGGTAGTAATCTTCAATGTCAATGGTGAGGAAATTTGAGGGGGTCATGGTAGGTATATTAAAACACGAGTCGGGTGGAAGTTGCACTAATTTCTCGGCTATACCGGAAGATTCCATCTTTAGTGCAAAGGAACGACAAAAAAAGGAAACCGCGCTTTCAGTGCATTTCCGGATTTGACTGTTCAGGGAGTGACTTCTTCATTTTCCTGCTTGTCCAGCAGGAGTATCTTGAGGATATACGGCAGTGCAGCCTGAGATGCTGTTACATCTTCCTCAAGGACAGTGATGGTGCAGCGGGCGGGCGGGGAGACGGAACCGGAGGTGTCCGTGACCCTAAGGGTGACGGCATAGACGCCGGGCACCGGGTAGGTATGTTTGACGGCAAGCCCGGTCCCGGTGCTGCCGTCGCCGAAATTCCAGCTGTAGCGGGTGATTTTGCCGTCCGGATCGGAGGAGCTTTTTGCGTCGAAGAGCACTGAGAAAGGAGCCAGGCCTCTGTTGGATGCGGTCGATATGACAGCATTCGGGGGGATGTTTGTTTCTCCGGTCGGCGGTTGGGTCACCAGCACGGGAGTAGAGGCCGAGGCGCTTAAACCGCCGTTGTCGGTGACGGTCAGTTTGGCGGTAAAGGTGCCGGCAACGATATAGGTGTGCGTGATTTGCGGTCCGGTGGCGGTTGAGCCGTCACCGAGGTCCCAGCGGTAGGAGACGATGCTGCCGTCACTGTCTTTGGAGGAAGAGCCGTCAAATTGAACCTGCAGGGGGACGCCGCCGACCGTGGCCGACGAGGAGATAACGGCTGCCGGCGGCGTGTTGGCGGCTTCCTCGGGAAGGAGTACTACTTCCTGGGCATAATCGCTTTCCACCGAACCGATGTACGCAGTAATGGTGAAATAATAGGTTGCGGTGGTTGACAGGCCGTGCAGGGTGAATGATGTGCCGTTGCCGGCTGCCACCGGTGATGGCCCTTCATCGACGCCGGTTCCGTCATAGGGGGGGCCGCTGCTGCCGTTTTTATAATATATCCTGTATCCGTCCACGTTTTCCGGGTTCGGCGACCAGGTAAAGGAAACACTGCGTTCGGCCGCTTGGGGCGCAATGGAAATAACGGGCTCGGTGACAGCGACAATTATCGTTTCCTGGTCTGATGCGCCTTGGGCATCGGTAACCTTCAAGGTAACGCCATAGCTGCCGGGGGAGGGAAAGGTATGGCTTGCCGTGCTGCCGAAGCCAGTGGAGCCGTCACCGAACATCCATTCATATTTGATGATGTCGCCGGTGGAGGAAGAACTGCTGAAGAAGACGGGGAGGGGTGCTGCGCCTCCCGCCGGGTCGGCTGTCACAACCGCCTTGAGGGAAGGAGACTGCGGCAAGACCTGGATGGGAGCCAGAATACAAGCCGCCAGCAGGATAACCTGGAAGTATTTCATGTCCCTGTGGAACCGGAAATTCTGGTTCGCTGCGGCGCGACTGACCTTTGTCCGTTCATGCCTGCCTTGTGTTTGTCGCTGGTGTATTCATTTTGCTGGAAGGCTCTCAAAGATGCTGTACAAGTTCCATGCAGCGTTAAAAACGATTAATCCCCATTTTTGTTCCAACGTAATTAAGCATGAATTATGCCAACCGCTGTTGTGCGGTTAACTATCTGTTTTTTTGAGAAATTATTTTTACAGGCAAGTGCGGTCAATAACGAAATTGTAATAAGGGTATCAGTTCCTGTTATCAGGATGGCCAATTTCAGGAAGGAATAGACAGGGACTGCTTAAGTGAAAAAGTAAACGGCAGGGAGTTATTTTTTGTCCCGGGGATTGGTCATGGCCCAGGCCAGCCACTCAAGCTGTTGGGCGGAGAAATCATCTTTTTTCGCGTCGAGGAAACTTCTCAGGGCATGCGTGTCGTTGAAGGTGACGGAATAATAACCTGAGGAATAGGCGCCTCGCCCAATGAGGGACACCTTGTTCTGCGAGTCAAAGGCGAGGGTCAATTCGAGGTTTTCATAGGTTGTCGAGTTTGCCGCATGCGAGACTTTGCCGTACCGGGCGGCCTGCCGGTCCTGGTAAAACTGGGCAGCGGTGAAAATGATCAGGAGAAGCGCCAGTGCCGCTGTTGCCGCGGTCCAGCGGGAGGAGGTCCGGGAGTTGAACAGGTCGCGCAGGGACCAGGGAATGCGGGAACGAATACCGGCGGAGATGGCGCTTTTCGAAGCCAGAACAGGCTGAATGATCCTGCCGGTGTATTGTTCGATGTCGGAGACCGCCTCACTGTCCGATGGATCCACCATGGCCACGGTCAGGGTATTGTTGTCCCCGCTGCGTAGAGGGATGACACTGAACTTTCGGCACAGATACTTCGGCAGAATTTTTCTGATCGCCGGGTCAAACTCCCGGTCAACGTCGATAATGGGCAGCCCCAGCTGTTGAGACAGGACCGACTGCAACTGCTCTTCGCTGATGAAGCCCATTTTGATGAGAATGTAGCCGAGACGGTGGGTGCCTCCGACCTGCAGACGCAGGGCCTTGTTGAGGTCCGCCTCGGTAATCAGGCCGGCGTCCAGGATGAGTTCGCCAAGGCGTTTTTTGTCAGTCATGATCCATCCGGTTGGTGAAAAGCATTGTGATGACCAATAATCATGAGCAATTTTTTTGCCAATACCAGAAAAAATGGGTTATCGCGAACTGATGTAAGCATATCCGGCAAACTTTGCCAATAGGAAAAAAAATGGAAGATTAGAGAGATAGTTTTTCTTGCTGCACGGAACCGTTGGGTTGAATTTTTTTTTGAAATTATGAAATTTTCTGCCACAGTGCGAGGAGATTTCTCCCTGGGGTCGAAATGACGGCAAGTCCGGGCCACCGCGTCATTTCGAACGGAGGTGAGAAATCTCATTCCGCAATTCGAGGAGATTTCTCCCTAGGGTCGAAATGATAGCAAGTCCCAGGCCACCGCGTCATTTCGAACGGATGTGAGAAATCTCATTCCGCAGTGCCAGGAGATTTCTCCCTGCGGTCGAAATGACAACAAGCCCCTAGCCACTGTGTCATTTCGAACGGAGGTGAGAAATCTCATTCCGCAATGCGAGGAGATTTCTCCCATCCGGTCGAAATGCCCGTTAAAGGAAAATGTCAAGCCATTATTTGAAATGCCCTGGAATGATTAAATTTTTTTCCGTTCACAACCAGGCTGTACATAATGCTCAACAGTTTCCTTGCCATTATGACCAAGGCTTCTTTATGCTTTCTTCCCTGTGCCTTGAGAAAGTCGTAATAACACCTTCCCTGCGGATTCGTCATTGCCGCACCCCAGGCCGCCTGGACCAGTCTCTTTCTCATCCAGGC
>Ga0209270_1003035_pt1 | contig 15522 bp, 13 predicted proteins | sample MTBAKSrepl1MetaG_FD_187456 | JGI IMG/M metagenome (GOLD analysis project Ga0209270, IMG submission 187456) | Enrichment culture microbial communities from Arthur Kill intertidal strait, New Jersey, USA, that are MTBE-degrading - MTBE-AKS1... | ecosystem: Environmental > Aquatic > Marine >...
TCCGAGGATGGTTCGCGATATAGCTCATGAACTAGGCAAAGAAGTAGACTTTGCAGTTGAGGGTTCTGATATTGAATTGGACAGGACTATTCTTGATGAAATAGGAGATCCGCTGGTTCATCTTTTAAGAAATGCGGTTGGTCATGGCATTGAACTGCCGGATGAACGTGAGAAAAACGGCAAATCCCGTATCGGTACCATTCGCTTAATTGCTAGAAGGGAAAAAGAGGGTGCAGTAATAGAAGTTAGTGACGATGGGAAAGGGATTGATCCTGAACAGATAAAAAAGATAGCAATTGAAAAAGGTTTTATTGCTCGGCAAGAAGCGGAATCGCTGGATGAATCGGAAGCAACGCAATTAATTTGTCTCCCCGGATTTACCAGCACGTGCCAAACCACTTCACTTTCCGGCCGCGGAGTAGGTGTCGATGCGGTTAAAGCAAAGATTGCCTCGTTAGGCGGGACTTTGTATGTTAAATCACAGTTGTGTAAGGGCACCCGGTTTATAATGAATTTGCCTCCTTCTTTGGCGATTATCAAGGCTCTTCTTGTTGACATAAAAGATGAAACTTATGCAATTTCTCTAAAGGATGTTGCTGAAGTTGTTGAAGTCAACCGGAATGATATTAAGACGGTAAAAGAGGAGGATGTAATTGTAATTCGTGATGAAGTAGTACCTCTGATTTTTCTAAGACAATTCTTCAATTCATCTTTTACCAATGAAGATATAAGAGAAATATTTCCTGTTGTTGTGGTTGAAGTTGAAGATAAGAAGAAGGGACTGGTTGTTGACGCAATTAAATCTCAACAGGATGTGGTGATAAAGCCACTTAATGAGATGCTTAGGTCTGTTGAAGGTTTAGGAGGAGCGACGATTTTGGGAAATGGGAAAGTTGCTTTTATCCTTGACGTCAGGAATCTTTCCTTGACTTCAGGCAGAAGGAGGATTTATGAAGAAACAGAAGTTGACTGATCTGCAAATGGATGCACTGAGGGAAATTGCTAATATCGGTGCATGTCATGCGGCAACCGCGCTTTCACAGCTGGTACAAAAAAAGATATTAATAGACGTACCTCAAATAACAATCGTAAGATTTCCTGATTTAACTTCAATTTTTGATGGTCCTGAAACTATGGTTGTAGGCATGTACACTCCTATTTTTGGCGAAATATCGGGAAGTATATTGTTCCTGTTACCAAGAGAGGATGCTTTGAGAATAGTCGATATGCTTTGGGGCCGTTCGTCGGGGAATACTAAGACACTAAAAGAGAAAGACCTAGAATTACTACGCCAGACAGCAAATATTTTGGTAGCTTCGTATCTTAGCGCGCTTACAAAATTTATTGGGCTAACTACGCTGGCATCTTCATCTGCGATTTCTTTTGATATGTTGGGGGCGATTGTCGATGCCATCGTTATTGAAACAAACCTAAAAGCAGATGAAGCGGTTTTGGTAGAAACGGAATTATTGGAAACGTCAGACAGAGTTAAGGGATTAATGTTCTTTATTCCGGACAATGAGTCAATTGATAAGATCTTATATAAGATTAAGGCTGAATAATGAGCTTGAAAGAGTTAAGTGTCGGAATTGCCGAACTTAAAACATCAGATGATTCTGAAGTGCTAGTATGTCCTGCTTTGGGATCATGTGTTGCTATCATTATCTATGATCCCAGTAAGAAAACCGGTGCTTTGGCACATATCATGCTTCCTAACAGTAAGGAGATAAAAAAAGGTAATAAATCTGCGAAATTTGCCGATACTGCAATAAGGGACATGATTAAGAAATTAGAGTTAAAAGGAATACAAAAATCTAGCTTAGTGGCAAAGATTATCGGAGGGGCACACATGTTTAGGACGAAAAATAGTTTTGTCGATGATATAGGATTAAGAAACGTAACTGCGGTCAAGTCAATTTTGAATTACGAGGGTATCCCGATTATCTCAGAGGATACTGGAGGTGATTACGGCCGCACGGTGAAGTTTTATACAGCAGACGGAAGAGTTGATGTAAAGTCGGTTAAGGGGAAGAGGGAAATCTAACATTGGAGCAAGAAGTGGCAGAAGTAACCATTTTAGTAGTCGATGACGTTAGGATAATAAGAAGGTTGGTCAGGGTAAATCTTGAATTGGAAGGTTATTCCGTTATTGAGGCTGAAAACGGAAAAGACGCATTAGATAAGGTTAAAGAAATCAAACTGGATTTGATTTTGCTTGATGTAATTATGCCGTATCTGGATGGATTTCAGGTTTTACAGAGGCTTCGGGCAAATGCAGAGACAAGAGATGTACCTGTTGTGATGCTTACGAGTTGCTCGGAAGAAATTGATCAGATAAAAGGCTGGGAGTTGGGTATAAGCGACTATGTGATAAAGCCGTTTAATCCAAATGCGTTAGTGAATGTGGTAAAAAAAGCATTAAGTGAAATAAGTGGGCGAAAAACAAAGAAGAAACGTGACGCCGAGATTGCAAAGCTAAAGATTGTTAAGACTATTAAAGATGTAGATGAAGATATTTTTTAAAAATAGACGTCTTTTAGCGCGAAAAGGTAGGCGTAAGTTATGAGCAAAGATCGAAAACTTCTTAACTCCAAAGAAAAGAAAATCAAAAATGATGAATACGAACGAGCCTTGGAAGAGCTGGTCAACAATTTAAATGGAAAAGAAGATAAATTGGAGCAAAAGGGCAAAGGGAAAATGAAGTCCCAGCGGCTCCTTAAATCTCTCGCTGAGATTGTTGAAGCTCTTGAGCAAACCAGGACCAAACTGGAAGAAAAGGTTGCAGAACTGGCTATGGTTTTGGAGGTAAGCCAAAGTCTTACAGAAGGCTTGAATATTCGCCGGATTGCTGGTTTTGTGGCAGAGAGGGCCTTATTGTATCTGCAAGCTGATTCTTCAGTGTTAATGATTCTGGAAAATGAAAAAGAACTTTCCCTGATAGCTGCAAGGGGATTAAGCGAGGGAGTTTCCAGGGAAGTAAAAGTGCCGGTCGGCGAAGGCGTTGCCGGATGGGTTGCCAAGACCGGTGAGCCCGTGCTTTTGGATGCCGAGCGCTCCCAGGACATGGAATTTCTTAAGATTCTTAATCGGGAAAAGATAAAATCATGTATATGTGTTCCTCTTAAATATGAAGGTAGAATTACCGGCATTATTAGTGTCACAAATATAGTTACAGATCAGCTATTTACCCAGGACAATATGAGAGTACTGCAGATAGTTGGCGATATTGCCGCGCTAGCTATTGAAAATTTGAGGCTGTTTAAGAAGTCGCAAAGGAACTTTTTGAATACAGTGGCAGCGTTGGCTGCAGCTATCGATGCTAAAGATTCATATACGAGGGGACACTCGGAAAGAGTTGCAAGCTATGCTATAGCAATCGCCGGTGAATTGGAATTGTCAGATCAGGAAAAGACCTCAATAGAGACTGCAGCGCTACTTCATGATATTGGCAAGATAGGTGTACCGGATCAAATTCTCGGGAAGCCGGCCAAATTAACGGATAAGGAATACATGGTAGTTAAAATGCACCCATATACAGGTGCTCAGATAATACAGCCCATTGAGATGCTGGCTGATGTGTTGCCTTTAGTTTTGGCACATCATGAGCGATTTAATGGCGAGGGATATCTTGAAGGATCAAAAGGCAAAGAAATACCTCTTGGGGCTCGAATAATAAGTGTGGCGGATGCTTTTGAAGCAATGACGTCTGAAAGACCGCATCGTAGTGCGTTTAGTATTGATAAGGCCATTAAGGAGCTCAAAGAAAAAGCGGGCACACAATTTGATCCGGATATAGTAGAAGCGTTTCTTGAAGTATTAAGAAAACAAAAGGTAGTAAAATAGGCTCTAATAGAAAGCTTGGAATCAGCAATGATTGAAAAAACAGGACAGATTAAGAAATATGCCAACGGCGAAGTAATCTTCAAAGAGGGTTCTCCTGGAAAAATCATGTATCTTTTGAAATCAGGCAAAGTTAAATTGACCAGAGAGAATGTAAAAGACGGGAAGAAGGTTGAAGTAACTCTTGGGATACTTAACAAGGACGACTATTTCGGAGAAATGGCCGTTTTTGATTTTGGCGCAAGATCGGCAACGGCAATTGCAGTTGGCGAAGTCTTAGTAAAGGTGATTACCCAGAAAGATTTGCAGGTTATGGTTGAGGAGAGTCCCCGGCTGGCCTGGTTATTCTTAAGGCGAATGAGTGAAAGAATCAGGGTTGTCGACAATAAGATAGAATTGCTTTTGGTAAAAGAAAAGCTGAACAAGAAAGTCCATGATGAGCTTGACACGATACGTTACCCCGAGCACCTCACTGAGATATTCTAATTATTTGTTTTTTTTCTTGTTAAATTCTACGTTTTCTTATCTGATTTTCTTTGTTTGAATAATCTGGATTCCGTGTTTCTCTTAAGACAATAAGATAAATATAATCGTGTCCTATTTTTTACTTGTAATTGACCTGCGTTGACGGTATAAGTAAGAAAAGAAGACTGTGCTTTTTATAAAGCTTAGGAGGCAAATCGGAATAATGGATGAAGATTTAAGCGCATGTTTTGAGCAATTGCAGGAAAAACCTCTTTCTCAATGGACAAGCGATGATTTCATGAGCTTGGTTTGCGCAAAATGTGATTTCTATAAACCGGAGAAAGAAAAATTAGAATGCGGTGCTTTTAAGATTCTGGTTGAGCTATTGAAAAGCGAGGTAGTATCTATTGAGCAGCTCAAGCAAATTCAATGTCGATAAAACAGAAAAGTATCTTGTTTTAAAAAGCGATGTCTATCTTAAGGTGCTGGAAAAACCGGTAATTTATGTAACGACAGATGATTCTCTTTATGAAATTGATGAGACTGCCCTTGATTTTCTAAAAAAATGTGATGGTCGTAAGCAGCTTTTTGAACTAAATCCCCCTGAAGATGTGCTTGATTATTTATTGGAAGAAGATATTGTTAGTCTATCGGATTTGCCCCAAACAAGAGAGACAACCCCGGGGATAAACACCTCACCCTCTCTTCGTTATTTGCTGGTTGAGGTAACAAGCAGGTGTAATTTGGTTTGTAAGCATTGTTATCAAGGTGTACCGGAATTCAGGGATTTAGATTTAAATGTCTTTTCCGGAGTTGTTGATGATTTTGAAAACATGGGTGGGTTGCGGTTGATAGTTTCCGGAGGAGAGCCTCTGATGCACCCTGCATTTAAAGAGATAAATGAAGTAGTGGCAGACAGAGCGTTTCGTTCAATCCTCCTTACAAATGGAACATTGATTAATAACGAGATTGCAGATGGAATGAAGTTTAATGAAGTTCAGGTGTCTTTAGACGGACTGGAAAAAGGGCATGATTATATCAGGGGTAAAGGAGCTTTTAAAAAGAGTAAGGCGGCGCTGGAGCTGCTAAAGCAGAGGGATATAAACATATCTATTGCTTCGATGATACATGCTAACAATTGTAATGAGTTTTCGGATTTAGCGGAGTTGGTTGAGGATTTGGGAGCTGCGTCGTGGTCTATTGATGTTCCGTCAAAAACCGGGAGACTGGAAGAGTTTGATGAAATAATTCCGCCACTGGATCAAGTGGGATCAATTATGCTAATGCAGTTTGGTTCCGAGATCCACGATTCGGATACTGACTTGATTTGCGGGGCTCATCTCGGGTGCGTGCAAAGCAGCGGTATTTTTACCAAGTGTGGTTTTTATAATGAGTGGAGTGGAGGCCATATAAGTAAAGGATTGAAGAAGTGTTGGCTGGATTTGCCCCGTATGAAACTGTCTGAACTGGACTGCGACTGCGATTTTATCCAGGAATGCCGCGGGGGTTGCAGATATAGAGCTGAATGCTATAATGGGAAAAAAGGTGCTGATCCAATAAAGTGCCTGTTATATGAAGCGTAGTGCTTTCTAGTATGAAATCTTTAAAGCAATTGTTCTAATAATCGGAATTTGTATGTTCTATAAAGTCATAGAAGCTTTGTTTCATCTAAGAAGGAGGAGCATGGATGAAGATTAAGAAGATTTCTAAGAAGGTATCTAGCGTATGTAAATGCGCTAAGAGTTGTTAGGTAGCTTGGAAGAGCCTGGACCTACGGTCCAGGCTCTAATAATTTCGGCAATTTAAAATATTTTTTGATAAAAAGAAGGAAAGTGGGAAGTATTGTAGTATTATTCACAATTTGAGATAAGAAATTCTTATGAGTTAGGGGAAAGGAGTCAAAGCAACAACAAGATATCGACTGTAGCAATAGTTTAGATCTCCACTTTTAAGGAGGTGGTCTACTGGAATTTGTCGTACAATACTTGCACTACGAGAGGAGGCACGAATGGAAGAACAGTTGTACAAAAAGTTAGCTCCTTATGGAATTTCTAGGCGAGATTTTTTGAAATATTGTGGAAGTCTCGCCGCAATGTTGGGTCTTTCCGAGCTCTATGTTCCTCAAATCGCAGCCGCTGTTGAAGAGGCGGCAAAGCGTCCCGCAGTTATCTGGATGGGAATGTCAGGGTGTACTGGTGACACCGAACAGTTGGCAAAATCATTCAATCCCTCACCTGGTGAATTGGTCCTCGATATTCTAAGTGTTGATTATTGGGATACTTTAATGGCACCAGCAGGAGAGCAAGCCGAAAAAAGCCTCAAAGATAGTATGGAGGAAAATAAAGGCAAATATATTGTATGTATAGAGGGTGCTATTCCGACGGGTGATGATGGAGCATATTTAACTATTGCCGGAAAGACCGGTCTTGATACTACGAAGGAAGTCTGTAAGGATGCTGCAGCAGTTATCGCAGTAGGAAGTTGCGCTTCTTTTGGTGGTATTCCGGCCGCAAAACCGAATCCCACAGAAGCAAAAAGTGTAGGCGATGTAATTGGGAAGGATAAGGTTGTAAACATTTCGACTTGTCCGGCAAACTACTCGTGGGTTGTAGCAACAATAGTTAACTACTTGTTGCTTGGAGAACTTCCAGAAGTAGATGATTTGCAGCGGCCAAAGCCTTTCTTTGGACAGACTATTCATGAAAACTGTCCTCGTAGGGGTCACTTTGAAGCTGGTGAATTTGTCGAAGAATTTGGAAGCGAAGAAGAAGCAAAGGGTTATTGTCTATACAAAGTTGGTTGCAAGGGGCCTGAGACCTATGCAGCTTGTCCTAAGACTAGATGGAACAATAAAACCAATTGGTGTATAGATGCGGGAGCTCCATGCATGGGATGTGCCGAGCCTGATTTCTGGGATAAAAACGCACCTCTGTATGAACGTATGCCCGGTGTTTCTTTACCAGGTATTGGAAATGTAAGTGCTGATACAATCGGTGCAGCTCTAGGTATTGCCACAGCGGCTGGCCTTGGAGTTCATCTGATAGGACAAATTGCCACTGGTCGTCTTGGAAAAGGTGGACCGGAAGAGGGAGGTGACAAGTAATGGCAGAAAAGATCGTAATTGATCCTATTACAAGAATCGAAGGACATTTAAAAGTAGAAGTTGAAATAGAGAATGGAAAAGTCAAAGATGCATGGTCATCAGGTACTCTATTTCGAGGATTCGAAGTTATCTTGAAAGATCGTGATCCCCGGGATGCTTGGCTTATAACTCAGAGAATCTGTGGAGTTTGTCCGACTCCCCATGCTTATGCTTCAGTTCTTTCTATGGATGATTCTTTTGGAATAGAAGCTCCTACGGCAGGCCGTATTCTAAGGAATCTTTCAGTTGGCGCAAATTTTTTGCATTCACATATTCTTCATTTCTATCAATTAGCAGCATTGGATTATGTAGATGTTGTAAGTGCACTTGATGCTGATCCGATGAAGACCGAAGAGATAGCTAATGCTGTCGGCACAAAGGTCATGGACTTCACTGCTGTGAAAGATAAACTTGCTGCATTTGTTCAGAGTGGACAGCTAGGATTATTTGCCAACGGATTTTGGGGGCACCCGGCTTATAAGTTGTCACCTGAGGTTAATCTACTAGCTGTTGCTCATTACCTTGATGCGCTGACATATCAAGCAAAAGCAAGCGAGGTAAATGCTCTAATAGTAGGAAGAGCTCCTATTAGTCAGGGATGGGTGGCCGGAGGTATTACCGTTGTACCGACTGTTGCATTGATTGCTGAGCTTAAGTACAGACTTCTTGAGCTTCAACAGTGGATTGACGAAGCATACATTCCGGATATTCTAGCCATTGCCCCGAATTACATCGATTGGGCAGCGATCGGTGGAGGATATGGGAACTACCTTTCCTGGGGAGTCTTTCCGGACGAGAGCTATGAGCCCACCAAGCAATTACTGCCTATGGGCGCGATCTTTGAAGGCGATATAGCCGGAGTAAAGGATGTGAAGCCTGAAGAGGTAAAAGAATATGTTAAGCGCTCCTGGTATTCGAGTGGCGATGGATTGAATCCAAGTAAAGGTGAGACTGAACCTAAAGCCGGTAAGTTTGATGCCGAAGGCAAGTACTCCTGGCTCAAGGCACCAAGGATAAATGAAAAGCCGATGGAAGTAGGACCTCTTGCCAGAATGGCAGTTGCCTATGGCCGCGGTGATAAAACTGCAACCGAGTTAATCGATAGCACACTTGATAAACTTGGCGTACCGGGTAAACCCGAAGTACTGGTTTCTACCCTGGGTAGACTTGCAGCACGTGCGCTTGAGACCAAGGCGATTGTTGATGCAATGCTTGTCTGGATTGACGAACTGGTTAAAGCAGTCAAGGATGGTAATGCCAAAACCTATGAATCGTATGATATTCCTAGTAGTGCATCAGGTGTTGGTATGACCGAAGCGCCGCGTGGTTCTGTTGCGCACTGGAATGAGATTTCAGGTAAGAAGATAAAGAACTACCAAGTAGTTGCTCCTACTACCTGGAATTTCTGTCCAAGAGATGATAAAGGAAATCGAGGACCAATGGAAGAAGCTTTAATCGGTACACCGGTTGAGGATCCGGAAAAGCCAATTGAAGTCCTGAGAGTGGTCCGTTCTTATGATCCATGAATTGGCTGTGCGGTTCACGTGATTGAACCGAAGTCGAATAAGATCCTAAAATTCAAAGTCCGATAGGGGGGTGCTTAATATGTCTTCAAAGGAAAACCAACCCCTACCATTGGTTTTGATGCACTGGATACATTTATTGTCAATGGGACTTTTACTGATATCCGGGCTCTATATACATTATGTGTTTACGCCCGGATGGATGGGGACAATGAGGCAGATTCATTTTGTCTCCATGTATGTTTTGGTAATTGTTCTCATTGCCAGGTTGTATTGGGCTCTTATCGGAGGCCGTGATATCGGCAATTTTTTTCCGCAGAAAGAGAATAAGGGTCAATTTGTCCAGATCCTAAAGTACTATACCTTTATTAGGAAGACCCATCCCAAGACAGCAAAGTTCAATTCGGTGCAAAAGTTGACTTATGATTTTTGGGCTGTATTGCTCGTTCTTCAAGCAATTACGGGTTTTGCGCTGTACTGGCCGGATCAATGGTTCTTTCCAACCCTGGTTACTTGGGTTGGCGGTCTGATGATGATGAGGATGATCCACTTCTTGATAATGTGGGTATTCATCATTACTGTTGCTGTTCATGTTTATATGAGCGTAGCAGAAGACCTGGCGCAATTTCCTTCCATGATTTTTGGAATGAAGAAAGAGTAATAGCGCAAGGAGATTTGTTAGCTTGTAGGTATAAGGGCTGGTGTAAGACACCAGCCCTTATTTTTATCTGAAGAATCGTAAAAGAACAGGTTAAAGTAGGCACCAGGACATTATGATGGTGGATTTCATTACTGTGCTTTTGTTTTATAGTCGCTTTGCATCGGTTTTGCTACGTGATATCATCAACCAGGGTGAATGAAATGGCAGAAGATTTGAATGCAACTGGTATTGCCAAAAATGTTTTTTCAAAGATCGGAATGCAAATGCTATCACCAACGGAGCCTTTTATTAATTGGGATATTGCAACCGCACTTGCATGGGATTTTGCCGGCGGTTCGGATAAAAGACTGTTCGGCGAGGAAGAGCAGAGAAAGGAATACGCTCAGCTTTACAGGGATATAATTAGACGTATTCGGCCTATGATATCAGAGTATGTTGGACAACCATGGCAGGGCGAAATTGATCCGGTATATGTTTTTGATCGTATCGAGTGGATTGTTGTAACGGTCGAAAATCTAAAGAATATTTTTTCTCACCTGAGTCAGGATTATTGGGAAGCACTCGACAGTTATTTATCTCTTTCGTACCCACTAGGGCAAAAATTTATAAGAAAAGCGAGTGAGATTTCGGTAACTTCCGAGTTTGGATTTCTGGTGGGGTATCTATCGAGAAAAGTCTTAGCCCAATACGATTTCGGTTTTCCTAAGACAGATGGACTGCTGCCGGGAGAGATATTTTATTTTGTTGAGGATAATATAATTGAATTTGAAGAAAGATATAGCCTGGATTCTCTCGGGGTAAGATTGTGGATTGCCTTGCACGAGGTAACTCATAGCTTTCAATTTAAAGCTTCTCCATGGTTGGGAGACTATATCGGCGAGTTATTAGGTAGCTATTTGGATCTTATTGATAATGCCATTAGGAATTTTAAAGATGAGTCAGACGAGGGGAAATTTGTTTTCTCGTTGAGTTCGGGATGGTGGAAAAATATTATAGGTCCCGAACATAAGGAGTTAATCAGGAAAATACAAGCACTTATGTGCCTGGTTGAAGGATACAGCGAGCACGTAATGATGCAGGTTGGTAAAAGGTTTCCCAATTACGATGTAATGGCTGGTTTCTTTAAGGAGAGACAGAAGAGAAAATCAATTGCCGAATTGATGTTGGAGAAAATAATCGGATTTGATCTAAAAGTTAAGCAATATTCATTAGGAGAGAAATTTGCAGCCTACGTTGCAGATAGGGAAGGAATTGCATTTCTTAATAAAACATGGGAGTGTAAAGAGAATCTTCCTAACTGGGATGAGGTCTATATGCCCGGTTTATGGATAAAAAGAATAAAGGCATTGTAATAAATAAGCCGGATACGGCAGTGATTTGACCTTTGCCAATTTTAAAGGAAGCATATTTGAACGATGCACCGTTTATAACGGAGGCTTAATGAAATAAATCCCCCGGTTTAGGGGCTAACCGAGGGATTTATTAACTTAGAACCATGCCCTACAGAGGGCATGGTTCTATTTCGCATACCTTATTTATTTAATACCATCAAACAGCTTGGGTCTTTTTATTAATACAAAACCGCCTGTTATTGCCAGCATTGATACCAAGAAGACAAAACCGGTATTAACGCCGGTAGAAACGGTATAACCGGACGACATTACTGCAAACGGAGTAAAGTGCGCAGTCTCAACCGAGATTGTATTGTTGGATGTATTAACCGTTCTTCCGTCGGTAATTTTTTGCCAACTGGATCCATCATGCCAATAAATATCGATTTTATCGGGATCGGTAAGCGTATTATCATATCGCAGTGTGATAATTACCGGATGATCAGGATCAAAGGAAGTCCCCGAGGGACCGAAATCATATACTCTGCTAACAATTCTAAGTCCAGAAGGTGCAGAAGGCATAGTTGTCATCTGCAAGACCGAGATATCGGTGCTGACTGAAAGAGCTCCATCAGGCAACTGCACGGAGACAGCTCCATTGAGTGCGTCAAGCAATCCGCCGGTTGTGGAAATGGTTTTATTCATATCAATGAAGTCTGCTTCAACAGAGGCTGATAAGTCGCTCTCCGATCCACCTACGACAGAAGATATTTTGTAATAGTAAATTCTCTTGGTCCCGGGCTCGTCAATGTACGAGGTATCCGAGACGGGGATAGAGGTAATCAAATTGAATGGTCCTGTTGATGATATGCTCCGGTATATCTTATAAGTTGCGCCCGAGACAGGATTCCACGTAAGGGTATTTTTCATATCGCCGACTTTGGCACTCAAGCCGGTTGGAGCAGCAGGGGGAGCAGGGGGTGTTGTAATGGATAGTGTGTTGCTCTCATCTGATATATTGCCTGCTTGATCATAGGCTTTTATATAATACCGATAAGTTGTGTTTGGAGTAAGTCCGGTGAAGCTGTAAGAGGTACTTGAGACTGCTATCAAAAGTGTTGCGGTATCGGCATTGTAAATATTGTATCTGGACACACTTACATTGTCAGTTGCCGTAGTCCAAGATAAGTTTATTTGTGTAGGACTGGAGGCGGAACCGGAAAGAGTTGGAGTTGACGGGGAAGTTACATCAACCTTTATTGTTGTATCCTTAACAGTTTCAGTATTACTGGATGAGTCGATTGAATAGTAATAAATCGTGTTTTCTCCTTCTATTGCATTGAATGGTCCGGAATAAGTCGTCCAGGGACCGGTGGAAGATGTCCAGGAATAATAGGTAGTCCCTGGTTCATTGCTGTTCAAAGTAATGGAAGGAGTAGTTTTATACCAGCCGTTATTTCCGTCTGGAGAAGCCGGGTTTAAGGTAATTGTTGTGATAGGCGGAGTGGTGTCCGGTGCATCGCTGGTGGTAAAAGTCCATACTTTATCGGATGTCATATTGTTTCCGGCCAAATCTTTTACTCCTGTGGCTACGGTAGCTGTGTATGTTTCTGAATAATCCAGGTTGCTCGACGGATCAAACGTAGTGGTTTGAGTTGATGGATTGTAAGAAACGGATCCGGAAATCAGATTATCAAGACTGTCCTTTAAGGTAAAAGTTGAAGAGGTGATAGTTGAAACATCTATGTCTTCACTGAAAACAGCAGTTATGTTTGTTGTAACTGGTACGTTTGTGTCCGAATTATTCGGATTGGTTGAACTGACCGTAGGTTGAGTGTTATCAATGGTTATATCTATTCCCGAACCGGTGGTTTCTTGATTTCCGGCATTATCGGTGGCTCTTGATTTTATATTATAACTGCCATCGGCAGGAAGAGTCCAATTATAACTCCAGGTGGTAGTTCCGGTTGTTTCCAACCAGGCTTCGTCATTTATAGATATCTCCACCTTGGCTAAGCCGGAAGAAGAGGTATCGATAGCTGTTCCCTGAATACTGTAAGTCGCTCCTCTTAAACGGGCTCCATTAGCGGGAGCGATAATACTTGAGGCCGGAGCACCTGTATCCACTTTAAAGGATTGGCTGGTAACAGTTCCGGTATTTCCGGAGAAGTCAACCGAATAACAATATAGGGTATTTTCTCCTTCCGGCGCTGCAAACGATCCGGAATATGTTGTCCAGGGACCGGTGGAAGATGTCCATGAATAATAAGTGGTTCCCGGTTCGTTTCTGGTTAAGGTAACAGTTGGAGCTGTTTTAAACCAGTTATTTGTTCCGTCGGGAGAGGAAGGATTAGTGGAAATAGAAGTAGTTGGTGCCGCAAAGTCGTTCATATAAATATCATAATTCCCACTGCGGATATCTTCCCAAACGACCTTGTCCTCGTAAACCGCTGGATACTGCTGATTTGCCGATTGAGTGCAAACGGAGCTTTCGGTGCTGGTAGAAAGATTATACATATAAATATCACTATTGCTGTTGCGGTTATCCTGCCAAACCACAGTATTTCCATAGATACCAGGATATTGCTGATTAGCTGATTGTGTACAAATAGAACTTTCAGAGCTAGTGGTGAGGTTGTACATAAATATATCGTTATTATTGGGAGTCAAAAGACCGGCATTTCTAGCATCCTGCCAGACTATTCTTGTTCCTGATATGGATGGGTACTGCTGATTTGCCGATTGAGTGCAAACGGAGCTTTCGGTGCTAGTAGTAAGGTTGTACCTATAAGATATCATTATTATTAGGATTTAAAAGAGGAATGACATTTCTGGCATCTTGCCAGACTATATTATCTCCATAAATATCGGGAGAGGTCTGATCGGCTGAATTTGTACAAACGGCAGTCTCGGTACTGGTTGAAAGATTATACATATAGATATCATTATTTCCGTTACGTGCGTCTTGCCAGACAACTATGTTTCCGTAAATAGCGGGATTGGTCTGGCTGGAGCTTTGGGTGCAAATTGGGGTCTCAGTGCTGGTAGTAAGGTCATACATATAAATATCGCTATTGCCGCTCCGTAGATCTTGCCAGACTATTTTGTCACCGTAGATTGCCGGATTCTCTTGATTCGTGGTTTGAGTACAAACGGCAGTCTCGGTACTGGTTGAGAGATTATATAAGTAAATATCATAGTTACCGCTTCTCATATCTTCCCAAACGATCTTGTCACCATAGATGTCGGGATATCGTTGATACGCGGTTTGCGTACAAATAGGAACCTCTGCCGCTAAAGCAAAACCGTTCATAATCAACAACAAACATATCCCGAAAGCAATAACAATTCTTTGAAAGTTTTTCATTTGTCCCTCCAAATATTCCCCTTATAACTTACAAATTATTTGATAATTTAGCTGCGCATTAATATATAAAATCAATATTTTGATTTTAGGAAAGGTAACTGAAAAAGAAAAACCAGCTCGACCAAGGTTAAACTTGAGCTGGATTAATTAGTGCTTGTGGGGTAATTATTTAATTAACTCTCCCCTTACGGCGTATTTTGCGTTTTTCCCTTTATGTGCCTTTATGCGCTTACATATTTAATTCTTTATGTGTAAAAATATTCCTGCAAAAATTTTTAAAATTTTTTTATTATGGTGAATAGCTTTCTATTATAGTCTGAACTCGGTAATTATAGTTGATTACTGGGAGATAGAGCTTTGTTGCTGAGATTCAAATCGCTCATAGAATAAAAAAAGAGCCCCTTGGGACTCTTTTTACGTGGGCGATGCAGGATTTGAACCTGCGACCTCTTCCGTGTGAAGGAAGCGCTCTCCCCCTGAGCCAATCGCCCAAATGAATTAGCTGATAGCGGTAGTATAGTACTTGCTTCAAGGACGCGCAAACGTTTGTTTAATGGTGTGCTAATAGAAAAAAGGGCACCATAAAGGTATATGAAGCAGTTAATGAATGAAGAATTAGAAATAATTGAGAAGAGTATGTAAGTTACCGATAGTAAGAATATAAAGTAAATTATATTGTTTATGTCTTTTTTATGACTCAAAGCGTTGAAGTTCTAAAACCTAAGAGGAAAACTGTATGACGCAAGCAAAAGTGAAGAAACCAAAAAATAATAACAAAGAACTGCTGTGTATATTTTTAGGATTAGAGTTTTATGCATCACCTGAAAAGGCGAAATTGTTGAAGTCTAAAGTAACCGATATTTTACTCAATAACTTAGAGGAAGAAGATCTGCTTAGCATAGATGTCAAACCGGTAGTTGATATTACCCCATCATATAGCCGCTTTAAAGAAAAACTCGCAAAACTGCTAAAGTAAATTTCCGGAATTAATAAGCTATCATTATGAACTAACTGTATGATTGTTATTGTCTTAAAGTGGATTATTGCTGTGCGAGTAACTGATTGGTTATTTTAGGATGCTGCTGATTTTACCTTCAAACTCTTCTTGCGTCATTGTGCCGACTACTTCATCTACTTTATTGCCGGAGCTATCGATAAAGATAAAAGCGGGTATTGCATTTATTCCATACTTT
>Ga0209270_1003036_pt1 | contig 15498 bp, 15 predicted proteins | sample MTBAKSrepl1MetaG_FD_187456 | JGI IMG/M metagenome (GOLD analysis project Ga0209270, IMG submission 187456) | Enrichment culture microbial communities from Arthur Kill intertidal strait, New Jersey, USA, that are MTBE-degrading - MTBE-AKS1... | ecosystem: Environmental > Aquatic > Marine >...
GGGGGGGGGGGAATTGCTCGGGAAGCTGTCACGCCTTCGCCGAAAGAAATTTTTGCAGTAACTTCATCGCACATTCCCTGAGATAAAAGAGGACTCCCGCAAAATAATCGCTAAAGACGCGCGGGCTTATGAGCGGGGTTTTCAAGCAGGCATAGTGTTTTTTGAAAAGATGCGTATGCGTTCCCCTGGGGCCAAAATACCCGTAAATGCTGTATTCAAATCCGAAATCCCGGCTGATATCGACCTCGCGAAAGGGGTGCAAGGTCTTCACGTTCTCGATGGCCAGTGTGTAAGCGATCGGGCCTGTAGTCCTTAAAACGGCCAATTGGCCAACTCCATCGTTCAACATATTGTATTGTTGAATATTCTCTAGAACACGCTCGATGACCGCTCTCAAAAAAGGATGACCCGCCACGGAAACAATATACCATTGCTGATATTCGCCTCCCTCTAACTGTTCAAGCTCCCGATGCAGGCCCCATATCCCGCCCAGGCGATTACCCCACTTGGACAGGACATACCTGTCATCGGAAGCAATGACGTTATCCAGCGGCCGGGTTGCCGAACTTTTAATGTCCAGATAAACACCCCCCTCGGCATACATCAGCAGATACCGGAAAAAATCGGCGCGAGCGGCCCCATAAAAACGGTTTATTCGCCGGTAAACCTGCAACACTTCCGGGCCATAATACCTGAGAATAACAGTTTCAATATCGGCATCGTCATATAAACGGTGTTCCCAACCACAATTTAGACGGCACATCTTTCTGATATTTGCCTGTATCTCAGCCGGCAGCCGCTCTTTGCAGGGATAGGTTTGGTGAATCACCTTTGGAATGCGGCTGCCCATCTCGAATTTGCTTAACTCAATCATTTTTTCAAAAGACTCTCATCGGAGGCATTATAAATTTTCTGGAGTCGGCTCGAAAATGCCAGCAGGGGTAGATTAAAACCAGGAAGGCCGGAAGGGACGCTGTTAATCAGTAAGTGGAAGAGCGATTTCAAATCGGGATTTTTCCACAAGCCCCTGAATTCCCTCCGTTACGGCAAGGCTGTAAAGTGAAATTTCAGCCTTTAAGCCATCTTTCAATCCGGTCGAAGGCCTCGTTGATCTCAGCCTCGTCACCGCCGAAGGAGAAGCGCAGATGCCCTTCGCCCGCCGCGCCGAAAGTGCTTCCGGGGATGGTGATGACCCGCGCCTCGTGAAGAATCCGCAGGGCCACGTCTTTGGAGGGGGCATCGGAGAAAAGGTAGCGGGGCATGACATAGAAAGCCCCCTGGGGTTTGACATAGGAAAAGAAATCGGCCAGGTCATCCAGACGCCGGCAGCAGAGATCGCGCCGCTTGTGGAGTTCAAGCCGCATCGCCTCGGCACACTCGGGCGGCCCCTGCAAGGCGGCCAGGGCCGCGACCTGGGCCGGGGTCGGAGCGCAGATCGCCGAGGCATCGTGAACCTTCATGATCTCCTCCATCCAGCCGGGCGAAGCGCACAGCCACCCCACCCGCCAGCCGGTCAGGGCGTACTTTTTCGAGAACGAGGAAACGCTGATGACCTTCTCCCTAAAGCGGGGCATAGAGGCGAGGCTACGAGGCCGCGGCACATCGAAAACCAGGGAATCGTAGGTTTCGTCGCTGATGACGACCAGATCATGACGTAAGGCCAGATCGCCGAGAGCCTCCATATCGCTATCGGAAAAGACCGCCCCTGTAGGATTGCTCGGATTGCAGATCACAACCAGCCGGGTGCGGGGTGTGACGGCCCGTTCCAGAGCCTCCAGGTCCAGACCCCAATCCTCCTCCCGCAGCGGCACCATGACCGGCACCCCTTCGGCCAGCAGCACCTGCTCCACATGGGAGGCATAGGTGGGAGACGGCATGAGGACCTCGTCACCCCGCTCCACCAGGGTCAGGATGGCACAGACCAAAGCCTCCATTCCACCCACCGTAACGAGAATTTCGCGTTCCGGATCGCGGTCGATGCCTTGTTCGCGTTTCAAAGTCCGGGCAATTTCACGGCGCAGTTCGGGCAGGCCGGTCTGCAGGGAATATTTGCCGGTAGCCTCATCCTCCTGAAGAGCCCGGCACACGCCTTCGACAATGTGCTGCGGAGTGGCGAAGGAAGGAATCCCCTGGCCCAGTGAGACGCATCCCCCCACCCTGGCGGCCACAATCGGCATCTCCTTGGTGGCGGAAATTTCGATTTGTCCGACCCGCTTGCTGACCCGTTTTTTAAATTTATCTGAATTCATATCCAATATTCTTTATTTTTTTAACCCCTTGCGACACAGCCGGAGTGGAGTGAGTGTATAAAAAGACGGGCAGACTGTCAGAGCGGTTTTTGCGGGTTTCTGACCGCCCTCAAAACACTCATGGAGCGAAGGGAAGCCGAAGGGCAAGTCGCGGGGTGTCCTTTTCTTTGCTTCATTCTTTTTGACATAAAAAGAAAGAAGGCGTCGTCGGGGGGCGCAACCCCCGAACACTCTGCGTTTTTGAGAACTTCCTTTTTAAGGGAATATCTTGCCCGGATTAAGTATCCCCGCGGGATCGAAAACCCGTTTGATGCCCTTCTGCAGGTCCAGACTCTCCTGCGAAAGCTCCATGGCGATATAAGGAAGCTTGGCCAGGCCGATGCCGTGCTCACCGGAAATAGTGCCTCCCATGTCCAGAACCACGCCCAGAATCTCCCTGATCCCCTCCTCAACCTCGGCCATTCTCTCGGGGCCGTCGGCCGTTATATTGAGATGGATATTGCCATCACCCGCATGACCGAAGGAGTACACCGTCAGACCGTATTTCTCCTCAAAAGCCGGCAGCGCTCCGACCAGGTCGGCAATGCGGCTGATGGGAACCACCACGTCCTCGGACATGTAAAGGCCGGCCGTATCGTGAATGCGCAGGGAAACCGCCCGCCGCACCTCCCAGAGACGCTCCCTTTCCAGGTCATTCGCAGCAGGTATCAGCTGCCGGGCACCGAACTCCAGGCAGATATTGCCCATGGCCCGGATGCCTTCGGCAACCTGCGCCCTCGGCCCATCCATCTCCATCAGCAGCATGGCTTCGCTGCCGCTCACGGCAAACGGCAATCGGTCCCGCATCAGGTGAAGGCAGCGATGGTCCATAAACTCGATGACAAAAGGAAGATGCCCCCGCGCCATGACGGCGCCGACCGCCCGGGTGGCCTTGTCCATATCGGGAAACACAACGGCCATGCCGGCCACCCCCTCCGGGTGGGGAAGCAGTTTGAGGGTCAGGGCGGTAATCACCCCCAGGGTCCCTTCGGAACCGACCATGAGGTGGGTCAGGTCGTAGCCGACAACCCCTTTGCGGGTATTGACGCCGGTGCGGAGGAGATGCCCATTGGGGAGGACCACCTCCAGGCCAAGGATATAATCGCGGGTTGTGCCGTATTTGACGCAGGCCGGTCCACCGGCGTTGGTGGCGGCGTTGCCGCCGATGGTGCTCTTGTCGAGACCGGCCGGATCGGGGGGATAAAACAGGCCTTTTTCGCGGACGGTATTCTTGAGGGTTTCAGTAATCACGCCGGGCTCCACCACCGCAACCAGGTTTTTATCATCCACCCGGAGAATGCGGTTCATCTCCTCCAGGGAGAGGATGACACCGCCCTGCAGCGCCAGGCAACCGCCGGCCAGGCCGGTCCCTCCGCCACGGGGCGTGACGGGAAAACCATAGCGGTTGGCCAGTTCGAAAAGCTTCTGCACATCCTCACGGCAGCGGGCCTTGACGACGAGTTCCGGGGCAATGCGCAATTCCGAGGCATCGCGGTCATAATCCTTGAGTTCATCGGAAAGGGACAGGATACTTGTATGGTCGAAACTACAGAAAACAGCCTTTCTGGCTTCGGGTGAAAGTTGCCGGAGGTCAGCCATTTAATACCTTTCAAAAAAACCAAAACGTAGTTAACAGTTCCAGGAATGGACTCGCAGCGTCCCCGTAAAGAGCGTCTGGTGCCTGGGTGGCGACAGTTTAACCCTATGGATGGGGGTCCATGCAGCCCTTGGAATGGGCTGTGCGAGGCCACCAGTCAACGAGATAAACAGTTATGAAAACTGTTTTCAAACAGCAAAATCAACCCTTACCAAAACCCGGTATGTAAAGCCTTTTTTCCAGCTTTTTCAGACCGAAATCCGCCACCGTCACCATAATGAGATAATAGAAGCCTATGGCCAGGAAGACCTCGGTAAAGCGGAAATACTTGGTAGCCAGAATTTTCCCCTCCCCGGTCAACTCGATGAAGGTGATTATATAGGCCAGGGAAGAATATTTTATCAGGTAAATGATTTCGTTGCTGCACCCCGGCAGGGCACGGCGGACGGCCTGGGGGATGATGACCCAGAGCATGGACTGGAAGCTCGAAAAACCCAGGGCCTGGGTAGCGAGCATCTGCCCCCGCCTGATGGAAAGGAGCCCGCCGCGGATGTATTCAGACTGATAGGCGCTGGTGCAGAGGATAAATCCCAGCACCGCCGCCGTATACGGTTCAAGATAAATCCCCAAGTTGGGCAGGCCGAAATAGAGCACGAAAAGCTGGACCACCAGTGGCGTTCCGCGAAACAGCCCGGCATAGCCGTCGCCGATTTTACGCAGGACGGGGTGGCCGTAGGCCCGCAAAGTTCCGACCACAATCCCCATAAACAGCCCGATGGAAGCGGATGGGAGGATCAGCAGCATCGTCTTGACCAGCCCCCTGTTTAGAGCCGGAATCAGCTCCTGGGTGTAAAAACCCCAATCCATCAGACCTCCGGCTCCTCGTACAGTTCATCCATCTTGGAGCAGAATTGCAGAGCACGGGTATTGCTTCCCGGTGTCAACAATTCGCTCGGGGGTCCCTGCTCAATAATCTCCCCTTCCTGCATAAACAGGATTTGATCCGCCAGGGACCGGACAAAACCCATCTGGTGGGTCGCCATGATCATGGTCATACCGTCCTGAGCCAGATTCCGGATAACAGCCAGGACTTCGCCGATGAGTTCCGGGTCGAGGGCTGAAGTCGGTTCATCGAGGAGCATCACCTCGGGGTCCATGGCCAGGGCGCGGGCAATGGAAACACGCTGCTTCTGGCCACCCGACAGCTGGGCGGGATAGAGATTCGCCTTGTCCCCGACGCCAACCCGCTCCAGTTCGCTCATGGCCCTTTCAAGAGCTTCTTTTTTTGCGATTTTTTTCACCTTGCGCAGGGCAATGGAGACATTTTCAACCGCATTGAGATGATCGAACAGGTTGAAATCCTGGAAAATCATGCCGACCTTCTGGCGGTAAGCGTAGAGATCCCGTTTGCGGTGGATATGAATCTCCTCGTCATCCAGGAAAATCTGTCCCTCGTCCGGGGGGATGAGAAAATTGATGCACTGCAGCAGCGTACTTTTGCCTCCTCCTGAAGGTCCGATCAGAACCTTCATTTCTCCCTTTTGCAGCTCAAAAGAGACCGATCTCAGAATCTGCTTGCCGCCAAGAACCTTGGAAATATTTTCCGCCCGCAGAACGGGCCTGTTTTCAGAAAGGGTCATGTCTCATCCGTGGTGATGTGAATATCCCGGTATCCGGGCCTTATCTTCAAGCCTGCGAAGCGCCTTGACCCCCAGCCATGTCAAAATGAAATAGAGAATGCCGGCGGTCACATACAGGGGTAGATGCTGATAGGTCCGGGAAGCGACAAAGTGGGTGCGGGCCATGATCTCGGACGTCCCCAGAACAAAAGCCAAAGCGGAATCTTTCAGAATGATGGAATATTCGTTGGAAAAGCCGGGAATGGAGAGGCGCAGGGCCTGCGGCAAAATGATATATTTTATAGCTTTCCAGTCACTCATCCCCAGCGCCCGGGCAGCCTTCAGCTGACCGTAAGGAAGGGATTCGATGGCACCCCGATAGATCTGGGACTGATAGGCGCCGCTGGTCATGCCGAGGACCAGAATGACGGACATGAAAGCGCTGAGGTTGACCCCCATAAGGGAAAACAGGCCGAAGTAGAAAAGAAAGAGCAGAACCAGAACCGGCACCCCCCGGAAAAACCAGACGTATAAACCCGCCAGCCTGCCCAGGGATCGGGGCCCGTAGACCTGGAGGACAGCCAAAAACACGCCGATAATCAGGCCAAGGAGCATGGCTCCAACCACGGCCGATGCCGTCACCCCCGCTCCTTCCAGGAGGTAGGGAAGGGACTCTTTTATGACCAGGAGACCTTCCGTCACCGCAACTCCAATTCAATGTCGAGAAATATGTGGCGGATCATATCAACAAAACCACAAACGCTGAACAGCCGGAAGGGGCCTGTTGCCACCTTCCGGCTGTAAAAATCATTACCCTGGAAACGCCGGCCCTTTATTTGAGGTATTTTTCCACCAGTTCGTTCCAGTAAGGATCGGCCATGAGAAGTTCCAGCCCTTTGTTGAGCGTCTCAAGAAGTTCCTTGTCTTCCTTGCGTACGGCGATGCCGAACATCTCCTCTTCCATACCGAAGGTGCCGATAATCTGAACCGGCTTTTTAGCCGCCGCATCCTTGGCCGGGGCATCATCCATGGCAGCCGCGACAATTCGGCCGTTGACAACATCCTCAATGGCCAGCGGAGCGGAATCGTAATATTTCAGTTCAAACTTCCAACCGTTTTTGGCGGCCTCGTCCTTGAGCCATTCCGCCTCTGAGGTGCCGCGCTGGACACCCAAGGCTCCCCCTTTGGCTTTGACATCGTCAACACTGAGGCCGGAACCCTTCTTGGCGACAAAGACCTGTTTGATCTCCCAGTAAGGGATGCTGAAATTGACGACCTTGGCCCGTTCTTCCGTAATGCTCATGCCCGAAGCAATGAAGTCGATCTTTTTGGCCACGAGGTTGGGGATGATCCCGTCCCAGTCCATGGGCTGGTGCTTGACTTCAAAACCCATCTTTTTTGCAATCCAGTTGATGGCATCAATGTCAAAACCGCTCGGCTGGCCGGTTTTGTCCACATAGGCGAACGGCGGGAAATTAGCATCAATCCCGTTGATATAAGATTTTTTCAATGCCAGTGCGCCACCAGCACTTGCGAAAACCAGAAAAACCGCCAGAACCAAACCGCTCCACAATTTTCCTTTTTGCATCATTTTCCCCTCCAAAGCCGGTTAATTATTTAAAAAACCATTTTCCTGCCGAATATAGGTGGATTAAGAGCCGCTGTCAAGGAGCAATCAGAGGGGTGGAAAGGGATTTTTTCGGGAGTTGCAGAAGGATTTCAGAAGGTTAATGTGGCTCCCCGGGAAAGCCTGATTTTAACAAGGAAATTTCCCGGAAAAGAGCAAGGGAACTGGGCCTCCGCCTTACGTATCATGTTTAGGGTTGTAATAATGTCTTTTTTCATTTCATAATTTCTTAATGGTTGGGAAAACACCAACGCGTCGCAGTCGTTGCAGCGGTTTTCACCCTCCGGATAACCACCCGAATCCAGGCATGAGGTTAACGGTGAAATATGAAGAGTTTCAGAGCGCCCTGAAAACCCTCAAACTATCGGACAGAGCCTCTCTCGATGAAATCAAAGCGCGACATCGCGCTCTTGTTAAACAACATCACCCTGACCGAAGTGAGGGGAATCCGGAAAAGATCCGGGAAATTAATGCTGCTTACGCAATTGTCACGGCCTACTGCCGCAATTATCGCTTTTCCTTTTCTCAAAAAGAGTTTTATGAGCAGGACCTTCAAGAGCGCCTGCGCATTCAATTCGGCCAGGAACCTTTTTAAGCGCTGGAATTTAAAGGGCATTTTTCTTGCAAATCAAAATAAAACCTATTTTTTAAACGTTGTTAGACATTAACAACCTAAATTATCGGCTTTTCTCCTCACTAAAATATTGCTAAAGTTTCTACAAACATTAACCTTTTAGCTTTTAGAGAAAAACACTATGGATTTTTCTTTTATCCAAGATTTTTTCAGCAAATTCCAGACGGAAAACGTCATGGAAGCGCTGGAAAATATGCAAATTGGCGACCTGATTCATGAACCCTGGTTCCTGATCACCATGGCAACCCTTGCCATCCTCTGCCTGCTTTTCAAACTTCGGCTTCTTTTTTCAACTATCGTCGGAATTACCGGCTTTGCCTTTCTGCTTTCCTACACCATGGAAAGAGGCACCGAACTCGAAGGCCTGAGCAATCCGACTCTTCTTGCTTTCATCGGTGGAGGTGCTTTTCTCGTCGGCCTTGTTATCTATTTCCTGTTTATCCGGGGCGACTGATTGATGGTCGGTATCACCACCACCATTCCCCTGGAAATCCCTCTCGCCGCCGGGGAAAAAGTCCTGGATCTCAACAACCTCTTCGTTACCCATGAAAATCCCCAGGAATTGATCGAGGAAGCCGAAATGGCCGGCTTTCCCCGCAATACCTGCGGCTGGATAAAAGGTATCTACGGCGTCATTCAAAAGTTTGACATCCGCACGGTTATCTCCGTAACCGAAGGGGACTGCTCCAATACCCGGGCACTCATGGAGGTTCTCTTTTCCCAGGGAGTCAAAACTATTCCCTTTGCCTACCCGTTCGAACACTCCAAAAAGGCTCTGGCCGGACAAATCAAGGATCTGGCGGAACATTTCCGGGTTGATGCCGCTCAAATCCGCGCGACAAAAAACCGCCTCGATCTCATTCGCAGGAAAATCCACGCCATTGACCGCATGACGTGGGAGGATAACCGCGTGACCGGAGGAGAAAACCACTATTTTCAGGTTTGCTCCTCCGACATGAACGGTGATGTCGATACCTTCGACCAGGAAATCGATGCCTTTCTGGAAGATGCCGGCCGGCGTCAAACCCTGCAAGAGGACCTGCGCCTGGCCTATGTTGGGGTTCCGCCCATTTTTCCTGACCTCTATCCGGCCCTGGAGAAACTCGGCGGCCGGGTGGTTTTCAATGAGACCCAGAGACAATTCACCATGCCCTTTGCCACCCTGGACATTGTTGACCAATACCTTCACTATACCTACCCTTACGGCATCTTTTTCCGCCTGGAGGACATTAAAAAGGAACTGGAAAAACGCCGTATCGACGGCGTTATCCATTATGTCCAGTCGTTCTGCTTCCGCCAAATCGAGGATATCGTTCTGCGCAAAAATCTCAGTCTGCCGGTCCTGACCCTGGAAGGTGATCAGCCTGCAGCTCTCGACGCCCGCACCCGCATCCGTATTGAAAGTTTTCTGGAAATGCTCCGGTCCGGGAAGGGGGTGGCATGAGAACCCTAGGCATCGACCTGGGCAGCCGCCGCATCAAAATGATCGCCCTGGAAGGGAACCAAATCCTCTGGTTCAAATCTTTCGACACTATCCCTTTTTACAAGCAGTTCGGCGGCATCCGAAAAGGCAAGCTGACCATTGACTTTAACGCTTTGGGGATAGATTTGCAAAAGGATGGGACGGCAACACCCGTGGTCGCAACAGGCTACGGCCGCAACAATATCGACCTGGAAAACGCCCGCGTCATTCCTGAAATCCAAGCCCATTGCAAAGGGGCGGAATTTCAAACCGGCCTTTCAAGCTTCACTCTTCTTGATATGGGGGGGCAGGATACCAAGGTTGCCAGAGTCGAAAACGGCCTGCTGGTCGACTTCATCATGAACGACAAGTGCGCGGCCTCGTCAGGCCGCTATCTCGAAAGCATGGCGGGCGTTCTCGATATTTCCCTGGAAGAACTCTCCCGCCACTTTCAAAAACCCCTTCCCCTCAACGCCACCTGCGGGATTTTCGGAGAAAGCGAACTCATCGGCAAGATCATCGAGGGCCATCCTTTGGAACAGCTCTGCGCGGGGGTCAACAATGCTCTCCTGAAACGCGTCCTCCCCATGCTTCGCGCCTTTGATAAAGACGTCCTCGTGGTTACCGGTGGGGTCGCCAAAAACGGCGCCCTCATCCGCCTCTTGGAAGCCTCCACCAAATCCCGGGTGATAGTCCCTCCCCATCCCCAATTCAATGGCGCCCTCGGCTGTGCGGTGCAAGGCAGGGTACAGGCAAAAACCTGACAGCCTGGTGGACCAACCATTTCAAGAGCAAGGGCGCCTCTTTTCTGAAAAAAATAACTTAAAAAAACAAATACTTAAAAGCGACCACAAACTATTGTGAGTTAAGCGGTTCCTAATCTTCCGTGGCACCCCTTTTGCAAATTCCCATTCGGCGAAAAACCCCAACTCCAAACGTGCGAACGAAAATGCCAGTAATCTTTCCAGAAAAAAAACCTCTGATTCTCGTAATTGACGACGACCCTACCATCCGGCTTCTTATCAGGAGCTGCCTTGAAAAGGCAGATTTCCAAGTGGAAGAGGCCCCTGACGGTAATCACGCTCTGAAAACCCTCGAAACCTGCAAACCGGATCTGGTTCTCCTTGATATCTGCATGCCGGGTATGGGCGGCTTTCAAACCTGTCAGGAAATACGTTGCCGAGCTGACCTTAAAGAAGTTCCTATTCTGATCATCACCGGAATGAACGACTCCGAATCGATCCAACGTGCTTTCGAGGCCGGGGCCAGCGACTTTATCACCAAACCGATCAATTTTCTCCTTCTTCTGCCCAGAGTCCAAAATCTGCTGCGTTTCACCAGCACCATGAATGATCTTCGCGCCAGCGAGGAACGCCTGCGACAGGTACTGCAAAATATGCCGGTTATGCTGAAAGCTATTGATGAAAAGGGCAATTTCATCATTTGGAACCGCGAGTGTGAGAATGTTACAGGTTTCAAGGCTGAAGAAATACTCGGCAATCCCCAGGCCATGGAACTCCTCTATCCGGATTCAGCTACCCGACAGGAAATGATGGAACAATGGGAAGGAAGCGAAGAGTTTTACAACCGGGAAACAGCATTGATTGCCAAAACCGGCCGGACCAAGACCGCTTCCTGGTCCAATATTTCACAAAAATTCCCGGTTCCGGGGTGGGCCTCCTGGAGTGTCGGCATCGATGTTTCCCAGCAGAAAAAAGCCGAGAAAAACCTGCTGGAAAGTAAAGAGAAATACCGCAAACTCTCCCAGGAATTCAGCACTGTTCTGGACGGCATCCCTGATGCTCTTCTGCTCCTTTCAGCCGATCTCCAAATTATCTGGGCCAATAAAGGTGCCCTTAACCATCTGGCCCCGGATTCGATCCATGTGTCCGGGAAAAAGTGCCAGGAGCTCTGGCACAACTGTCCGCAGCGGTGCGGAGACTGTCCGGTTTCGAAATGCTTCGCTTCTGGAGAAACGGAGACCCAGCGAAAAGAAATGCCGGATGGCCGTCACTGGGGGATCAAGGTTTTTCCTCTTAAAAACCAAGCCGGCACTGTTGACCAGGTCATCCTTCTGGCCAGCGACATAAGCGAAAGAATACACCTGAGGGAAGAAGCCATGCGCGCCAGCCACCTCGCCTCCCTTGGCGAAATGGCAGCGGGCGTGGCTCATGAAATCAACAATCCAAACGGGCTTTTTCTCCTCAACCTTCCCCTTTTAACCGAAGTATTCGCTGCCTCAGAACCCATTCTTGAGGACCATGCCCGGGGCAATCCTGGTTTTAAATTGGCCAACCTCGATTTCCAGAGGGTGAAGGACATGATGCCGCGAATTTTAAAAGACCTGCAAAGTGGGGCCACCCACATCAAAAATATAGTTGAAGACCTCAGAAACTTTTCACCGAATCGGGAATTAACCCTCGACGAATGGGTTGATCTGAATGAAGCAATCAATGCCTCATTAAGGCTTATGAAAAACCCGATCAAAAAAGCCACCGACCACTTAAGGGTTGAACTCGGCGAAAACCTGCCCCGCATAAAAGGGTCTTTCCAGCGAATCGAGCAAGTGGTTATCAATCTTGTCCAGAATGCCTGCCAAGCCCTCAGCGGAAGAGACAAAAAAATCTTTATCACCACTGAAATTTCCAGCGACGGCAGTAAAGTTGCCCTGGTGATCCGTGACGAAGGCATCGGAATTCCGGCGAAACTGCTTAGTCACATCACCGACCCGTTTTTCACCACCCGGCGCAACGACGGCGGCACCGGTCTCGGGCTTTCAATATCGGCCCGGATCATCGAAGAGCACCATGGCAAGCTTTTAATAAGTTCAAAACAAGGCCTGGGAAGCAGCTTCACCGTCGAGTTTCCAGTCCACAAAGAAGGAAATTATGATGAAGGAAACCCTTTATCCACGAGCTCCAGTTCTGCATGTGGATGACGAACAAGCCTGGCTCATGAGTCTGCAAATTGCCCTGGAACGTTCCTGCGGCATCAACCATATGCTGTCCTGCAATGACAGCCGGGAGGTTCTGAAAATTATGGCCGACCAGCCGGTCAGCCTGGTTCTTCTGGATCTCAATATGCCCCATATTTCAGGTGAGGAACTTCTTGTCGAAATTCAAAAAAATCATCCTGAGATTCCCATAATCATTCTTACCGGCCACAACCAGATTGAAACCGCCGTTAAGTGCATGAAGCTTGGAGCCTATGATTTTTTTGTCAAGACGACTGAAGAACAACGGTTAACGGCAGGCGTTAAACGAGCCCTCAAAATGGTGGAGCTGGAAACGGAAAACCGCCAACTGAAAAACAAAGTGGCTGAAAAGGGCCTGAAAAACCCTGGGGCATTTTCAGGTCTGACTACCCAAAACTCTCAGATGCTGGCTCTGTTTCATTATGTGGAGGCGATTTCCAACAGCTCTGAGCCGGTTCTGATCATGGGGGAGAGCGGTACCGGCAAGGAAATGATTGCCCAGGCCGTACATGCCACCAGCCGGGCAAATTTTCCCTGGGTGGCTGTAAACGTTGCCGGTCTGGATGACAATGTTTTTTCCGATACCCTGTTTGGACACGTCAAAGGGGCCTTCACCGGCGCTGCCCAAGGCCGCCAAGGCATGATCGATCGGGCCGGGGACGGAACCCTTTTTCTCGATGAGATCGGAGACCTGAGCCACCAGTCCCAAGTGAAGCTTCTGCGCCTTCTTCAGGAAAAGGAATATTATCCTCTCGGCAGTGATCGGCCCCGGAAAACCAACGCCCGCATTGTTGCCGCCACCAACAAAGACCTGGGACGTCTTCATTCCCAAAGAAATTTCAGAGAGGATCTGTTTTACCGCCTCAAGGCCCACCAGATCCATCTCCCCCCATTGCGCCAACGTCCCGACGACATCCCCCTGCTCCTGGATCGATTGCTGGAAGAAGCGGCCCGGGAACTCGGCAAGAAAAAGCCAACTCCGCCCAAGGAACTCGAAATAGTCCTCTCCACCTACGGCTTTCCTGGGAATATCCGGGAATTGCGTGCCATGGTTTTCGATGCCGTCAGCATTCATCAGTCAGGGAAACTCTCCATGAGCTCTTTCAAAAAAACCATGGAAGAAAGTCGGGAAAGCACGGAGGCAAATCCTAACTCCCGGCAGCCGCAGCCCTCCTTTTTGCGTCTGAAGGAGATGGTCGACCTGCATGTTGCCGAGGCTTTACGCCAAGCCCAAGGCAATCAGTCGATTGCCGCTGAGCTTCTCGGCATCTCCGGTGCCGCCCTCAGTAAACGCCTGAAAAAAAGTCCTGAGTTGAAAGCATTTTCCTGAATCCGGCGGCTAGGCCGAAAAAAACGTGTAACTGCTCGACCCGCATAAGGTTCTGAAAATGTAAGGCACACCCCAGTTATCATCATTGCGGAAGGTTAATGCAGGGCAATAACTTGCTTCCTTGTCGGGGCAGAACTCACCGATGCGGGTATCAATAGGTCGCCCTTCTGAACAAACCCTTTCCCTTCTTAAGGAATAGCTTAACCAAAGTTAATTGCATCATTTTGGTTTAAAATCTTCTATCTATTTGGTTTTATTAATTTTTTCATGATTTTATTCAAATTCAAATAAACTTTTTTCAATTCCTTAAAAGATGGCCCTTTTTTCTTCAATCTTATTTTTTATTCTTTTTTTTCAATAAGTTATAGATTCTCCATGAAGTTGGCACTGTCATTGCCATTGTTTACCGGCAGTTTTTGCAAAGATATCAGGCAAAGCAAGAATCAATTTCTCGATTTCATGGGAATTTCAAATGAAAATTATACCAATTGAAAATAACACCCCAAAATTCTGCCCTTTTGTGGAAAACCCGTTTGAAGAGTGTTTCTGTTTTGATTTTCACAAAAACAGGCATGTGAAACTAGCTGTTTTCTATTGTAGTAAAAACTTCCGCCAATGCGACATTTACCAAAAAAACAAAGAAAGCCTTAAACATTTTGACAATAAAAATTTGGATGTCTCGGGTTCATAATCAAACCCTTTGAAATCATAAAATAAAGGAGGCAAAACCCATGAAAGAGAATACGGCCAGAAAAGCCGTCGAAGAAGAATCCGGCTTCGAATTCGAAGAGGACACCCTGAAGGGACGGTTTCTCACCTTCCGGCTGGCGGAAGAGGATTACGGTCTTGAAATCCGGTATGTCACTGAAATTATCGGCATCCAGAAAATCACCGACGTTCCTGACATGCCCTGCTTTGTCAAGGGCGTCATCAATCTGCGCGGCAAGGTCATTCCGGTCATGGATGTCCGCGCCCGCTTCTCTCTGCCCGAACGGGCTTATGACGAGCGCACCTGTATCGTGGTCGTCAACGTCGAGGATAAGTCCGTCGGTCTGGTGGTGGACAAGGTCAACGAAGTGGCCTCCATCCCCGACGATCAGATCGAACCGCCCCCCCGGGCCGGACGGGACACCTGCTCGTATATCCAGGGCATCGGCAAAATGGGGGAAGAGGTCAAAATCCTGCTGAATGTCAAACACCTTTTATACCAAGAAGAACTGGAACAGATATCTCTAATGGATTAATAGGACAAAAACCGCAAATACTTTTCACGGAGGATTTAACTAACATGTTTAAAAATCTAAAAATCGGAATCAAACTCACCCTTGGTTTCACCGTTCTCGTGGTCTTGATGGGCATATTGGGCTATAGCGGCTACAACGGTACCAAAACCATGCACCACGAATTAGACCAGGTAATTGAAACCCGACTGCCCATCACCAGCCTCATTCTCAACGCTGACCGCGATCTGCAGCAGGCCCTGGTGGCCGAGCGTTCCATGGTCTTTTCCGATGCCAAATCGGATCAGTTCAATCAACTGGTCAAGGACTATGAAGACAACGTGGCCCAGGCCAAGGAGCGCTGGGACAAGGCGGCAGCCATGTTCACCACGCAAGAAGCCAGGAATATCAACCAGAAGTTCCAGGCCGACTGGGCAGCCTGGCAGAAACTCTCGAGCCGAGTCGTTGAAGCCCGTAAAGAGGATACCCGGGCCGGCCGCAGCGAAGCCCTTGACCTGACCCTCGGCCCCGCCGCCAAAGCCTTTGAAACCATGCGCGACAACATGAATGCCGTGCAGGAAATCAACGATAAGCTCATAGAAGACCTGAATGGCCGCACGGAAGCGATTTACAGCAGCGTCGTCAAAACCATCATCACCATGGTCACCGTGGCTTTCCTCATCGCCATCGCCCTCGGCTTCTTCCTCACCCGCGGCATTACCGGCCCGGTCCGCAAGGCCCTCCATC
>Ga0209270_1003045_pt1 | contig 15470 bp, 8 predicted proteins | sample MTBAKSrepl1MetaG_FD_187456 | JGI IMG/M metagenome (GOLD analysis project Ga0209270, IMG submission 187456) | Enrichment culture microbial communities from Arthur Kill intertidal strait, New Jersey, USA, that are MTBE-degrading - MTBE-AKS1... | ecosystem: Environmental > Aquatic > Marine >...
GTCATCGTGGAGTCCTTCTTCGAGTCGGTTGTGAGAGATCACTCGAAGGGTCACGCGGTGACCGCGCCCTCGTCTACGACGACACGATCACCGGGGCCACCGGTACACCACTCTCGCGGACTCCACTCCCATCTCGCGCGGTCCGTCAGGCGTCCAGGGCCGTGGCCATCTCGTCGAGCACCGCGTCGATGGCGGCGGTCGACAGGCCGCCGATCTCGTCGGTCCGGAACAGCGTGACCCCCTCGACGAAGCCGTTGTGCTCGTACCACGCCTTCTTGTCGGCCCATCGAGCGGCGTAGCCGGGTTGGTCGAGCATGCCCAGATGTTCGAGCACCAGGGTGTCTCCAGCGTCCGTGACCGCCGTGAAGTCCGGAAGCTTGCGGTCACCGGTTGCCGTTCCGATGAGCGGACGCTCGTAGGTGAACACCCCGGGTCCGAACCGCTCGAGGATCCGGTTCATGATCACGACCTCGCTCTTGGAGCGAACGAGCGTCCCGTCAGCGGCGCGGTGGCGAAGGTGGTCAGCGAATGGCACATCGTCCACGGGGCGCCGGACCGCCACGAGGTTGAACAGGTTCGTGTTCCGCCGGGCGGTCTCCGAACGCTCGGGCGAAGACATCGACAGCAGAGGGCTGGGATCCGCGCCCTCGATGAGAAGCACGAGGCGCGTCTTGGACCGGGTCAGGGCGGTGTACACCAGCTCTCGGGACAGGGGTCTGCTTGCGGCCGGAACGACGACGAAGACGGACTCGAACTCGCTGCCCTGCGCCTTGTGGACGGTGAGGGCGTACGCGAGCTCGAGTGCGTCGGTGCCGGCTTCGAAGTACGCGTGCTGGCCTTCGCGGTGCGCCACTGCGACTGCCCACTGGGCCGGGTAGTCCGCGGTGCGTGCCTTGACGCGGGCGACCAGCCCGACCTCGCCGTTGGCGAGGTACTCCGACTTGCGGGTCGCCTTGGGCCCGGACACGTGGTGCCAGCCGTTCTTCAGGCAGATCACCTTGTCCCGGATCACGATCTCGTCGTGGCCCAGGGCGCGATGGTGTTCGCGTCCATCGTGGAGTTCGGCGGATCTGAACTTGGCCTGCAGGACCCGGTTCAGGTCGACCACCCCGTGCGGGCCCATCCGGACGGGGGACAGCACCTGGAACCTCTCGGAACCAGAGTGGTCGTCGAACGGCACCATCTTCCCGTTCAGATGCAGGGCTCGATCCAGCCCTGCCGTGTCGGTGGCGCCGAGGTGCCGTCCAAGGGCGTCAAGGAGCTTCGCTCGAAGCTCGGTGGGGTCCTTCCAGTAGACGAGTTCGAGGTCGCCGATCTGCCGGATCCCGCCGGGCAGGACCTTGGCCAACTGGCTGCCGCGGGTCGGTTCGCCGCCGTCGAGCTCGGACAGTATCTGGTCGGCGTCGAACGGCTGGGCGTCGCCGGTGAACCACCCGGCGAGTGCGAGTGCGGCGGAGCCACCCGCGGCGCGGAGCTGCACGCTCAGATGTGCGAGGGCTCCGTCTGCCGCTCGGTGCGGGGTGCCATCGGCGGCCTCGGCTGCGCTCGTCAGGCACGCTACGAGGTCCGCAAACGGCCGACCGGGGCCGATCGGAGGTAGCTGGTTGGGGTCGCCGACCAGGATGATCCGCTGGACGAAGCCGAGATCCAGTGCGGCCATGACGGCGGCGAGCTCATCTTCGGTGAGCATCGAGGCTTCGTCGATGACGACCGTCCGCTTGCCGGTGTACGGGCCCGTTCCGCGGTGCGCGACGTCGGGGTCGAGGGTGGGGCGTTGCCGGACCCCGTCGTAGCGCCCCTGGTGGTACAGGAACTGTGCGACCGTCATCGCTTCGCCGGCGGCCGCCTGGGTGAGCCGAACTCGGGCCTTGCCGGTCGGGGCGAGGAGCAGGACGCCCTCTCCAACGATGGGGGTGTACCGCAGCAACGCGCCAAGGACGGACGTCTTGCCCGTCCCGGCGGACCCGGTCAGGGCGCTCAGGCGTCGGGTCGTGACCACCTCAAGGGCCGCCGCCTGCTCCGCGAGGGCGGCTGCATGGCGCTCGTCACCGGGGTCCAGGGCGTCACCGATCGCTTCGCGCAGCAGCTTCTGCCAGTCGGCACCCAGGCTCGGCAGCACCTTGGAGGCACGGCCGAGCATCCGCCTGGTCAGTGTCGTGGCGACCGAGGTGCGGTCGTTGAGCTGGAGGGTCCCGACCTGCTCGGCGTCAGGGTCCGTGACAGAACCGCGAGTGATCTCCACGTCCAGGTCGCTGGCCGCATCCAGGGCGTAGGGGGGCAGGACGAGTGGGACCGACAGGTCGAGGGACGCTACCCGTGCGATCGCGTCGGTCTCGGCAAGGAGGGTGTCGCCGCCGGCGGCGGCGTCGCGCAGCACCGTGACGAGTGCTGCGCGGATCCGACGCGGGTCGTTCGCCCCGGTGAGGGCTGGGCGCAGCGGAGGAGGTGTGGGAGCGGCCACACCGCCGAGGAGGCCCCTGTCGATGGTGCCGATGGTGACGGGGCCCTCGGCCCGATCGCTCCGGTCGCCTCCGAGGTCGACTTCGGCGATGCGGTAGGGGTTGGCAAGGACGTCGACATCACTCACCACGCTCCGCGTGGAGGCATCGCGGCCCTCGAGGCTGAGCCAGCGGGTGGCCTGCTCGGTGGTGAGGTCGAGCCGTGACAGGACGTGCATGAAGTCCCGTCGTGCCTGCGGGAGGACCGACCAGATGCGCCCAGCCTGGGCGACGTCGGCGGCGTAGACCGTCCGGGGGCTTGGAGTGCGTCCCTCGAGGATGGCGGCGATCAGAGGCCACGGGTCTTCCTCTGGATTCAGGTCTCCGGTCGCCAGGAGCTCGCGCACCAAGGAGGTGCCGAGCCGCAGACCCATCCCCTCGAGCGTCGCGCCGAGGCCCGGGTAGGAGCCACGGTCGGCCCACGCGGCCGCGATCTGGGCGTTGATCCAGTCCTCGCGCTGCTCCCACGGCCCCGGCGCGATGCCGTGGGCTCGGATGCTGCGCACGGCCTCGAGCGCCCGGGTCAGGACTGCGAGGGCGACGTCTGGGCCGGCGAGCTCCGCGGCGTAGGAGAAGAGCCGTACGTGCGCGGGCGCGGCGGCCACGGCGATGCTCTCGGCGAGGTCGCGGCGCCGTGCGTCCTCAGCGCGGTCACCGGTGGGGCGCAGGTACGCGCCGTAGGGGATGACGAACCCGTTGAACCCGTCCGGGCGGATCGAGTGTGAGAAGAGCCGGTCCCACATCGGCTGGTCGGGACCTGACCCGCGTGTGGCGTACATGCGAAGGGAGTCAAGGACGTCGACGGTGCCGATTCCGGCCAGGAGGCGGTTGTGGTGTTCGTCAAGGGGATGCCCGTCCTTCACGTAGAACATCACCAGGCTCCTGGAGGGCTTCACCTGGCCGAATACGTGATCGAGGAGTGCGACCTGGCGTTGTGCGCCGAACACCCACGGAGTCGGGAAAGGCGCCTTGCCGGCGGGCGGCAGTGGGTCGGGCAGGCGTTCAGCGATCGACTCTTGCTCGCGGTCGAGCATCCAGGCGAACGGACGGGCGAACGTGGAGTAGGGCGGGACGGTGATGCGGGTCGACGTGAGGTGACCGTGCGTGTCGGCGACGGCCGGGATGCCCTCGTAGGGGTGGTGGAACTCGTGCGTCCACGGCTCCGCGTTCATGAACGGGGTGGCTTCGTCCAGGCAGGGCGGAACGTAGCCCGGTGGCAGGTCAGCGAGCGACAGGCCCGCGAGCGCCGTCTCGCGTGCGTCGTCGCGCAGTGCGCGCACGCGGTCGAGCGAGAGGCAGTGGGCGTTCGCGGCGGGCGCGGCGCAGACCCGTCCCTGCCATCCGCTGTCGTGCCAGGCCACACGCACCGTGAGGTGTCGCATCGAGTCCTCCACCTTCGTTGGCGTGAACGCGTCGAGCGCACCTTGACCCTAGCCGCGGCGACCCAGTCCGACCGGGGTCGTGGCGCCTTGATCTGTGCCGGGGACGTGACGCTTGGAGGCCTCGCGGATGGCGGCGCGCACGCACTGCTTCACTCCAGCCTGCGAGCGGTCGCGAACGTCGTCGCGGTCCGGCCGGCGACATCGCACCGCATCACGAGTTCCCGTCCAACCGCACCGGCGACGCCGTCGCTGTGTCGGGCTCGCCGACTCCAGTGACGGCCGACTTGTCCTGCATCTCGCTCACCCCTCGTCCACCAGGCCGGGGAGCACTGTGGTCTCACCGCGCTGCTCTGGTCGACACGGCGCGATGATCGTGGCGGGCGGGGCACCCTCTCCCCGGTCGCCGAGCACCTGGCAACGGGCGAAGCCGAACCGCGCCCACAAGGCCCCGGTCCACGCGCACAACGCGGCGTCGATCAGGTCCTCGCGGTGCTTGTAGTCGACATCCCGCAACGGGGACGACTCCACCAGGAGCGCGGCGGTTGCCTCGTGAGAGCCAAGGTCAAGAGGTGGCTCCGCATCCACCAGAGCGCCCACGCGCCGGATGAGCTCGTCGCAGGCAGCTGCGCGCAGCCTGCGCCACTCGGCGACCGGCATCCCACGAGGTGCCCGCTTGTACCGAGGTCGCTCGTCGTCGTAGCCCAGCTCGGACGCACCCACGAGAGTCGTGAACGGATAGCACTCGCTGACCCAGCGCCCAGAGTCCCGCGGACCCTCGAAGCCAGATGAGTACTCCCAGCCCGCCCGCCGCAGCCCGGCAAGCAGTTCGACACCCCCTGCGTGCTTGCTCTGGGCGTTGGTGCTGTTGGCTGAGACCCTCCACCGCCCGTAGAGCTGGCCAACGCGCTTCTCGCACCGACGCTGGCCCCTGGCGTTGTTCACCACGAGCGGGGCATCGACAAACGCCAGGACGTTGGGTTGGTCCACGTGGACGCGGACCCAGTCGAGCGTCTGGGCAACACCCCGGGTCCACCCCGCCTCCACGACACGGCCGCTCGCGTCGATGAGCACGAGCGCGGTCTCGTTGGGGACACGGGAGCCGTTGGCCCACGCCAGGTCGATGCCGAGGAAGTGCAGGGGACCACCGTCGACCGGCGCGTTGCCCGCAAGCGGGACGCCGTACTTCGGAAGCAACCGCCGCAAACCATCGACCAGATGCTCCGGCGGTACGCCGCTCTCCTTGATCCCTCTGCTGACCTCAGGCCCGTAGCGCCACATGGCCTGGAGCTGCTGCTCGCCGGAGACGAGCCGAACGAGGCCGCTGACGTACGTCCCCAACGCACGGGCCAGCTCGACCCGAGTCCGGGCGCGCTCGGCCGAGATGCCGCGGGGCGTCCGGATCTCCCCGTCGCCCCAGTCGACATAGAACCCGCTCAGCTTGTCGCGGTTCGCAGTGCCACTGAGTTCGACGGCCTTGGCAGCGAAGCCCTCATCCAGCGACTCCGCGACGTTCACGAAGGCCGCCCACCAGGCACCCGCCTCGAGCTTCGCGGGATGGCGCTCCGCCGCCCGCAGGTACGCAGCGATCTCGCCCGCATCGCCACCGGCATTGATCACCGCCAAGGCGTGGATGGCCTTGCCGTACTCCTCAGTGGCAAGGACCGCCAAGGACAGCGCACGTGCAGGTCTCCCACTCGACAACAGCACCTCCGCGTCCGTGACGAGGTCGTCGCCGTTCGCGAGGCAGGCCTGAGTGAGGGCTAGCCACCTGGAGGCGTCGCGGGCCTCGGCTTCACTCAGAAGCGGCTCCTCAGTCACGACTGTCGCCGCAATCGGCAGACGCCGCGCCCGGCCCGCTCAAGGTCGTCGTGCACGCGATCGCGGTGGCCGGGCGCGTGGGCGCACATCCGCGCGACAACACGCGAACGGATGATCCCCGCGCCAACTGCGTGCCGCGGCGCTGCAAACTGAGCGACGACCTCGGCCGAGGCGAACGTGTCCCCACCTGGGCCGGCGCGAAACTCAGGCACCGCATTGAGGGCCTCTCCTCGCACCGCCATCGCAAGCACCTCCCGACTCCGAGACAGCCTCGCACGAAGGTCAGACGCGACGGAGCGTCCAGCCCCCGGGGACCAGCCCCTGGCCCTCCCTCGGACCCCACCTTGCGGGCTACCGTGTGCATGATCCCCCCGGCTCAACCAGCCCGTCCCTCCACGCCGAGCACGACCGGGACGCAGTCACACCGGTGCACCAGCCAGGAGGCCCAGGCGTTCGCTCGCCACGGGGCTCGCGGCCGCGAGCCGATGGTCAGGTGCGGCTGTAGCCCGGACCTTCACTCGGTCGAGGATCGCCCTCCGGTCGCCGACGGGTCGCCGACACGGCCCTGCCCCGGCGCCGAACCCCCAACCGGTGCGCCCGACCATGGCGGCGTTCAGTCCGCGAGGTCGGCTACGCGCGTGTCGCCAGCGACGACGAGTAGGTCGACAACGCGTTGCCAGCGGGCGATCTGCTCGCCTGGCGCCAGGTCCGGCCGCCGTTCGCGGAGCCACTCCGGCAGCGTGAACGTTGACGCGCACTGCTCGCCGCCGCCGGCGACGATCCGTTCTATCCACCGAAGCCCCTGCTCGGCCTGGTCGGCGACGTCCAGTTCGCGCACCGCGGTGACCAGGTGGTCAATGCTCATGCGCGAGGGGGGCCGGTCACCGGCGACAGCGGTCAGCCACCGCTCGACCTGCGGCGCCCAGGCCAGCAGGCTCCGCCACGGCTGGGGCTGTCCGGCGGCCTCGTGCGTGAGGTACTCCCACTCGGCTACCGGGGTGGGGACGAGTGCGGCCTCGGCGTACTCCCCCCACGTCCGCTCGGTGAACACGGCGGTGTCGACGCTGGCGGCGTCCAGGACCAGGTCCATCACGGCGGGCCACAGCCGCCGTGCGTGCGCCGCGGCAGCAGGGCCCTCCTCCGCTGCCGCAGCCAGCGCCTGCAGCCCTTCGGCGAGCATCCGCGGCATGGGCAAGTACGCGCGCACGTAGTCGAGCGCGACCTCGTCGTTGCCGTCGACGGCCTGCCACAGCGCCGCGCGGGCCGCGACCAGCGAGTCGCTGTGGCTGTGGTGGTAGCCGTGCTCGTGCGCCAGCATCGCCCGCTGGTGCGCGGTCAGCAGCGGTCGCAGGGCCCGCAGGGCGTCGTCCTTGCAGCACGCGGCGGTGGCCGCCGCGGCGCCGGCGGCGCGCAGCGCCGGGGTCAGGCGTCGGGCCAGGATGTCCCCGCCGTCGACGGCGTCGAGCGCGGCCAGCTCGGGCGGGTCGAGCTGGACGACCCGCCGCCGCTGGATCTGCTGGTCCCACGGCCCCAGGCAGGAGTACAGCAGCGAGTCGGTGACCAGACCGAACGCGACGCGGTGATGGCACCTGCCAGCCAGGTGAGCGCTGTCGCACGGCTCGGTCCAGACGTCGTCGAGGCCGCGCGCGTAGGCCAACCGCGCCTCCTCCGCGCCGTTCACGGCGACGGCACGGCTGGCCTCCACGAGCGAGTCCACGCCTTCGGCACCCCTGAGGCCCAACGCCGACCGAAGCTCGCTCGCCGCAGGGAGCAGCAGCAAGGGAAGCGCCCGTGCGGCCGAGCGGTCCGCGCCCTGGCTGAAGAACGAGTCGTCGTAGTCATCTGGGCGTCGGCCGGCGTTGTTCTGCGCGACCTCCAGCAGCACCTGGGCGCTCCAGGCCAGGTCGTCATCGCTACAACCGCCCCGGCCGGTCAGGCGCAGCTCCACCGCCGTCGCGGCGGCTGCAACCGGCCCGTCTGTGGTGAACGCGGCACTGCCGGGTGGGTCGGCCAGCAGCGACCGTGCCAAGGCCAGGTCAGCGGCAAGCGCCTCGTCGGTCAACTCGGGCGGCCGTCCGCCGTTGTCCCTGACGTATCCGTGGCGCAGCACCAGGCCAAGCGCGTCGTTGGTCCGTCCGAGGTCGGTGTTCGTCGGTCCCAGAACTTGCTCGACCTCGGGATCGGCGACCTGCTGGATCACGATCTGCTCGTCCTGCTGGCGGACCTCGTAGGCATCGCGATCCATGGATGCGGCCCAGCCGCGGACCGCGGCTAGGTGCGCGCGGGCGCCTGCAGACGACTCGTCGCCGACCTGCCTGCGGGCGTTGGCAAGCAGCTGCTCGCCGAGCGCCCGGAGCTCGGCGGCGCGATCCTCGTCGGCGTGCAGCGCCAGCGTCGTGCTGACCTCGCGCAGGCTCCAGCGTCGGCGCTCCGGCTCCGTGAGTCCGGGTACCGCTGCGGCGAGGGCGCTGGACTCGCCGACCACGCGCGAGAACTCCAGCTGCCAGACCGCCGGCTCGACCAAGAACGGGTCGATCACCCGGTCGGCGGTCTCTAGGTGGCGGACGAGCACGGCGAGCGCGAGGGCCGGCATCGCTAGGCTTCGCGCGTTCTCGAGCATGATCGCCACGAGCATCTGCGCGGGAACACCCGCGCGGACGTTCTCCTCGGTGACGAACTCGAGCGCCTGCAGCGCGCTCATGCACGGGTACGGGCCGACGCCGGTCCCGCGATACCAGAGCCACACTTGCCCGTCGCCGGCGTACCCGCGAGGGTCACCCGAGATCGATAGGACGGTCCCCGCCTCGTCCTCCCGCGGCGCGGTGTCGCGCAGGCCGGCCAGGATGCGGACGCGCGCCCGCGCGCCGTGATCGAGCATCCGGTTGAGCAACGACACACCCCGCACGTAGTCGGCACGGAACAGAGCCAAGAACGGCCCGCGCATGAGGTGTGACAGCGGCAGCCCGAATCCGGGCTTGTGGTCTCGGATGCCGTCCTCCCTCAGACCGCCGGACCACCCGATTCCGTCGTCGTCCTCGTCGTCCTCGATGTAGTAGGCCGCGGCGAGGTCCGCGAGCAGGCCGGGGTCCCGGCTCGCGAGGCTCTGGCCAGTCAGGAGCGGCTCGACGGCAGCGTCCAGTGACTGCGGGTCGTCCTCGGCGATCCGCCGGAGGATCACCTCGCCCTCGTCGCCCAGGTCCGGCCCGAGCAGGGCGAGGTGCTCGATCTGCTCCTCGCTGATCCACAGGTACGAGCGACGCCCAGCGGGCCGCGACCGCCGCCGGCGGCCTCCCGAGACGCTGCTGAGCGACGGGAACCGCCTGCGCCGTTCGTCGTCGGCGGCGATCTGCTCGGGAGTGCGCGCGGCCAGCTCTGCCCTCCGAGCGGCGTCCTGCTCGTCGAGCTCGCGCTCCGTGTCGGCGCACCGGCCGACGATGGCGCGGCACAGCGCGACGCGCGTCGGTTGCCCTGCGGGCGTCTGCTTGAGCACGAGCGCGCGGAGCCAGTTCCGCACGAGCTCGCCGGCGGCCTCGCCAATGCCGTGCGGCGTGCCGACGTCGACAAGACGGGCTACTACAGGCTCGGCGACGTTCGGGTCGGCCATGCCGCTGCGCGTGTGGCGGACGTCCAGGACCCGTAGCAGGCGGGCGAGCCCCGCCGCGTCGTCGTCCGTGAGCGCGGGCCACGCGTCCTCGAGCAACGCGGCCGCGTCCGGCGCGAGAACCAGCGCCTCGGACGGGACGTCGGACCACCTGGCGCCACTAGCCGCAGCGATGGCGTCGAACTCGGCTTGCAGCGCTGAGAACCGACCGGCCCGGCGGTGTGACGGGCTGTCCGGGGCCGACAGCAGGATCTCGCAAGCGAGCCTGGCCGACGGCAGCGCCCACCGCGGCGCGCCGGCCGACCGCAGGGCCGCGGCGGGGTCGCGGCCGGCGAGCAGAAGCCGCGCGACGGAGTAGGCGCGCAGCAGGTCGTGCTTGAAGGCCGGGACCCTCTCCCACGGCAAACCGCTGGCCGGCAGCAGCACACCCGATCGGCGCAGCCCTTCGACAGCGGCGTGGTCGAGCCGCGCTAGCAGCTCGTCGTCATCGCCGTTGTGAACCGCGTGGGCCGCGAGCCGCAGCATGACATCCTCGCGAGCGTCGGGCGCCCCTGCGTCCTGGCGGCCGTTGTTGCGCACGAGGTGGCGCCAGACGTGGTCGAGCGCTTGCGACTCGCTCAGCGGAAGGCCGGGCTCGCCGGCCCGTGCGAGCAAGTCCACCACGATGGGCCGACGCAGCAGCTCGCGGGCGCGGGGCTCGCCGACCAGCCTGCTCAGTGCCGGGATGCGAGCTTCGGCGACAGCAAGCTCTTCGTCGTCGAGACCGGGTACGACGAGCTCGCGCAGGTCGCCGTCGTCGGTGCGCATCAGTTGCCTGGCCACGGCGGCGCCTTCGGTCGCCGCGACACACACCACGGCGGCTCCGGCGACCCGGGCGGCGCGGAGGCAGTAGGCGAAGACCTCCGCGTGGTCCTCTGCGGCGGCCTCTGCGGCGTCGATCACGAGCAGGCGCCGCGGTGCGGTGAGTTCTTCGAGGAGTATCTCCAGTGGGCCCGGCAGCAGCGCAAGCAGCTCGAGCTGGGTGCCGGGAAGGTGGCGCAGGTTCACCGCGAGGGCCTGGGTTCCGGCGTCGAGCCGCTCGGGCTCGATCGCGTCCATGACCAGCGCGCTCTTGCCGACGCCGGAATCGCCTGTGACGATGAGGCGGCCACCTGCGGCGGCGGCCTCCGCGACCGCGGCATCGAGGGAGTCCCGGACTGGCCGTCGCGGCAGCCGGAGCCCATCCGGGCCACCCGCGGCTAGCGAGCGCGCGACCATTGCTCGGGCTTGCTCATCGAGGGCGAGCAGCCGCGTCCAGCCTTCGGTGTGCGCGCCTGAACCGGCGCCGAGCAAGCCATGCAAGCGCCGCCGCAGCGTCGGACCGTCGACCGAGCCCGCGTGGATGGCGAGATCGGCCGAGAGCTGCTCGAGCCTGTCGCGCAGCGCGACGGCCTGGTCCAGTGACTGACCCCTCACGAGCGGCTGGAGGTCACCGGCCACGCGGGCCCAGTCGTCCTCGTGGCCCGGCTCGAGGTTGGCCTGGATGATCCACAGCCGTCGCAACAGGCACCAAGTCCGGTGCTCCGGTGTCCCTGTGCTTCTGTCGTCGAGCCCGCTCAGCCCCGCCGCGACCATGTCGACGAGGTGGTCGAGCCGGCGCCTCTCCTTGAATCTGCCCGGCGTGCGGACGAGCTCCACGAACCGCTCGCTGTCCGACTGCCCGCGGGCGATGACGGCCAGGCCAGCGAGCTCCTGGGCGTGTGTCTGCGGTCCGGACACCGCGACCGCCACGCGACGGTCAACGAGCGGATCCGCCTCCTGCTCGGCGACGAGGTCGGCCCGCACGAGCGCGGCAACGAGCTCACGGGTCTTGGCGTGGCTGCGAACGAAGCTGGGGCAGCGGCGCACCGCGATGTCGAGGCGGACCGACGACACGCCGTCCGGAGCGGGCGCGGTCACGACGATGTCGTCAACGTGCGCGGCAGGCGACTGTTGAAACGCCACGCGATCCGGGGCGAGCTCGTCGAGTTCGACGACCGGACCGGCAGTCAGGAGCCGGGCCAGGAACACCGTCCCCAGCCGATGCTCGAGCCGCGTTCCGCCTCCGCCGGTCGAGTACGGGCTCACCGCAGCGTCGAGCTGTTCCGGTTGCTCCGCCACTGCCGCTCCTAGCCGTCGGACGCCTCGTGGGCACCAGTGTCCCGCGCACCCGACCGGTTCGTTGGCCGGTCCACGGGCCGCCGCCCGGTACCCCATGCCGAGCCGCCCCGTCGGGGCTGTCCATGCGAACAGTCGACGGGGGTGGTTGGCCGCGGCCCAACATGGCGCGAGCTTCGCACCCGCTCATCGCTTACCGGATGTCGCGACCACCCGGCACTCCCCGGCCGCCCACCGCGCAGACTTGCCGCCGGCAACGCGGCTCAAGGTGGGGCCGTCGAGCGTCAGCGCCCCCGATCCGCCCGCCGAGGGCATCGCACTGGTGCGCTGACGGATCCTTCACCCCAGACCTGGCCGCCTCGACGCTCCAGGTCCATGTGCAGGCGTGGTTCGGCCACGGGCTGTAGACGGCTGGCGTCGATCTGGGCCTGCCAAGCAGCGAAGGCGGCCGTAGGAAGGTCCGGGCGCGCACCGGTCGCCAGCGTCTCGGCCGCGATCCGCTTCTGGGTCCAGACGCTGCCGTCGGCGAGGTGAACGATCCACGACGCGTCGGCGATGCGGGATGCCTCCAGGGTCAGGATCAACGACGCCTCGCAGGGCACGAGACCGGGGAGCCTCATGTTCATCTCGGCGGGGTCGGGTGAGGCCGCAGCCTCGCCCTGGGCGATCGCGGCCAGGTACGGCGTGATGTCGGGGTTCGCGGCGTAGCGCCGGACCGCCTCAAGGGCTTCGGCCAGGGCCTTCTCCTGGTCGGGCGGGCGCTCGCGGGTCATGAGCGATCTCCCCCGAGCAGTGCGTACCGACCTGCGCACCATGTCGCATCGCGCGTCATCGCTGGTCGCCCCGGGGCGCAGCGCGCTTCGTTTGCGCCGCCGTGGGGTCATCGGGCACTCCCGGCGCCGGCTCGATCGCCCGGGTGGTCGTGGTCGTCCGCCGCGTGATCACGCCGGAGCCCGCCAGGGCGAGCAGCAGCAGGGTGGGTCGTCCGACGGCCGCGACGACGGCGAGGAGGTCGATGTCCTCGCCGTCGCGGCGGAGGGCGGCGATACGGACCTCGTCGGCGCTGATGTGCCCGGGGAAGCGCGTTGCCACGGCCCGGTCGAGGTCGATCAGGTGGGTGGCGGACTCGGTGGACACGAGCCATCGCCCGGTGGAGCGCACCCGCAGTCCTCCGTCGGGCGCGCCGGGGGACCGCGCCGCGAGGTTCTCGGGCCAGACGAGGACGACAGTGGCCGGGCGGTCTGAGGGTGCGGTCACGCACGCTCACCTCCATCGCGGTTCGAGGTGGCGATCGGGGGAGCCGGCATGGGCAGCTCGACCGTCGCCACCGCGTCGCGCTGCATCTGTGCAGGACGGCGGTCGTACCGGGCCGTGGTGGCGGGGCGGGAGTGCCCGACGATCCGTGACACCAGGACCAGGTCGGTGGTCGTGAGCAGGTGGGAGATGAAGAAGCGCCTGAGGTCGTGTGGCGCGATCCGCGCGAAGCCGGCCGCGGCCGCCCGGGTACGCACGATCTTCCAGATCTGGTGGTCGCTGAGCGCCCCGTGCTCCAGGAGCACTCGGCGGCGCGACAGGGGCACGAACAGGGGACCAGGGTCGGTGCCGCGCACCGCGATCCAGGCCTCGATCGCGCTGACGGTCGCCGGGTGGACGAAGCTGCTGCGCGGCTTGCCGCCCTTCGGGTTGCGCAGCCACACCCTGGCCTCGTCCAGGTGCAGGTCCTCGATCTGGATCTGGCTGACCTCGTCGCGTCGCGCACCCGAGCCGGCCAAGGTCAGCAGCAGGGCCGTGTCCCGCACCCTCGTCAAGCGGGTGCCCGCACCGGACTGGCACTGGCGGATGATCGCCGCGACGTCTGCCGCGCTCAGGTAGTGCCCTGCTTCCGGCCGGGCCTGGCCCCCCTTGGCGGTGAAGCCTCGGGCGTGACGGTGCTGCTCGTGGTCCAGCAACCCGACACGGTGCAGGCAGTCGAGCATCACCCGCAGCGCCGAGGCGTCCCGCTGGGCCGTCGCGGTGGACACCTTGGCAGCGACGGCACCCCACATCATCTCGGACAGGTCCTCATCGACGAGCACCTCCCAGGGGAAGGTGGTCTCGTCGAAGCGGCCCTGGCTGAACCGGGTGGCCAGCCGGTGCAGCCCGCCGACCATGGCGCGCTGGCTCTCCGGGTTGTGCCGGTACCGGGCCCGGAACCGGGCCAGGGCCGTCTGCCGGGCCGCGATGCGGTGTGCCTCCTGCTCGGCCTCGGCGGGCGTGAGCGCCCGCAGGGCGCGGCTCATGCTGCCTCTCCCGTCGCATCGTCGCCGGCCGCGCCCGCGGCGTCCTCGTCCGGCTCGGGCGTCGACGCGGGCTCGGGCTCGGGCATGGCCAGGTCCAGGGCCTGAACGGCGGCGCGCTTGGCGGTGTCGCCGCGCAGGTCGTAGATCAGCGTGGAGTCCAGCTTCTTGTGGTTGAGGAGCTTGCTGACCAGGGCCGCGTCGTAGCGCTCGAGCAGGTCGGTGGCGAAGGTACGCCGGAAGTCGTGTGCCCCGAACGGCGCGATCCCGGCGGCCCTGGCCCGGGTCTTGAGCATGTACCGGACCGAGAACGGGTGCAGGGGGTCGTGCTCGGCGCGGTTCAGGGCCGTGAACAGCGCGCCGGGCGCCTCTCCGCGGTGGGTCAGCCAGCGCCGCAGGAGCGCGTCGGTCGCGGGCGAGAGGAAGATCCGGTGGTCGCGGCCGTTCTTGGTGGACCGCAGCAGGATCGAGGCGTCCTCCCGGTCCCAGTCGGCCAGGTCGATCGCGACCAGCTCGCTGATCCGCAGCCCGGTCGTGCGGAAGAGCGCGACGATCGAGGTGTTGCGGGCCGTGGTCCGCGCGTCGCCGATCCGGTCGCAGGCCGCCATGAGGTCGGCGAGCTCATCCCCGGTCAGGCGGCGCCGCCGGGTGGACTCGCCCGGGGCCACCGTGTACAGCTCCTCCATCAGCAGGTCCCGGCGCAGCGCGCTGATCAGCCGCGCCCGGTAGCACTCGGTGACCACGCGGCGCACCGCGGAGATCGTGTCGTTGCGGGTGGACTGCGGCACGAAGCGCCGGTAGACCGCCCGGCGGAACTCGGCGGCGTCCTCCACGGTCAGGTGGTGCCAGGGGTGGGCCAGGACCTCGCTCCACTGGGCCGAGCGCCCGTTCCCGGTCACGATCGCGGTGGCGACGCGGAGCCGGTTGGTGATGGTCGCGCGGCCGCTCGGCGTCGTGGCACGGGCGTACACCCGGTTCACCGGGTGGCTGGGGGCAGGCAGCGCCGTGCACGCCTGCGGGTCGGGGTCGTGCCAGTCCTGGGGCCGGGCGGTCCCGTCGCGCCGGGCGATCGTGTGCTCGGCCTCGGCGCTCTCCCGGCGCGCGTAGGCGTCGGCCAGGAAGGCGTCGAAGGTGCCGGGCTCCGCACCGGCCGGTGGGGTCGGCGCGGGGGTGTCGCGGTGGTCGGCCTCGGGCCGCTCGGCCGCGGAGTCCGCGGGCTATGTCGTTCACACTAGGTCCCTTCAGCCAGGTCGAACCCGGCCGTCGTGAAGGGAACGGGAATAGCTCTTCCCGTGCCCTTCGTCGCTCGATCTGAGCGGCGAAGGGGGACTGTGCGGGCTGTCCGGACAGCCGCAAGGAGCCCTGAGGTGCCGGCACGGACGTCAGGTGGCTGCGGACCCGCCGGGGTGCTGCGGGGACGCCCGTCTCGTATGACGGTACGAGGGTGCCACGGCGGCGCCGTAGCTGCCGTGGTGGGCGACCAAGGCGACGTCCCTCGACTGGAGCTGACAAGACTCGCCTTCTCGGGTGGTCGAGGCGGCTACGGTGTGGTTCTGAGGTCGATCTGCAGGGAGTCGGACTTGGACGGTACGCAGGCGGTACGCCCGAGTGCGACGACGATGCAGCACGCTGTGAGCCGTCCCGGCGTGTCCGGAGACTCCGAACCTTGGAAGGATCGGAGTTATGGGACGACCGAGCAAGTACCCCGAGGAGCTGCGTGAGCGCGCGGTGCGGATGGTTGCCGAGGTCCGGCCGCAGT
>Ga0209270_1003047_pt1 | contig 15467 bp, 14 predicted proteins | sample MTBAKSrepl1MetaG_FD_187456 | JGI IMG/M metagenome (GOLD analysis project Ga0209270, IMG submission 187456) | Enrichment culture microbial communities from Arthur Kill intertidal strait, New Jersey, USA, that are MTBE-degrading - MTBE-AKS1... | ecosystem: Environmental > Aquatic > Marine >...
CCGGCTGGGGCTCGGGGAGAGAGAGTTTTTTAAGGAGAGTTTTTTGGTCATTGTCCAGGGAGTTTGGTTTCCAGAGGTGTTGGTCGTCTTGAATCAGTTCTACAGCGTGGAGGGGACGGAGCAAGTGCCGAATTCGGTCAAAAGTCAGTCCGGATTGGATTTCGGCCCAACGATCCAGCAGACAGGTGATCATGCACAGGGTGACATGCGCTTCCATGCGTTCGTCTTTGCCCAGGAAGACGGGCTGAATATCCAAGGAGTGTTTGAAGCTCTGCCAGGCGCGTTCCACCCGCATCAAGCCTTTATATCCCAGGGCCACCTGGGCGGGAGAGAGTTGAGGGTTGCTGGTTTGAAGGACGAAAGTCCCGTCGCGGGCGCTTTCGGCGGCGACTTTTTCCCGGGACAGAACCAAGGCCCCTTTATCGTCGCGTTCCACCCAGCGGCGAAAGAGTTGGTGTTTAAGGATTTCAGCTTCAGCCGGCTGGTGATCCCGCGCGGTCTTGACTTTGGCCAGCTTTTCGTTGAGCCGTTACAGGGCCCGGCCGCGCATCTTGACGTCCCGTTCGGCGCTCAAAGGCGAATAACATACCACCAAAGACCGGCCCTGGTGGACCAGCTTTTTGACCTGTAATGGACGAGGCCTCCCTGATAATCTTTTTATCTTCTTGTAATGACAGTATATTATTATAGATTTCGTCCTTGTCCAACTACTTTTCGTCAATTTTTCGGGCTAAAGAACTTCGGCCCGGGGCATAGCTGAAGCTCCCGACCTCACCTATACCGAAAAGACTGAAGAAGACCGATATTTGACGGTTGTCGGGCCGGTCCATGTATTCCAGCCTCAACCCCCAGCATTGTCGCTGAAAATTCAAGGAATAATAGGTCTCCTTATCCTCTTCCACCATCAAGGAATAGCGGCGTTCATACTGAAAGGACAACTCATTATTGATGGCCAGGTTCAGTAAGTAGTTAATTTCTTCATATTCATAATCTTCTCGGCCCGTGGCCATGTAGGGTTCGAGGTTGAGATCATACCAGACGGAAAGGAAGTCGCCGCGCCTGTCCCTGGTCACGACCTCAATTGAATGGTCGGTGAACGTCTCCGTATAAGAATCGAATTCGCTGATGGTCCGAGCCCAGAAATACGGGCTGAAATCCATTTCCATTTCTATGTGCCAGGGCTTGTTGGGACGATGGAAATCCTCGGGATACCCCGGATAATGGGGCGACAGATCACGTTTGGCTTCGATGAAATCGTAGGAGCGCCAGACGCCGAGACGGAAAAATTCATAATATTCGTAGTCCTGCCCCCGCTTTTCGGCCTCTTGACCGGCGGTGTCCTCCCCGGTCTCGACCGCGGTTCCACCGGCCGCGCCCTGCTTCCTGACCTTGGCCGTCAAATAGTTGACCAGGCCGTAGCGAATCTCCTGCTGTTGGGGAATCCGGTCGTAGCCGTCAAAATAGGGCAAGTCGTTCTGATTCAGTTCCGAAGTGTAATATACGGCGACTTCCGGCTTGATCCGATGCCGGACCTTGGTGATCTTTTCCCCGCCCAGATCAAAAATCCGCGAAAGATTGGTGGAAGCCGTCATCTGGGCGTCATAGAGCTCGCGACTCAGAAAGTGATGGTTTTTTTCCGGATCGTCCAGGCCGTGGGGATAATAGAAGGTCTCCCTGAATCCAGCCGAAGGTTCGAGGTCAAGCCAGCCGTAGACCTTGGTCGGCCAGTAAAGCCGGGGATGGAGGTCCAGCCGGTGCCCGGCCTCATCGGTCTTCCGGGCGAAGTACGTGTAGTTGGAATAATTTTCAAAAAAGAACGGCGTGCCCGGCAGGACCGTCCGGGCAAAACCAAGGTCGATTTTAGGCAGCCTCTGGGTGGTGGTCAGATTGTCCGGGTCGTTCAGGTTGTCCGTATATTCCAAGGAAGCGTTCAAACTCATATTGTTGATGGCCTTGGTCGCCAGAAGGGTGTTCCGTCTCATTGGGTCCAAAGGCTCGGCCGGCTCCCGCCCGAATTCCTCCAAAAATTGCAGGCTGTTCCTGGTAAACCCGGTGAAGCTTGGATCGAACTCGTCCAGATATTTGGGGTCGCTGACCCAATCCAAATCAAGCCTGACCAAAAAACCGCTTTCCGTGGTCAGGTCCGACATGCCCCGAAACCAGTAGCGGTCCTCTTTGACCGTCGGTCCATGAGGCGCCGGATAATCGATGGTCGGCGGGTCCTGATCCCGGAGGTAGGTCAGCCGGTAATCCCCTTTGCCGCCCCAATCGTTGTAACGGAATTCCAGACAGGTCTCCAGGCCTCGGTGGGCCATGCGCGTCAAATAAACGGTCATGTCCTTGCTGTCGGATACGGCCCAGTAGTAAGGGATGGTGAAGGTCAGGCCGTCCCGGGAGGAATCGCGCAGGTCCGGCATCAAAAAACCGCTTTGACGCTTCTCCTTGACCGGTATCTTGAGCCAGGGCGAATAAAGCATCGGGAAATATTTGGTGGAAAAAGTGACGTGCCTGGCCGTGGCGTAGCCTTCCTTCTGGATCGTGATGTTCCGGCCCTCCAGGGTCCAGGCCGGCCGCGGGCCGTCGCAGGTGGTGGCCCGGCCCTTGAGCAAAAACAAGGTCTCCGGGCCGGTTTTCTCAATCTCGTCCCCGGAAATGTAATAGTGGTTTTCCGGGAAAAACACGGTGCCGTCGTAAAATTTGCCGATGTCGTAATCGAGGTTGAAAACCAGGCGCCGGCAGACGATCTTGAAACTTTCCGAAGTGAAAATTACGTCCCCTTGGGCTTCGGCCGTCCGGCTCTCGGCATGAAACCTCACCCGGTCGGCCCAAATCATATCGCTGCCCCGAGTCATTTTCACATGACCCACCGCCAGGTAAATTTCCTCTTTCTGCTCTCCCACGAATTGATCGGCCAGGATCACCCAAGGCTCCGGCCCGCTGGTGGTCATTTTGGCCTGTTGCGCCCTGGCGGCCGGGGGAGCCGGGAGAACGGCCAAAATAAAGAACAACAGGGCTGAAATGATGCGGCCGGGACAGTTCATGCTGGTTTGGTCCGATATAATTCTTTCTTCCGGTGACCCCCACGCCTGACGGGGACGTATTTTTCATACCATCAATGGCAATCCCGGTAAAGGGAAAGGTATTTGACCGGGGACGAATTTCCGGGACAACCATGGTCTTGATCCGGGCGGACTGAATCATATATTCTGATAAGGCGGGACCAGACCCGGCGATCAGGTCAACACTAAGAAAACCTTGAAAAAAGATGGTGCACCCATGAATAAAGCCGACGAGACCGAAAAAACCCGGAAAAGATACAATCGGGTGGCCGGGTTTTTTGACTTCATGGAAGGACCCATGGAAGCCAGGCGTTTCAGCCGATGGCGCACCAGGCTCAGGCAGCGAGTGACCGGAACACGGGCTCTGGAAGTCGGAGTCGGCACAGGCAAGAACATGCCTTATTACCCGCCCGGCGTAAAAATAACGGCCATCGACCTCAGTCCGCGGATGCTGGACCGGGCCCGCCGCCGGGCGGCTCGGCTGGACCTCGATGTGGACCTTTGGGAAATGGACGTCCAAGACCTTCAATTCGCCGACCAGACCTTCCATACGGTCTTCGCCACTTTTGTCTTCTGTTCCGTACCCAACCCGGTCCAAGGTTTGAGGGAGCTCCGCCGCGTTTGCCGGCCTGACGGCCGGCTGGTCCTTTTGGAGCATATGCGGCCGGAAAAGGCCTGGCTCGCTTTGCTCTTTGACGCCTTGAACCCGCCGGCGGTCAGAGTGACCGGGGCCAACATCAACCGCCGGACCACGGCCAACATCAGTCGAGCCGGGTGGACAATCGAGGTCGAAGAGAACCTTTTCTCGGACATTGTCCGCTGGATAGAAGCCCGGCCCTGAAGGCATCAGCCCTCTGGACAGACCGAGCCGGTTCGATTTGAATTTCTTAACAAAAAAAGAACAGCGGACAAGAGTGGATCGGCCGGCCAGGGGCCAGGTAAATCTTTGCCATAATTGACGGATGGTGATAGAATTAATTCTGATAAGAATAGCCCGTTCAAAAAAGAGGTTTCATGAGCGAAAAATTCCTAGTGGCTGACGGATTCGAAAGTCCCGGCGACATTCAAACCGCTTTCGCCCGGTATAAATACATTCTTCCGGACCATGCGGCCACGGTCCTTTTTCTGGCCGAAAGGCTGGACAAACCCATCCTGGTCGAAGGGCCGGCGGGCGTGGGCAAGACCGATCTGGCCCGGGTCCTGTCCAAGGTCCTGGACCGGCGACTCATCCGCCTCCAATGTTATGAAGGCCTGGACGAAGGCAAGGCCCTTTACGAATGGCAGTACGGCAAACAGCTTCTTTACAGCCAAATCCTCAAGGACAAAATTTCCGAAATCCTTTCCGGGCCCTCCAATCTGCCCGAAGCCCTGGACCGGGTCTTTTCCCTCGAGGACATCTTCTTTTCCGAAAGGTTCCTCCAGCCCCGCCCTCTTCTGGCGGCCATCGCCTCTCCCCAGCCCGTGACCTTGCTGGTGGATGAGGTGGATAAATCCGACCCTGAATTCGAGGCCTTCCTCCTCGAGGTCCTGTCCGACTTCACGGTCAGCATCCCGGAGATAGGCACCTTGTCGGCGACCACCATCCCCAGGGTCATCTTGACCAGCAACAACAGCCGGGAGATGAGCGACGCCCTCAAAAGACGCTGCCTGCATCTCTTCCTGGATTTTCCCTCCCAGGAAAAAGAACTCGAGATCATCCGGCTCAAGGTGCCCGGTCTGAAAAATTTGGTGGCCCGGCAAATTGTGGCCATCGTCGATCGCCTGCGCCGGATGCCCCTGAAAAAAAGTCCCAGCATCAGCGAGACCCTCGACTGGGCCGCGGCCCTGGTCTTTTTGTCCGCCGAATCCCTATCGGAAGAGATACTCGATCAGACCTTGGGCGTTATCCTGAAATACGAGGGCGACCTGGTCCGGGCCAGGGAAATTCTCCCTGAACTCAAACGGGAGATTTTATAAGCGTCGTCCCCATCCGAAGCGACGCTTCGAATTAGGATTCAGGTAAACAATCTCGATCCAGGGGACCATGGAAAAAGTAATAATCAATTTCGTGGGCCGCCTTCGGCAAGCCGGCCTCAGCGTCTCTCCGGCCGAGGCCCTCGACGCCTTCGCCGCTCTGTCCCAGGTCGGCCTGGCGGAAAGGTCCCGCTTCAAGGATGCCTTGAGGACCACCCTGATCAAGCGCGGCCGGGACATTCCGGTCTTTGACGCCCTCTTCGACCTCTGTTTCGCCGGTACGGCGGTCCCGGATTCACCGCCGGACGAGCCCGAAGCGTCGCCCCCCCGGGAAGACGTCTCCTCCCTCCTGGCCGAGATGCTGGAAAGGCAACAGCCGGACCTCTCCCTGGTCACCGAAATGATCATGAAAGGTCAATTCGGCCCCCTGACCAAGCTCCTCTGGGGCAACAGCCGGGACTTGGGTCTCAACCGGCTGGAAAGCCCCCTCCAGCTCAACTTTTTCCTGCGCCGGTTGAGAAACGAACTCGATCTGGACCGGGTCCACCGGGAGGCCGAGGACTTTCTTCAGGAAGTCGACCAGAGCGGGCTGGACCCGGAATATGTCAAAACCATGAGGGATTACATCGCCCGGAACCTCCGGCGGACGGAAAGCGAAGTCAGGCGGCTTCTGGAAAACGAGCTGGCCCAGAACCGCTTTCTCTTCCTCCGACGCATCGAAGAAGAAGACCAGGGGGAACGAAACCTGGCTCAACTGACGGACGCCGAGGTGCTGGAGATGCGGCCGGCCGTGGAGCGGCTGGCCAGGAGGCTCAAGGAGCGCCTCAGCGTGCGATTGAAGCACGGCGAAGAGGGCCGCTTCGACGTCAAAACCACCCTTCGGCAAAACATCGGTTACGGCGGGCTCCTGCCCGAATTGTCCTTCCGGAGAAAAAGGCCGAACAAACCCCAACTCATCGCCCTGTGCGACGTTTCCCGGTCCGTCCGCAACTTTTCCCGGTTCATGCTCCTGTTTTTGTACACCCTGAAGGAAGTGGTGGCTAAGGTCAGGAGTTTTATTTTTGTCGGCGACATCGCCGAAGTGACCGACCTGTTCCGGACCCATGACGTGGGCGAGGCCGTGACCATGGCCGCCGCCGCCCGGAGTCTGACCTATGTTTTTCGGACCGACTACGGAGCGGTTTTCTCTCAATTCGCTCAAGAACACCTTAATATCGTCAACTCAAAAACCACTATCTTCATTTTGGGGGACGCCCGGAATAATTTCTATCAGCCTCACCCCGAGGCCTTGGCCGAAATGGCCGGCCGCGCCCGCAAACTGATCTGGCTCAATCCCGAACCGCCGCCCAATTGGCGCATCGGCGACAGCGTCATGGAATTGTACCGGCCCTACTGCACGGTGGTGGCCCAATGCGGCAACCTCAACCAGTTATCCACTGTCATCGAGGAGAACCTGATCCCATGAATCTGGAACATCTGACCCAGAGCGTCTACATTGCCACCGAAGAGACTTATCGAGACGGCGAGATCATTTTCAATGAAGGGAGCTCCGGCGACTGGATCTATATCGTCCTCTCCGGTGAAATCGAGATATTCAAGATGGTCAGGGGGAAAAAGATCATCGTGGATATCCTCAAGAAAGGTGACATGTTCGGCGAGGTCAGTTTTGTCGACAAGCAGCCTCGGTCGGCCGGGGCCCGGGCCGTCGGATCGGTCAAGGTCGGCGTGTACGACCGGTCCTTTCTCACTCAGGAATACAACAAGCTCCCTTCCGACTTCCGGGCCATTTTCGACGCCCTGGCCAGGCGCCTGCGAAAAATGACCTCGGTGGCCACCAACCTGGCCGGCCGGAGGACTGAACGGGTCGCCCAGACACTGGTCGTTCAATACAAGACCGACAAGGAATTTTTCAGTGCTTATTCCAGCAATATCGGCGGCGGCGGCCTCTTTGTCCGCACCGACAACCTGCTGGATATCGGGCTTGAAGTCAATGTTCAGTTCAACCTTCCCGGCGACAGCCGGCCGTTGATCACGGCCGGGAAGATCGCCTGGACCCAGAAGGAACCTGAACAAGGCATGGGCATCCAGTTTATTAACATGAAGCCCGAGGACGAGGCCCGACTCAGGGCCTTCGTCAAAGAGAAAAGCCCGGATTGAGCCGTCGTGTCCGACCCGCTGATCTGTCCCCATTGTCGAGGCGTGGTCCGGCCCTATCGGAATCCGGTCCCCACGGTGGACATCATTATCCACGTCGCCGACCAGGACATCGTCCTGATTAAACGCAAAAATCCGCCCCTGGGCTGGGCCCTGCCGGGCGGCTTTGTCGACTATGGTGAATCTTTGGAACAGGCCGCGGTGCGGGAAGCCCGAGAAGAAACCGGCCTGGAGGTGGAACTGGTCGGGCAGTTTCGGGCCTACTCCGATCCGAACCGGGACCCCCGGCAGCACACCATCACCAACGTCTTTTTGGCCCGGGCCGCCGGCCGGCCCACCGGCGGCGATGACGCGGCCCAAGCCGCCGTTTTTCCCCTGCATCGTTTGCCTTCGCCCCTGGCTTTTGACCATGCCCGCATTTTAGCCGATTATTCCCGGTTCAAGACCGGAGGGAAAGTCTTTGTCCCGGAGAAACGAGGTGTGGATCATGGAGGGAAGTAAATTAAGCCCTGAAGAAAAAAGGGCCCTGCTCGGTTTGGCCCGGACCGCCATCGCCGAAAAATTAAAAATGGCCCCTCCCAAGGCTCCGACGCCGGATTCGCCGGCCTTGTCCGTGGAAGGGGGGGCTTTTGTCAGTCTGCACAAAGGCGGGCGTCTGAGAGGTTGTATCGGCAATTTTTCCTCGACCACTCCTTTAACCCGGACGGTGGAGGCCATGGCCCAGGCGGCCGCCTTCGAGGATCCGCGGTTTCCCCCTTTGAGCCCGGATGAACTCAATGAGGTGGACCTCGAAATATCGGTTCTCACTCCCTTGCGCCGGATAAAGGACGTGGCGGAGATCGAGGTGGGCCGCCACGGCATTTACATCATCCAAGGTCCCTACCGAGGCGTCCTGCTGCCCCAGGTGGCCACGGAACAGGGTTGGGACCGCCAGGCCTTTCTCGAGAACACCTGCCTGAAAGCCGGACTCAAACCCGGCTGCTGGCGGGACCCCAAAACGGAAATCTACATTTTCTCGGCGGAAGTCTTCGGAGAGAAAGAGTCGGCCGAATCAGAATGAGATCATTATCAGCCGGGTCGACCATCGAACGGCGCCAGGATTGAACGTCCGGCCGGTGTCAACCTGACGGGCGGACCCCGACCCCGCCGGTCGGTCTCCCCGACTCAACCTGGGCGCTTTGGAAGCGGGTTCAGGCCTTCAGGGTATTCCTGGGCGGGAGGTTATATTTTTCTCTCAGACACTGGGCCACGTGACTGGGCACCATGCCGGCGATGTCACCGCCCAGGGAAGCGGCCTCCTTGACGATGGTCGAACTGATGTAGAACCATTTATAGTCGGTCATAAAAAAGATGGATTGGACGTCTCTGGCCAGCCTACGGTTCATCAAAGCCAACTGGAATTCGTATTCGAAATCGGACATGGCCCTGATTCCTCGGATAATCACGTTCGAATTCCGCCTTTTGCAGTATTCAACCAGAAGGCCTTCAAAAGTGTCCACCTCAATCCTTGCCTCGCTGGCCAGGAGGTGGCGAAGCATGTCCAAACGTTCTTGGGCGGTGAAAAGGTTGTTCTTCTGCGGATTTTGGGCTATGGCCACGATGATCTTATCGAAAATTTTCAGGGCCCGATTGATGACGCTTAGGTGTCCGTGGGTGATGGGATCGAAAGAACCAGGATAGACGGCTAGGTCCGGCATGGGCAAATCTCCTCGTTTTTATGGGTTGTCAACTTTCCCATACATACTTGGCCCGTTTCCATATCACGGAACGCCCTTTGCTTCAAGGAGTTTCCCGGAACTTTCAGGACTTTTAAGGACCAACCCAGGATCAAGGTAGTCGACTCGACATAAAACCTGTTTCGTTGGTTCCCTCCTTTCCGAAAAGGCCATCCTTGGATCGACCCGGCGGCCGGGACATGTCTTCACCCTGACCACCGTCGAAAAACCTGATATCTTTCCTGTTGCCGGATAGAACGATCGGATGCGGTTTGACCGGGTCACAGGGTCGGTCGGCCGGCTTCCAGAACCAAAAATATTATCCTGGTTTGCCCGTATACCTTTTCCTTGAGTTCGAGCCAAGGGGGATGGAATCCAGGTGGTTCTTCTTTTGCGGACAATTCGGCAACCGCCTGTGAATCCCGGCCGGCCAGGCCCAGACGAGTCATCAGCTCCAGGGTCGGGGCAATCAGATTCCTTCCGTAAGGCGGATCAAGAAAAATCAGGTCGAACGGCCCGGATTCGCCGCTAAGCCGACCGGGCCGACCGGGCAGATCAGCCTTGATGACCCGGGCGGTCTGTTCCAGTCCCAAGTCTTGAATATTGCGTCTGATCACCGCCAGGGATCGGGGACCGCCGTCGACAAAGACCGCCCGAGCCGCCCCCCGGCTCAGGGCTTCCAATCCCAAAGCCCCGGTGCCGGCGAAAAGGTCCAGGACCGAAGCGCCGGCCACCTTCCCGGCCAGGACATCGAAGATTGCCTCCCTGACTCGGTCGGACGTCGGCCTTATGGCCAGGCCGCGCGGACCGGCCAGGCGGCGGCCGCGGTATGTTCCGCCGACAATGCGCATTTTTTACAACCTGGACAAAAAGGGGCGGGAATGATCCCGCCCGCCATAGACTCCCGGACGAATGATTCTCTAATCCTCGTAACTTCCGGCCGGCCCTTTGTCGGCGGATATTCTGGCCGCCTTTTCCCTGATTTTGGCCTCGGTCCATTCGGCCGGGTCTTCGATCCTGGCCCCCTTCGGCCCCACATCGTAGGAACCGGCCTTTAAAATGGCCTGAACCGCCAGGGGCGCGGTGTCCTGAGCGTTGAAAACATTGGTCAAAAGCCCGTAGACAAAGTCTTCGACCCCCTTGACCATCCGCTCCCGAATCTCGGCCGGCTGGCGGAGCAGTTTATTTTCGAAAGGCAGGTTGAGTTTTTTGTAATCGCCGGCCTTGAGAGCGCCTTTCTTGGCATACTCCACCATTTCCGCCCACAGGTCTTCGGAGACCCCGGCTTCGGGCAGCTTGATGAACTCGCCGTTTGGGTCCAGTTCGGCGTTGCCGTAATCGTTGACCTTGACCCCCCAGGTGATCATCTGCAAAGCCGTGGCCACGTTGGCCTTGGTGGTGTTGGTCTCCTGGGTGATGCGGCGGAGACGCTCCGAACTGTTGCCGGAAGTGCCGTGCTGGGCCCCGGAGACCTTGTACTTTTCCAAGGCCTTATGAATCCGGGCGGTCAGTTCGACCTGAATCCCGGCCTCGCTTTCCTCGATGCCGTGAGTGGTGCCGTTGTTCAAGGCGATCCAGTCCGGAAAAATGTCATGGGCGTTAAGCCCCTGAATCAAAAACAGGGCCTCTTCCACGGTGGACAGGCCGGCCTTGCCCTTGATTTCACCAACTTCGGTCTCCAGGCCCGCCCACTTAGGCACATAAGGGTTCAAGACCAAGTTGGTCAGGAGGTTTTCGTCGTCGGGCAGATGGGAAGCGTCGATGGCGATCGAGGTGATGCCCGCGTCGAACATGGACGGAATCTCCATCCTGGCCGCCGTGACATCCTTGGCCCCCTTAATGCCGTAATGGTCGGCGTGGACGGCCACCGGCACGGTCAGGCCCAACTCGTTGCAAACGGCGTCGACCTGCCGGGCCATGTTCCAATAGTTGACCGCGCAGTAAGCCGAAGCCCCGCCTTCGGATTTGGCGATTTCGATGATGACGACGGAGTTGGCCCGCTGGGCCGCCCGAAGTGCCCCGCGGATAATGAAATGGTTCCGCCCGTTGGCCGCGATGGTCATGGCCCAGCCTTTGGCCAGCATGGCCCGGTCGATCACCTTGCCGCTGACGATCAGGGCCTGGGAATGGGGAAACAGTTTGACGATATTGGGCGGACGCCCAATCTGGAGAGCCTTTTCAAATTCCGCGGAATACCCAGTCTTCTTCTCGGACATATCCCCCTCCGTTGGTTGCTGGTTAACGATCCTCAAAAGTAATTTTCCCCCTCGCCTTCATCTGTCCCCTCGGCCCTTCGGGGGGTGAAGGGGCGTGAAAAGCTCAAACCCGACCCGGGTCAACCGACTCTGAGCAGGTCTTCCTCCAAAAGCCGTTCGGCGATCTGGACGGCGTTCAGGGCCGCGCCTTTCCGAATGTTATCCGAAACCACCCACATGACCAGGCCCCGGTCGCAGGAAAGGTCCTCCCGGATGCGGCCCACGTAAGTGGCGTCCCGGCCGGCGGCCTTAATCGCCAGCGGGTACTCGTTCTTGGCCGGATCGTCCACCACGACCACCCCGGGGGCGGTCATCAACAGCTTCCGGACTTCATCCGGGGTGATCTTTTCCCTGGTCTCCACCCAGACGGCTTCGGAATGGCTGTAGAAAACCGGGACCCGGACCGTGGTGGCCGAAACCATGATCGAATCGTCGCCCATGATCTTCCTGGTCTCGTTGACCATCTTCATCTCTTCCTTGGTGTAAGCGTTGTCCAGGAAGACATCGATATGCGGCAGGACGTTGAAGGCTATCTGATGGGGATAGACCTTGATCTCCGGCTCGCGCAGACTCATCAAGGCCCGGATTTGCCCTTCCAGTTCAACGACGGCCTTCTGTCCCGTCCCGGACACGGCTTGGTAGGTGGAAACGACGATGCGCTTTATTCCGGCCGCGTCATAAATCGGCTTGAGGGCCACGACCATCTGGATGGTCGAGCAGTTGGGGTTGGCGATGAGTCCGGGATGGCCTTTCAGGTCATGAGGATTGACCTCGGGCACGACCAGGGGGATGTGCGGCTCCATGCGCCAGGCCGAGGAATTGTCCACCACCACGCAGCCGGACTCGACGGCGATCGGGGCAAACTCCCGGCTGACCCCGGCCCCGGCCGAAAACAGGGCCAGTTCCACTCCCCGGAAGGAATCCTTGTTCAAAACTTCGACCGGAATCTCACGGCCGTGAAACTCAACCGTCAGCCCGATGGAACGCTCGGAAGCCAGGGGCTTGAGTTCGGCCACCGGGAAATTACGCTGTTCCAGGGTTTTGACCATCTCCCGGCCCACGGCCCCGGTGGCCCCGGCCACGGCCACGTTAATTTTTTTACTCATCGCTCCACTCCTTGACCAAGACTGCTTCCCACTGACGTTATTTTTAAGGCCGCAAATATTTTACCACAAGGTCGCCGACCTCTGAAGTGGTATAACCCATTTTCCCGGCGGCCAGGGACTTGATGTCCCGGACCAGGACCGTCTTGACGGCCCCCTCCACGGCCGAGGCGGCCTCCTTCTGCGCCAGTTCCATCAGCATCATCTGGCCGGCAATGATGGCGGCCAGGGGATTGATCGCGTTCAACCCGGTGTATTTAGGCGCCGACCCGCCGATGGGCTCGAACATGGAGACCCGGCCGGGGTGGATGTTGCCCCCGGCCGCCACGCCCAGCCCGCCTTGGGTCATGGCCCCCAGATCGGTGATGATGTCTCCGAACATATTGTCGGTCACGATCACGTCGAACCACTCCGGGTTCTTGACCATCCACATGCAGATAGCGTCCACGTGGGCGTATTCGGTCTTGACCTCCGGATATGCGGCGGCCAGTTCATTGAAAACCCGGTCCCACAGGTCAAAGGCATAGGTCAAGACGTTGGTCTTGCCGCAGAGGGTCAGCTTCTTTTCCCGGCCCCGGTCCCGGGCGTATTCAAAAGCGTAGCGCAGACAGCGCTCCACCCCGAACCTGGTGTTGATGGACTCCTGGACGGCCACTTCGTCGGGTGTGCCCTTGCGCAAAAAACCGCCGCCGCCGGCGTACAGCCCTTCGGTGTTCTCCCGCACGACCACGAAATTGATGTCATCCGGGCCTTTGTCCTTCAGAGGCGTATCCACGCCGGGGTAAAGGACCACCGGCCGGAGGTTGATGTACAGATCGAGTTCAAACCGGAGTTTAAGCAGAATACCCTGTTCGAGGACGCCCGGCTTGACCCGGGGATGGCCGATAGCCCCGAGATAGATGGCGTCCATTTGCCTTAATTCGGACAAAACCGAGTCGGACAACAGCTCTCCGGAAGCCAGGTAATGGTCTCCGCCCAGATCGTATTCCACGAAATTCAGTTTAAACCCAAACCGGCCCGCCGCGGCTTCGAGGACCTTGCGGCCCTCGCGAATGACCTCGGGCCCGGTCCCGTCTCCGGGCAGCAGGGCTATATCATAAGTTGATTTCATCGGGATTATCTTACCTCTGGTTTATTTTTTAGGAAACCTGTTTCCGGTTGAGCGGCCGGAACATCTTTTCTGGGCTGAAGCGGCCGCTAAACCGCCTTGGCCTTTTTCTTCAACAAATGCGGAATCAGACCGCCGTCCGTAACCAGCTCCAGCATGAACGGGGGGATGGGCTCGAAGGTGAATTCTTCTCCCCTGGTCAGGTTTCTGATCCGGCCTCCGGCCACGTCCACTTCTATCCGGTCGCCGGGAGCAAAACCCCCGGCCGCTTTTTCGCTCTCGATGAGAATCAAGCCGGTGTTGAAGGCGTTGCGGTAAAATATCCGGGCAAAACTTTTAGCCACCACGCAAGGCACGCCGGCGGCCCTGATGGCCACCGGGGCGTGTTCACGGGAGGAACCGCAGCCGAAATTCTTCCCGGCCACGATCACGTCCCCGGGCTTGACCCGGCCGGCAAAGGTCGGATCGGCGTCCTCCATGCAATGAGCGGCCAGTTCGGCCGGGTCGGTGGTGTTAAGATACCGGGCCGGGATGATGGCGTCGGTGTCCAGGTCGTTGCCGAAAACAAAAACATGACCTTTAAACTTCATCGAGCGCTCCTTAGAGGTCGTCCGGGCCGATGATCCGCCCGGCCAGGGCCGAGGCCGCGGCCACGGCCGGGTTGGCCAGATAGACTTCGCTGGCCGGATGGCCCATGCGGCCGACAAAATTGCGGTTGGTGGTGGCCACGGCCCGTTCACCGGGTGCCAGGACGCCCATGTGGCCGCCCAAACATGGTCCGCAGGTCGGGGGACCGATCACGGCCCCGGCGGAAAGGAAAGTCTCTAATAAGCCTTCTTTCAAGGCTTGGCCGTAGATTTTTCCGGTGGCCGGGAGAATGATCAAGCGGAGGCCCCTTTTAATCCGCCGGCCCGCCAGGACCTCGGCCGCGAGGCGCAGGTCATCCATCCGGCCGTTGGTGCAGGACCCGATGACGGCCTGGTCGACGGTGACGTCCTTGAGTTGAGACACTCCGACCACGTTCTGGGGCGAATGGGGCCGGGCCACCTGCGGTTCCAGATCGCCGACCTCGTATTCCCGGACCTCGATGTAGGCGGCCCCCTGGTCGCTTTGAAAGAAGACCGGCTCCCGCTCGGACCGGCCGGCGACATACCCCCTGGCGACTTCGTCGGGTGCGATGATCCCGTTCTTGGCCCCGGCTTCGATGGCCATGTTGGCCATGGTCAGACGGCCGTCCATGGACAGATTTTCAATGGCCGGGCCGGAGAACTCCATGGCCCGGTACAGGGCCCCGTCCACACCGATGTCCCCGATGGTCAGCAAGATCAGGTCCTTGCCGCCGACCCAGCGGGGCAGGCGGCCGTGGTAGACGAACTTCATCGCGGCCGGGACCTTGAGCCAGGTCCGGCCGGTCAAGAATATTCCGGCCAGGTCCGTGCTGCCCATGCCGGTGGCCATGGCCCCCAGCGCCCCGTAAGTGCAGGTGTGGCTGTCCGCGCCGATGACCAGATCGCCGGGGATAACCAAACCCTCTTCCGGCAACAAGGCGTGTTCGACCCCTAAACGGTCCAGGTCGTAAAAATTTTTTAGGCCCTGCTCACCGGCGAAACGGCGGACCATCTGGACCATTTCGGCGCTCTTGATGTCCTTGTTGGGCACAAAATGATCCATGACCAGGACGATGCGGTCCGGATCATGAACGTGTTTGACTCCGGCCGAGCGGAAGACCTCGATGGCCAGAGGCGCGGTGATGTCGTTGGCCAAGGCCAGATCGACCTTGACCTCGACCAACTGGCCGGGTTTGACTTCCTCGACTCCGGCGTGGGCGGCGATGATTTTTTCGGTGATGGTCTGAGGCATTTTTCGTTCTCAATAGAAGGAGCGGTAAGGGTTTTGTTTCATGGACTCGAGGCGGTTGAGCCCGTTGATGTAAGCCTTGGCGCTGGCCACGATGATGTCGGGGTCGGCCCCTTGTCCCAAGGCCACCAGGCCGTTCTCTTCCAGACGGACCGTAACTTCGCCCTGGGCGTCCGTCCCGCCGGTCAGACTGCTGATGCCGAAATGAAGCAGTTTGCTCCCGGTTTTGGTCATCTCGGCGATGGTGTTGAAAGTTGCGTCCA